>Ga0105348_1001300_pt1 | contig 16936 bp, 13 predicted proteins | sample EN8Hudsemesocosm_2_FD_83504 | JGI IMG/M metagenome (GOLD analysis project Ga0105348, IMG submission 83504) | Methane-oxidizing microbial communities from mesocosms in the Hudson Canyon - EN8C Hudson Canyon | ecosystem: Environmental > Aquatic > Marine > Cold seeps | place: Hudson Canyon... | reverse complement strand
TGGTGGCAAACAGAAACAGGCTGGGCAATTGCCAGCACGCCATTAAATGATGGCGATGGCAATATAGTAAAAACCAAAGCGGGATCGGCAGGTTTTCCGGTACCGGGTTTTAATGTGCAAATTTTAGATAGCCAAGGAAAACAAGTAGTCGCAGGAAAACAAGGTAATGTGGCGATAAAACTACCACTGCCTCCCGGTTGTTTAGCAACAATTTATCGCGATCCGCAGCGTTTAAAGTCAGGTTATCTAAGCACCTATCCTGGCTATTACATGACAGGAGATGGCGGTTTCATTGATGATGAAGGCTACCTTTTTATCATGGGGCGAACCGACGATGTCATTAACGTTGCAGGTCACAGGCTATCAACCGGTGAAATGGAGGAAGTGTTATCAGCGCACCCAGCGGTTGCTGAATGTGCTGTTGTTGGCATTAATGATGAACTAAAAGGTCAAGTGCCACTTGGCTTAGTCGTTATTAAAAATGGCATAACCGCAACGGATGAAGCACTAACAGCAGAGTTAAAGCAAAGTATTCGCAATGATATAGGCGCTATCGCCTCACTAAAGAATCTATATATTATTGAACGTTTACCAAAAACCCGCTCAGGAAAAATATTGCGGAAAACGCTTAGACAAATGATTGATGGCGATCAGGTAGAGATACCGTCAACAATCGAGGATAGTCAGGTCATCACAGAGCTTACAGAGAAGTTAGTTAATTTGAACTCGGTTTATAAATAGCTTAGCCGGCTAAATTTCATGAGGAAAGGAGCGTTTAATACAAGGAAGTGCAGATAATGCACTTCCTTAAAAAATTTAAATTAATAGTTTGAATATCTTAGGCTATTTTTAACTTTCTATCCTATATTAAGTGGTGCTGATCAGTAAAATCTACCGGAGATAAGGGATGCAAACAAAAAAAACGAAAGCAAACATCGCTAACACAGGAAAAACCACACAAAAGCCCTTAACTCAAAAAAACAAATCGATACACGCCAACGCCGCGGGTATGACACCTAGCGATGACTTCGACATCATAGTTAAAAACGAAAAAAAGCCAAACAAAAGTAAATCAGAAGATGCCACCCATCTTTATTTTACGGAAAAAGACCTTACCCGCATTCTCACCAATTTAGACACGCTTCGAAACGATGTTTATCCTGCGCAATTTGATCAAGAGCAAGAGGTAAAAAAACCACAACCCTTCCCTTCTGTTTGTCTCATAGGATTAGGTCGGTGTGGCTCGAATATCGCACTGGATGTTGCTTCACTAGTGCATAGTGCTAGAAATTATTATCTGAATGAGTTTCACAGTGAAATGCAAAAAGCGAAGGAGCGCGAAGGCAGTTCGTTAAAATGGATAAAGCGCAGTTTAAAATTAGAAGATAAAAAAGCCGACAGACCGGTTTTTCTAATTGAGCCTTTGGTCATGCTTGGCGACTTAGATAAAGACATTGAAGGCAGAATTCGCTATTCCTCAGAAAGTTATGATCAAAACTTTCTTGATGATTACTCTAAGCTAAAAATCATGGATCTTTCAGAAGTACACGCAGGTGGCGCAGGTAATGCACCTATTCTGGGGCAATATCTTGCTAAAATGATCCTTAATAAAGAAACCGAACACTTTAGCAATACGGACTGGCAATTCATTCACTCTTACCTGATTGACTCTTGTGGCATAAAAGCCAACCAATCACGTTTATATTTTTATATTTTCAGTGCTGGTGGTGGTACAGGCTCTGGCATGGCATCTGAGTTTGGTCTAGCACAGCAATACTCATATATGAGCAAAACCTTTGATATTCGCTCAGAAAAAGAAATCGCTACCCATGGACAAAATTTTGTTTTTGAACCTATTTTTACCAGTGGCATTTGTATACTGCCTAATATTAATGATCCTAGCATTGAAGTCTCTGAAGCACTGCACATTAATGCTGGACGCTTATTATGTAAATACTTAGCTGAAGAATGGGACTTCTCTTATAACATTGATAATGAAAAAGAACATGTTGAAGGTGAGTCGCCTTATCGTATCCGACCATGGAATGCCATGATGCTGATATCTAATGATATTATGCGTTACGCCGAGCAAAGTGATACCAATGGTGGCATTAAATACATTGACGTAAACACCATGGAAAAACATGCCAACCAGTATATAAGTCAGCAGATATTTAACATTTTAACCGCCCAAGCGGTAACTACCGATTACGATGACAATTATTTCCGCCGCGCAGGCATTGATATTGGAGAGACTATTCGATTAGACGCTAATGACTTATTTATGAGCTTAGCTGGACCTGTTGCTATTGCTTATGCTGAGTCAGTTGTGGCTGACTCGCCGCCACCAAACCATGAGCAGAAACAACCTAGCTTTAATGGTGAAAAAGTATCTCTCGATATTGATGATTTATTCTTCCGCTCAATAGATTTACCGCACTTTAACGATACCACTCAAGCTATTGAAGGGGTAAGTTTACTGCCAATCGAGTCTCAACAATACAAAGTTGCTTTAGAGAAATACAAAAGCTCAGGTTTTGATGCTAAGCATTTAAAAGAGTTACATTTCTTCAAAAACTGTTCATCTATTGTTTCAATTATTTCTTTACCTAAAGACTACAAGTTGTCTTATATGGACTTAAATAAATTGAAAATGCACCTAAACAATTTATTCCCTAACACCACGCTAAAACGCTACGCTCTAGTTATTGGCGCTTCTGCCAATTTATCGCTAACAACACTTATTGCTAAAAGCCCCTGTTTAAGTGACGACTTTTTAACACTAATTGTCTCATACATAAAACGCTGTTTCGCTAAAGATGAATATCGCTTTGATGACTCACTCGATAACGCCATCATAGATTTTATTAAAGCGCCTGAATTTGATGAAGCTAAACTGGAAGCTATGCTGATAGAGCATGAGAACCCGGCAAAAATCCTTGATACTAACTGGTATGCTATCAAGCCGATGTACGAGAAAAAATATAAAGAATTAGTACGAGATAATAATAAATTTACTTCGATTAACGATATTCGTTTAACGATTAAAAGCGTTAAAAAATCAATTCATTATTTACGTGAAATTTATCGTCATCGCATCAGTAAAACACAGGTTATTTCTCTGAACAGTAAAATGACTAAAACAACCAAGGCAGCTAAGCCGCCTCAGTCTACTTCTTAATAGATAACTTCTTTCTCTCATTAGGCTTACTCTTTGTAGTAGGCCTATTTTTTTGCTCATTATCCTGAGTTTTCGGGGTGTATTGATATTTCTTTGGGGTAGCTGCTTTCGTGCACGTTTGAGCTTCGTTAGTATCTTGTGTTTTCACGGTTTTATTTTTTGGCTGCGCTGTATCCACTGCCGTTTTACTTGAGCCTTGTACAGCTTGATTAATCTCAGCCATCTCTGCATGAGTTAAATCACGCCATTGCCCAGGTTTTAATTTACCCAGTTCAACATTCATAATGCGCGAGCGTTTTAACTTAGTTACTTCATAGTCTAAATATTCACACATACGACGAATTTGGCGGTTCAAGCCTTGAGTTAAAATGATGGTGAAAACAAACTTACTTTCAACTCGAACAATACAAGGCTTGGTGATAGTCCCTAAAATTGGCACACCACGTGACATACGTTCAATAAAGCGTTCGCTGATTGGCTTGTCTACCGTGACAATATACTCTTTATCATGAGCATTTTCGGCGCGGAGAATTTTATTAACAATATCGCCATCACTGGTTAAAAAAATCAAGCCCTCTGATGGTTTATCTAATCGTCCAATAGGGAAAATACGTTCTTTATGATCGATAGCATCAATAATATTGCCACGCACCTTTTTCTCGGTAGTACAGGTAATACCAATCGGCTTGTTATAAGCAATATAAACTCGCTCAGTTTTATTACTGGCACTGGCGGTAATTGCATGCCCGTTAACTTTAACCACATCACCTGGTACTACTTTAGTGCCTAACTCTGGCACTTTACCGTTAATGGTAACGCGGTTTTCTTCAATCAATTTGTCGGCGTGACGACGCGAGCAAAAGCCTGAGTCACTTATGTATTTATTTAAACGCTTTGGCGGGAATGAAGAAGTCAAATTATCTGCTGCTTATTTTGTTTTAGTACATTGTCATTAATGAGTATTATACTCAAAAGCAACACGAATGTATTAATGATCTGATAAACACTATGTTAATTTTTGCTCACCGTGGTGCTAGCGCCATTGAACCAGAAAATACACTTGCAGCTTTTAGGGCGGCTTGTCATGCAAACTGTGACGGAGTTGAATTTGATATCCATCACCATGATGGCAAGCTAATGGTTATTCATGATCGATACCTTGAGCGTACCACCTCTGGATCAGGCTTATTAACAGAGCATAGTTTCAATAACCTTCGCCAGCTTGATGCCGGCAAAGGTGAAATAATACCGACTTTAGATGAAGTATTTGCGGTAGTTGCTAAAGAAAAACTGATAAATATTGAGCTAAAAGGCGTATCAATTACCGATATACCTTTGTTATTTGACTATTTAGATAAGGCAAAAGCTACATTTAGCATAAGCGCTAAGCAATTACTGCTTTCCTCCTTTAACCACCCTTTACTTCTAGAAATAAAGCAGCAAAGACCAGAATTTGCTATTGGCGCCTTAACCGCATCTTTACCGCTAGGGAATGCTGACTTTGCCGAGCAATTAAATGCTATCTCTGCCAATATTGTCATGGATTACGTCAACAAGGAGTTTGTTGATGATGCTCATGCTAGAGGTTTAAAGGTTTATGTTTATACCGTTGATAAATTACCTGATATCAAAGCATTAAAACGAATAGGTGTTGATGGCATCTTTGCCAACAACCCTAAACAGGCTAAAAAACTTTTAAGCCAATGTTAAATAACGCGTTGGCCGTTTTGCACTAAGGCAGTAAGAGGATTAACACCGAACTGATAACACAGCTCTGCTGGTTGACTAGAGTATTAATCCACAGCGCGACTTTGCACGCAGCAACTTCAACAAAGAATTTAGGCTAAGCCGTGATTATTTTCCCACACGCTGATTCAAATTAAATAACGCGCTGGCCGTTTTTCACTAAGGCAGTAAGAGGATTAACACCGAACTGATAACACAGCTCTGCTGGTTGAGCGATATTCCATAGCGCAATATCCGCATCATAACCTACGGCTAATTTACCTTTAGTGTCACTTAATCCTAATGCTTTCGCAGCATGGCAAGTAATACCAGCAAGCGCTTCACTTGGCGTTAATTTAAATAAAGTACACGCCATATTTAACATTAAATGAATATTATGAATAGGCGAAGTCCCCGGGTTTGCATCGGTTGCAACCGCCATTGGTACATCGTACTTTCTTAGTAGTTCAATCGGTGGTAATTGCGTTTCCCTTAAGAAGTAAAATGCACCTGGCAGTAATACCGCCGTCATGCCTGAGGTTTTCATCGCTTTTATGCCTGCTTCATCTAGAAACTCAATGTGATCAGATGATAAGGCATCATATTGTGCTGCTAATTCAGAAGCACCTAAATTAGATAATTGCTCGGCATGTACTTTAATCGGTAAACCATGTGCTTTGGCAGCATCAAATACTCGCTTGGTTTGCTCAAGACTAAAACCGATACCTTCACAAAAAACATCGACAGCGTCTGCAAGGTTTTGCTCAACAACTTTAGGCAGCATTTCTTGACAAACTACATCTAAATAGCCTTCGGCATCATCTTTATATTCCGTTGGCAGTGCATGTGCACCAAGAAAGGTTTTCTTAATAGTTACCGGCAATACTTGTTCAAGCTGCTGAGCTACTTTAAGCATTTTAATTTCGCTTTGAGTATCTAAACCGTAACCCGACTTTACTTCTAAGCTAGTGACACCTTGTGAGTGCAACGCTTGTAAACGAGGCAATGCTTTTTCTAATAACTCTTGCTCTGTAGCTTTACGTGTTGCAGTTACAGTTGAAACAATACCGCCACCAGCATTGGCAATTTCTTGATAACTTTTACCCTGTAAACGCATTTCAAATTCATTAGCACGATTACCGCCATAAACAAGGTGGGTATGACAATCAATTAAGCCAGGCGATAACCATTGCCCGTTGCCATCAATCACTTCAACTTCCGCACTATCATAATGAGGCAAATCGGATGCTTTACCTAACCAAGCAATTTTTCCGTCACTGATAGCTAAAGCACCTTGGGTGATTTCACCATAACTACTGGCGCCATCAGACATAGTGACCAAATTGACGTTGGTATAAAGCGTTTGCCAAGATTGTGAGTTACTCATAAAAAGTGCCTGCTTGCTGTGTTCAAAGAGTTTATAATATAATAGTGCACCGCCAGAAAGAGCGCTGCTTTATTAGTAAAGTAGAATGGCAACAGAGTTTGCCAATTGATTTATAGAGATATTACCGCTAAACCCTTCAACTTACAACTTGTATATACAAGCGTTGCCTTTTACTAAAAATTGTGCAATCGTATAACTAAGTTAACTAGAGAGCCTGCCTGAAATGGCAAGAAATACCATGGCAACGAATAGCGATAGCAACACAAAAACAGCTAAACCGGCAAAGTACAGTGTAATAAAACAGTATATTTGTGAAAATATCGAGTCGGGAGAGTGGCCACAAAATGCCAAAGTTCCTTCTGAAAACGAATTAACCTTGCAGTTTGATGTTAGTCGCATGACCGCTAGACGTGCCCTGCAAGAGTTAACCGAGCAAGGTATTTTAGTTAGATCTCAAGGTGCAGGAACCTTTGTTGCTACCTTTAAATCGCAATCTTCTTTGTTAGAGATTCGCAATATTAGTGATGAAATTAGTGAACGTGGTCATGAACATAAAGCCAAACAACTATTGCTTCGCTCTATCGCAGTAACTGAAGAGTTAGCAATATTGCTGAATTTAAAAAACAACGAACATGTTTTTTATTCTGAGATTTTGCACCTTGAAAATAATCAACCTATTCAACTAGAACAGCGTTACGTTAATGCCAGTTTAGTCCCTGAATATTTATTGCAAAGCTTCACAGAGCTAACCCCACATGAATACTTATCATCGGTTGCACCACTGACCGAAGCAACTCATGAAATCGAAGCTATTTTAGCAAGTAGCGAAATTTGTCAGCTACTAGAAATCACCGAGCAAGTCCCTTGCTTACAAGTTAAACGTCGTACTTGGTCAAAACAGGGTGTGGTAAGTGTTGCTATCTTAACCTCACCGGGTGATAAGTACCGCTTAGGTAGTCACTTAGTTTTTTAGCCTGCTGCTAATTATCAAATAACAGGGAGTTTACAGTGTGCTTGGTAATCAAGCTCTAAAAAACTTTCTAATACCATTCCGTCTAAGAAAGTGATCGCTTAGCGAGAGTTTAAAGGTTTAGAGGCAAGGCATTGATTGCAGAGAATAGTTACTCTATTTTTAAAATCAATAACGTAGCATATAAGCCTTTAAAACCCGCCCTTTGGGAACTCATGGACAACATGATAACTTCACAAAATTTGCTTGATGTAGAATAACTATATCTAACCATATTTTGTTTGTTCTAATATCGTCCATGCAGTTCTAAGTGGTCACTTCTTTAGATGGATTGGTATAACGGCTATTTTTCCTCAAAAGATTAAAAAAAAGAGCTAACTCATTAAATGAGTTAGCTCTTTTTGTTTTACATGTCTCGCCGTACAAAAACCTTTAACGCTTAAAACGATAATTTAGTTAAAATATCATCTTCAACGAGGTTAGCTAAGGTCACTTTTAGTTTAGGGGTACGGTCCATTTCACGTTTGATAGCAAAGTTTGCTTCTTCGTTACGTGCCCAACTACGACGTGCAATACCATTGTTAACATCAAATAATAACATTGATTTTAATCTGCGCTCTGCCGCTGCAGAACCGTCAAGTAACATACCAAAACCGCCGTTAGTTACCTCACCCCAACCGACGCCACCACCATTATGGATTGATACCCAAGTAGCGCCGCGGAAACTATCACCAATAACATTGTGAATAGCCATATCCGCAGTAAAGCGACTACCATCATAGATATTTGATGTTTCACGGAACGGTGAATCAGTACCAGATACATCGTGATGATCCCGGCCTAATACTACCGGACCAATCTCGCCAGCTTCAATTGCATCATTAAAGGCTTTGGCAATTTCCATACGACCTTGAGCATCAGCATAAAGAATGCGAGCTTGTGAGCCCACCACTAATTTATTTTGTTTAGCGTCTTCAATCCAAGTGATGTTATCTTGCATTTGCTGCTGAATTTCTTCAGGAGATTCCTGCATGATTCTTTTAAGCACGCTGGCTGCAATAGCATCTGTTTTGTCTAAATCTTCAGGATTACCTGAGGCACATACCCAACGAAACGGACCAAAGCCATAATCAAAACACATAGGTCCTAAGATATCTTGAACGTACGATGGGTATTTAAAATCAATACCATTATCAGCCATGACATCACCACCGGCGCGTGATGCTTCAAGTAAAAAGGCATTGCCGTAATCAAAGAAGTAAGTGCCACGAGCGGTATGCTTGTTAACAGCATCCGCATGACGCTTTAAGGTTGCTTGTACTTTAGTTTTAAAGACTTCAGGCTCTTCACGAATCAAACGGTTTGATTCTTCGTAGCTGATATCAACTGGATAGTAACCGCCTGACCAAGGGTTATGCAATGAAGTTTGATCTGAGCCTAAGTGAATATAGATTTCTTTTTCATAGAAGCTTTCCCAAACATCAACCACGTTACCGATGTAAGCAATAGAAACAACTTCTTCATTAGCTTGTGCTGTTTTAACACGGGCAACAAGTTCATCCATGTTATCAATTAATTCATCAACCCAACCTTGTTGGTGGCGTTTAGTTGCCGCATGTGCATTGACTTCAGCACAAACCGTAATACAGTTAGCAATGTTACCTGCTTTTGGCTGTGCGCCACTCATGCCGCCTAAACCAGCAGTTAAGAATATTTTCCCTTTAGAGCTTTCGCCTTTCTTCCCACCGGTATTAAGCACTTTACGAAAAGCATTCATCACAGTAATGGTAGTTCCGTGAACAATACCTTGTGGTCCAATATACATAAATGAACCGGCAGTCATTTGACCATATTGAGTAACACCTAACGCGTTGAACTTCTCCCAATCATCTGGTTGAGAATAGTTAGGGATCATCATACCGTTAGTGACTACAACACGCGGAGCATCTTCACTTGATGGGAAAAGTCCCATTGGGTGACCAGAATAAAGGTGTAACGTTTGGTCACTTTCCATCTCACTTAAGTACTTCATCGCTAATAAGTATTGTGCCCAGTTTTGGAACACAGCACCGTTACCACCATAAGTAATTAGCTCTTCAGGGTGTTGCGCAACGGCAGGATCAAGGTTGTTATCAACCATCAACATTATCGCGGCGGCTTGCTGACATTTTGCCGGATAATCACTTACAGAACGCGCTTTTAAGCTATAGTTTGGCTTAAAGCGGTACATATAAATACGACCAAAATCTTTTAACTCTTGAGCAAATTCAACAGCTAATTCTTGATGCCACGCTTTTGGAAAATAGCGAAGTGCATTTCTTACCGCTAATTGCTTCTCATCAATTGATAAAATATCTTTACGTTTAGGTGCACGGTTAGCATCAGCAGGGTAAGGTCTTGCTGCCGGTAATTCGCTTGGAATACCTTGCTTAATTATCTCTGCAAAGCTCATGGCTGTTTCTTGAGTATTCTTTGTTGATTCCATGGTAAAGCCCTCTATTTCTCAACACTTACGGTAAACGCTTGTGATTTAACTAAAGCTATTAAGGCATCAATATCAGGCTTTAACAGTCTGTCTTCTTCTAATTTGGCAACTTTTGCTCTGATTAACTCATGGTTAATTTCGATAATATCAGAGCATTTATTAGGACGTCTAAAATCAACAGCTTGCGCAGCATACATTAATTCAATAGCGAAAATCTTTTCGACATTGCCTAGGATCTGATTTAGTTTTCGACCTGAGATGCTACCCATAGACACATGATCTTCTTGACCCATTGACGTAGGAACACTGTCAGCTGATGGAGGGAAACACAGTGACTTGTTTTCTGTCACTAATGCCGCTGTCGCATATTGCGGGATCATCATACCAGAGTTTAAACCACCAGCAGAGGTTAACAGTCGAGGTAATCCATGTAAGCCTTCTAATAATAAATAACAACGTCTGTCTGAAATATTACCTAATTCAGATGCCGCTATTGACGCGTAATCAAGCACCATGGCTAACGGTTGACCGTGGAAACTACCACCTGAAATAGCTTCTTCTGAGCTGATAACAATTGGGTTATCAGTCACTGAGTTCATTTCAATTTCAGCCATATCCTTTAAATGATTGTAAGCGTTGCGAGATGCACCGTGTACCTGAGGAATACAACGTAAAGAATAAGGGTCTTGTACACGATCACATTCTTCGTGATCTGCCATGTTTTCTGAGTCTTTAAAGAAGCTTCTCATGCGCGCTGCTACTTCTAGGTTACCCGGGAATGGACGTGTAGCATGCAACTCTGCTCTAAATGGTGACTCACTACCTTGCATACCTTCAATGCTCATAGCACCGGTTAAATCTGCTAGGTCGAGTAAATAACGCATCTTAGTTAAGCCCGTAATCGCATGCGATAAAATAAACTGCGTACCATTAATTAACGCTAAACCTTCTTTCGCGTGCAATTCCATTGGTGCTAGAGCATTCTCTTCGAGTAGTTTTGCAACAGCTACAATCTTCCCTTCTTGATCTGCTTTATTATCCCAAAACTCACCTTCACCAAGTAATGGTAAGAATAAATGCGAAAGCGGCGCTAAATCACCCGATGCTCCTACTGAACCTTGCTCTGGTACTACAGGAATAAGGTCAAGTTCGATAAAAGCTAACATTCTCTCAACCGTTTCTAAACGGATACCTGAGAAGCCTTGTGCTAAAGCATGCACTTTAGTAATTAACATTAACTTTGAAATAGCTTTGGCGATTGGCTCACCAACACCTACTGCATGAGTGATAAGTAGGTTCTTTTGCAGTAAGTTTGTTTCTTCAGGAGTAATTTGCGTATCACATAATGGACCAAATCCAGTATTAATACCGTATACAGCTTCGTCGGAAGCGGCCATTTTATCAACACGCTGGCGGCTAATATTAATTTTATCGATTGCTTCTTGGCAAAGCTCAGCTTTGATACTGCCGTCGGCAATACCATTAACAATATCAAGATCTAAATGGTCAATACCATATCTAAACGTCATCTTAAGGCTCCTAAATATCTTATGTTTAATCTTTTAATAGCTTTATTTTAGCTTGTTCTAGATGTTTTATGAATGCATAATAATCGTAATTCATTCCGGTTTTATCAAACTTATAAGTTTAATACTATGCAAGTTCATGACGTTGATTTACGCCTACTGAGAATATTTGTTGCCATTGTTGAATGTGGTGGCTTATCCGCAGCAGAGTCTCGATTAAATATAGGCCGTTCTACCATAAGTTCCCATTTATCTGACTTAGAAGTCCGCCTAGGCATTAAATTATGTAAGCGCGGTAGAAGTGGCTTTGAAATAACAGAGTCTGGCCGTGTAACTTATCAAGCATCGCTAGAGTTACTACAGCAATGTGAAGCATTTGCTAGTACGGTCGCCAGCTCTAAAAATGAACTTTCAGGTCGTGTAACTATTGCCACCATAGACACTTTTGTTAGCGATCCTCGCTGTGGCGTTGCTCGGGTTATTTCAGCGTTAAAAGCCAAAAGCGATAATATTCAATTTGATATTAATGTATGTGAAGCGCGTGAAGTTGAAACGTCAGTGGCCAGCGGTCGTTCATTAGTAGGTCTTGGAGTGAGTCGACATCATTTACGCGGTTTAGATTATTATCCTCTGCACAATGAAACTAACTACTTATATTGCGCCAAAGGGCATCCATTATTTAATGCCGAGCTTGACTGCAAATCAACTGAAGTTAATAAGTTGCTAGAATCAGCAGAAGTGATCACCAGTAACTATATGCGCGACAAAGAAGTCAGAGACGATGGTTTGAATTATCAAAACAGTGCTACCGCCTATCATGATGAAGGTATAGCTCATTTAATATTATCAGGGGAGTTTATTGGTTACTTGCCAGAGCACTATGCTAGCTACTGGGTTGAAAAAGGATTATTTAAATCGATTCTACCGCAAAAGTACTCTTATCAAATTCCAGTGATGTTAATTTCTTCAAAGAATAATATTGTTTCGCCGTTGGCAAACGCACTGATAGAAGAGATTAAACGTTGTCATGCGGTTTAAAATGCAGCTTTAATCTCTTCGGCGCTTTTAAACCGTCGAATTTCACCAAATAACTCATCGGCCTCTTGGTAGTGGCCTTTCAAATATTTAAGCCACTGTTTGATGCGGTTACAGTAGTACTTGCTTTTATCGCCATGAGTTTCAAATTCTGTATAAGCAGATAATATTGCTAGTACCTCTGACCACGGCATAATGTGGCTTTCTTGCTTAATGACTTGTCCCAGATTTGGAATAGTCAGTGCACCACGGCCAACCATGAGATCTCTACAGCCGGAAACTTCTCGACATTTAATAGCATCCTCTAAATTCCATATCTCGCCATTCGCGATAACTGGAATATTAATGGCATGCTTAATTTTCGCAATCCAGTGCCAATGTGCCGGTGGCTTATAACCTTCAACTTTAGTTCGAGCATGAACGGTAAGTTCGTTAGCACCCGCTGCTTCAACCGCTTGCGCATTCTCTATGGCGAGGAGTTTATCTTCATAGCCCAAACGAATTTTAGCACTAACCACGGTATCTGCTGGTACCGCTGCTTTAACGGCTTTTATTATTTGATACAGGTTTTCGGGATCTTTTAATAAAATAGAGCCACCACGATTTTTATTAACCGTTTTAGAAGGACAACCAAAGTTTAAGTCGATACCTTGTGAGCCAAGTTCAACCACTTTAGCAGCATTTTCTGCCATATAGTCTGGGTCTTGACCTAAGAGCTGTACACGAACCGGTGTACCCGCTTTAGTGCTACTACCATATACATCAGCGTCAATTAATTCAGGACAATAACGATGAAAAACACGGTCGGGAAGCACTTGGTCAACCACGCGAATAAACTCTGTAACACAGAGATCATAACTACCAACTTGGGTAAGTAAGTCACGCATTCGGTGATCTAATACTCCTTCCATCGGAGCTAAAACAACACGCATTATTGTCTAATAGGTTTAGTTAGGGAGAAGATCACAGCTAGTACTCAGAAATAGATATAAATAAGAAAGCGCGCATTATAACAAAGCCACCAGAAGAATGTACAAGCAGAAAAGCTGATACGCGCTTTAGTTTTCTTCAGACAACCACGCTAATAAGTCGGGATAAGCAAATTGGTAGCTCAGCTCATTAGTTACTTTATCGCCACAGACAATGCGCACGGCTTGTGGATCACTCGATGTTTCAGCTTCAAAGCTTGGTGGCTGAATGTTTAATGCAGATGCGGCTGTTTGGTAATACTCTTTTTTACTAACATGGGTTGCGCTTACACCATTAAATATTCCATAAGCTGTTGGTGAATTAATCAGCGATAAAATAATGCCTACCGCATCTTTTTGGTGAATTAAATTAACCTTTGCCTGAGGACTTTTTAGCATTCGACCATGACGTAAAAACGTACCGGGGTGGCGATTTGGACCAACTAACCCTGCTAACCTAACAACACAACCCCGCTTACTTTTACTCGCATTATCACGCGTGCTATCACCCAAGCCAAAGTTCAATGTAGCTTGCTCTGCTTGATTTAAAACCGTTACTTTATCAGCAGACAAGGCTAATTCAGCAAGTTCGTTCACCTGTCCTGTTAAACCATTATAAACTGCAGAGCTACTCAGCAAGATGACTTTATCTACCTTCTCACTTGATTTAGCCGCTAACAGTATTTGTTCAACTTTATCACCATAATCTTTTCGTCCCCGTTTAAATTGAGGAGTGATAGCGATGACTAAACATTGCATGTTAAATACTGGATGATTATTTAATTGCTTCTGCTCATCGGGCAAGCAAAGTACTTCTGCATTAATTCCTTCAGATCGCAACGCCTTAACATTGTCGGTGTTGCTTCTCGTAGTAAGTACATTAATGTTTTGCTGTTGGAGTTGATGTGCTAACGCTTTACCTAGCCAGCCACAACCAATAATACCTACAGATGAAATTACATTAGTTGTCATTGTTATTTACTCGGCTCGAAGTCTTTAATTTGTTTAACTAATGCTTTAGCAATACCGTTAGGCATAGGAATAGATAAATTATACTGAGATATTTTCCAGCCCGCTGACGTATTAATGAGTACCCCTGAGCCGCGGCAAACGCCATAACTTTTGCTGAATAACAGTTCATCAAAAAAAGCGACTTGCTTGCTTTTTATCTGTGTACTATCAACCTGTGTACTATCAATAAGCGTTATATTTCGTTCAGTTGGTGTATATAACCAACCCCTTCCTTTAGAAAAGTACGGCACGACAAACGCTTTAAACTCTGCCTTTGTCCAACGCTCACTAGCATCTGTGCCTAGAAAATAGCATCTTCACTGAGTAAGTCGAAATAAGGCTTAGCCTCTGCATTTGCTGCAGCTTGATGAAAGTTATCTAGCGCCTGATTAATACTTTTTTTATCGTCACCAGCGAGACTGGCAACACTAACTAATGACGAGGTAACTAGCAGGAACGCCATCATTAGGAACTGAGAATGCTTATTCATTATTTCATACTCTTAGTTTTTGGTTTTATCGGTAAAACAGCATAACTACCGGTGAAAGTTGCTGCAACATTATCACCACTATAAAGGTGCGCAGTTAACTTAACTCGGGCATTTTTTCCCTCATTAAGCACATCAAAATCACCAGTAACATTGCTAGCCAACACTTTCGCGAAAGCTACCCCCTTGATTGGTGAATGATATTTTATATCTGCTTTTGCTAAAACAATATCCCCTGCAAGTGCTAGGTGCTGTAATTCAAGGTAAACCCAACCCCAACCGGTTAATGTCGCCAGTGTGTAGATACTGCCGGCAAACATAGTGTTATGTAAGTTCTTATTAAAGGCACTATCACAATGACAAAGCAGTTGCTCTGCATCATAGTATGCTATCTGAATATTCATCGCTTTACTAAGCGGAATAGTGTCGTGCCAAATTACTTGTAATTCGGATGATATTTGATGTTGATGGTTTCTATGCTGAGTAATGTCTTTACTCATGGTGAAATGGTTAATCTCATCAAATAACACGTGTGAGAGTTCGTGCAATGAATAGTCTAGTTTTTGATAAAAGCCTAATGCACTTTCTCTGGCATCGAGGGTTATATTGTTAATACCAAGTAACTGAGCTTGCTCTTCGAGTTCATTAATCATTTGTAAGCCAAGCCCCTGCCTTTTGGCCTCAGGGCTAACAGCCATATATCGAATTTTCCCAGTAAATTGATTTACTTTCTCTAAACGACCAACAGCCAATACGGTATTATTTTCATCAATTATCATTCGGTGAATACACGTTTGCTCGATAGTATCACGCTCACTACCAACTGGTTGCTGCCAAGGCTGGCGTAGCACTTGCCACCGAAGGTGGTAATACTGCTCAAATTCTTGTTCTGTTATTGGTGATCTACAGACATTCATTAGCTATTCTTACTCTCAGTTAATACGTTATAATAATTAAATTTGGGAATAGGCTTATGCGATTAGCAAAACATTTAACCCAAGGTCGGTTAGTGTATTTAAGCCAACAACAAGATGCAATATCGGTAAGCGAAAACGATTATTATCGATGGATGGCATTTAGTGACATAGTGCAAAGTGTTATGCACAGGCGAAAACCTTGGCAGTTAACCCTACCCCACCAAGTAGCCTTGATGCTACCGTTACTTTTTTTTAAACCGAAACGGGTAATTGAACTCGGCCTTGGAGGTGGGAACCTTACACGTTATTTACAGCATTTATCTGCAGAAATAGCGCTTTCTACCATTGAATCTTCACCACAAGTTATCGAAGGATTTGAACAACATTTCAACCCCGAATTAGTGCCACTTAATATTATCTGTGCTGACGGTATGTCTTGGCTAGCACAACAAAGTGCCCAAGAGATCGATTGGATTATTTGTGATGTCTACCAATCAAAAGAGTTTGGCTTTGATGCCATAGTCAAACAACTTGAAACCTTAACCAGTAAGTTAGACGCTCAAAGCTGTTTATCAATTAACCTACCTGATATCAGCGATAATGATATCAACTTAGCGCTAACAATATTGCAGCAGTTACAACCTGAGCACCATATTACTTATTTTAACATTCCAAATTACCTTAATATTGTGATTCATTTAACCCCTAAAAACTGGCTGCTTCACAAGTTAATCAAGCGAAATAAGCAAAGTTATCTACCTAAGGTCACTTTACAAAGATGGCGTAAATTTTGGCCTCATGGGCAACAGCTTAATTGAAATACATAAGTAACATGCATATCTGATTAACATTACTATATGAGCCAAATACAAGCTTTTATGATCTTAAGCAAAATAGAAACTTAATCATTTCACGAGCAAAGCCTCACTCGAAAATTTTTAGAAACAGCTTACGCGACTGCTTCAAGGTAAAACCCAAAAGTGAATAGATTGCCGACAAGAGAACTCGGCAATGACACTATCTGGTTTATTCAAAAGGAAGAACCTTAAGGGGTAATTATTTTCTAGCAGCGTCTTTAGCAGCTTTTTCTGCTTTAACTTCAGTGCCTATTTCTGCGGGAGTTTCTTCACTTAACTTACGTCTGCTTGTTAGGACAGGCGACTTTGTCATAGGTATAAGTGTGAGCTGAGATAACTCCATTGAAATTATCATCCGTGAATAAATCACAGGCAATAAAAAAGGAT
>Ga0105348_1001298_pt1 | contig 16950 bp, 9 predicted proteins | sample EN8Hudsemesocosm_2_FD_83504 | JGI IMG/M metagenome (GOLD analysis project Ga0105348, IMG submission 83504) | Methane-oxidizing microbial communities from mesocosms in the Hudson Canyon - EN8C Hudson Canyon | ecosystem: Environmental > Aquatic > Marine > Cold seeps | place: Hudson Canyon... | reverse complement strand
TGACGCTACCCACGATCTGCAGAATCTTTATGTTACCTACAAAGGCTTTGGTAAGGCTGCACACCTAACCCTGGGCAAGCAGCAAGAACGCTTTGGCCTGGAAAAGAGCACTAGCTCTAAATACATTACGGCTATTGAGCGCTCCATGTCCACTAATGCATTTGCCCCAGGTACCACGACGGGTATTCAACTCAATGGGGTAAATAACTATCTCGTCTATAGTATGGGTTACTTTAACGAAAGCGATGATCAGGATAATAAATTAGAACATGCCGTCACTGGACGCCTAACTCATGGCCTTAATTTGGACGGTGATAACCTATTACACCTAGGTGCTGGTTATACCTATCGTAAAGCAGCCTACACCGATGTAGGCGCACGTTTAGGTGTTCGTGGTGGCAAAGAGAAAAATGCCAACAAGGTAAAAGCCGAATTCAATGAAGTTGATAAGGCAACCATTGGAAATCTGGAAGCAGCGCTCGTAAGAGGAGACATACATATCCAAGCTGAGTATTTTCACGGCACTTATCACAACGCCCTTGATAGCAATGGTGAACATTCTGATATCACTGCCTACGGTTATTATATCCAAGCGGCCTGGTTTATAACCGGTGAAACTCGTCAGTATAAGAGCGCTAAAGGCGCCTTTAGCAAGGTCAAGCCACTTAATAAAGAATACGGTGCCTGGGAGCTCTTTACGCGGGTAGATCAACTCGATGTGAACAACAATCAAGCTACTGATATTGACGGAGCGAAAGCGAGAAGCCTGACTGCCGGTGTAAACTGGTACATCAACAAATACCTGCGCGCTTCTGCGAACTACGTAAATGTAGATGTAGAAAAAGAAAAAAAGGGTGAAGATGATGCCGAAGCTATAGTGGCGCGCTTACAGGTCGTCTTTTAATAGCCACTGACTCATCATAAAAAATATTTAATGTCATAAAATAATTAGAAATAAATAAGAAACTACTAACAAAACGTCCTTTAAGGACGATACCGCCCCATCACATCGTCAAGCTTTTCATTAGTAATAGTAGGGTTCGCTTTCTGCAAACAAGGCAGCAGTATCGCTTTATTAGCACGTTCTCTTGAGTTAGTAGGCGTTACACCTCCTCGTGCAGGTTTCACGTTATCAAAACAAGCAATAAATTGCTGTGGTTCTATACCTAGATCACGACTTATTTTTCCAACGGGCCGCTTAGGGTCATTTTTTAGCATCACAGGCTCTGCTGCTACATTGAGAGTAAAAACGATTAATGTGAACACGCCTAAGAATATTCTCAACATAAAGCTGATTCCTTCAGTAAATTGGATTGATCATTACATGATGCATGCTCGATGATATCAATAATGAGGATCCGTCGACTTCTTCAGTTAAAGTCGATCGACTGAAGAATAAGCTAGTACGCCTGAAACTCAGATCAAACACCTTAAAGAAGTCGAAGAGCTGGTTCAAATAGTTTACGAAGGAGTCTAATCAATAGCTTGCTAGATTTGCTCTCTATCATGGATACAGACGAAGGCTCCTTACTCTAGTAGCGACAGTCTGGAAGCGACATTTTGTTGCCAATACCGACGCCAACCCCTGAAATGTAACATTCTTGCTATTCTCCCCACGCCATCTGGCTTATTTTAGCACTACATATTTAGTACATATCAGTACAAGCAGGCCGTTTTAGTCTCAGATGGCTCAACCACCTTTAGGAGAAACCATGGCTAAGCAGAGTAAATCGGCTGAAATCAAAGAGAAAATTAAGAATAAGTTTCTCGCATTGTTGGAGAGTGACAAGGAGTTTGCCAGCAGTTTGCCAGAACCGTCCGTAAAAGATGCTGTTGAGTCACAGGATCTGAGAGCCGATCGTATGATCGACTTAATCTTGTCGAGCTACGCTGATCGCCCTGCACTAGGTGAAAGACAATACGAACTACACAAGGACGAAGTTACGGGCCTAACACTTGCCCAGTATACTCAGTCCTTTGAAACCATAACCTATAAAGAAGTACAGGATCGCCTTCATGCCATAGCGAGCGCCTGGAAACATCACCCGGTTCATAATGTGGGTGTTGATGAATTTGTCTGCATCATAGGTTTCACCAGCACTGACTTTTTCATACTGGATACTGCCTGCGTGTACGCACAGGCCGTTCCTGTACCACTACAAAGCTCCACCTCTGGTGCTGATTTGGATGAAATCATTGCTAACACTGCACCTGCAACCATAGCGGCGACCATTGCAGATCTTGAAGTGGCAGCACAGCTTGCTGCAAATCATGAAGACGTAAATGGAGGCATAAAAAGCTTGGTAGCCTTCGATTACGATGGGCGTATCAGTGAACACAGGGCAATCTATGAACGGGCGCAAGAAATTCTCACAAATAGCGGCGTCAAAACAGAACTCATAGCCATGAAAGACTTGCTTGAATATGGCAAGACTCAGCAATGGGAGTATTTACCAGACCACCCAGAAGGCGCTGAGCGCTTGGGCGCCATTCTTCACTCCTCAGGCAGTACCGGAAAACCCAAAGGCGCCATGCTGGCTGAAGCAGCGACACAGCACACGTGGGAATCCATGGTGACTTTTCCTAGCCCCCTCCCCGTTATTACCGTTGCCTATGCGCCTTATAATCACCTACTCGGCCGCTCTACCATCATTGGTGCACTCGCCGTTGGTGGCGCAGCCCATTTTTCCGTAGAACCGGATATGTCGACCTTGTTCGACGATATTAGAATTGCTCGCCCTACCCGACTCAGTTTCTTCCCGCGAATCTTTGAATTGATCTATCAGCACTTTCAGAATGAAGTCACAAGAAAAGTGCGTAATGGCGAAGGATCAGAAGAAGAAATCTCCGAACAAGTACAAGCTGAAATGGCAGAAAGTTTTCTCGGTAATCGATTAATGACCTCAATGGTTGCCGGTGCACCGACGTCTCCATCCGTTAGAAAGTTTATTCGTGAATGTTTTGATTTACTCTTAGTGGATGCTTACGGCAACACAGAATCCGGCACGGGCTCCATTGCATTCAACGGAAAAATTCAATCACCTCCAGTGACAGAATACAAACTAAAAGATGTTCCAGAACTCGGTTATTACACAACGGACAAACCTTACCCACGTGGTGAACTTTGCTACAAAAGTGTGGTGGGCATTCAAGGCTACTACAAACAACCAGAAGCAACAGCGGACTTGTTCGATGAAGACGGTTTCTCGCTAACAGGCGATATTGTAGAAGAAAGAGGACCGGGCCATATCGTTGTCTGCGACCGACGTAAAGATGTGATAAAGCTTTCCCAAGGAGAGTATGTCGCTATCGGGAATCTAGCCACACAATTTGAAAGTGGTAGTGCTGCAATCAAGCAAATCTTTTTGTACGGTAACCCACTGCAAGCCTATCTAGTCGCAGTTATCGTGCCTGATGTTGATGCTGTTAATAGCTTGATTGGTACCGACTGGGACGAAAAACAGTTAAAAACTTTGTTAGCAGATGAGCTGCAAAAAGTCGCAAAAGTAAAAGACATTAAAAGTTTTGAGGTGCCTAGAGACTTTATTATCGAGATGGAACCGTTCACACAAGAGAACGGCTTATTATCCAGTGTAAGAAAACGTTTAGGACCAGCCTTAAGAAAGAAATACGGCGAGCGACTAGAAGCTATTTATGAAGACCACGCAAACAAGCAAGACGCAGACTTACGCTTCCTTAAAGGTGATGACTGTACGCTAACAACTGTAGAGAAAATCGGTAAATTACTTGAGTTCAATTTAAACCGAGAAGAGGTTGAGACAAGCCGCAGTTTGAACTTTACTGAGCTAGGTGGTGATTCCTTATCCGCCGTTTCATTTTCAATGGCAATTGAAGAAGTGTTTGGCGTTGCGCTGCCAGCCGACTCTATTTTGAATCCAGTCAGTAACGCAACGCGTTGGGCTAAAGCGATCGACAAGCTTCTCTCCGGTGATGCGGATGGCCCAACTTTTGAAACCATACATGGTAAATCCACGACAACCATCAAGGCGGAAGATCTAAAACTGTCAGCTTTCTTTGATGACTCTTCTATTACCCAAAATGTAGATAACGTAAAAGACCCAAGCGCACCTGAACGCGCTGTACTTTTAACCGGTGCCAATGGTTTCTTAGGCCGTTTTGTTTGTCTTGATTGGTTAAAAAAATTGGCAAAAGTAGATGGGCAACTTATATGTTTAGTACGAGCTTCAGATACTGACGCAGCCAAAAGCCGATTAGACGCTGTATTTGCCGGCGACTGTGAAGAGATAGAAGCTAATTATCACCGTCTTGCTGAAAAACATTTGCGAGTTGTTTGTGGCGATGTGTCAGAACCTCTGTTTGGGCTAGAGCAAGGTGAATATGAGGCTTTAACTCAACAAGTAGACCGTGTTGTTCATGTGGCTGCATTTGTTAACCACAAAGTAGATTACAGTCACATGTTTGGGCCAAACGTCGTGGGCACGGCTGAAGTTATTCGCTTTGCGCTCTCAAGCAAGAAGAAAGCGATTGATTTTGTTTCCACTGTAGCAGCTATTCCTTTCCTTGATCTTAGCAAGGGTTTTACTGAAGATTCACCATTGTTAGATACGGTTCAATTGCTAGATTTTTACGCCGCTGGATACGGCGCTAGTAAATGGGCTGGTGAGCTACTATTAAAACAAGCTAATAGAGACCATGGACTTAACGTTAACGTATTCCGTGGCGATTTGATGCTACCACACCAGTCCTATAAAGCGCAGATCAATACGGATGATATGTTCACACGCCTATTATTCAGTGTTGTGACTACAGGCTTGGCACCTGAGTCTTTCTACCAATTATTGGAAGATGGTAGCAAGGCTAAAGCTCACTACAACGGCGTGCCTGTAGATGTTGTTTCAGCAACTATCGTAAACGCTGGTGACTCCTGCAAGGAAGGCTTTAATAACTTTCATATCGTTAATTATCATAAAGATGATGGCTGCTCGCTGGATGCCTTCGTAGATTGGCTGGAAGAACTCGGTTACCCAATTTCCCGTCTAGAACACGGCACCTGGTTTGATCGTTTCCAACAAAAGCTAGAAGGTTTATCGGATGAGAAGAAACAGCTTTCTTCCTTAGCTATACTGTCAGCTTACGCCATGCCTTACCCTTCAGGAGGTACCGCATATCCTAGCGAAAATTTCAAAGCATTAATGGAAAAACTTCCAACAGAGCTTCCGCATTTAGATAAAGCTTATATTGGAAAATGTCTTGCGGATATGCAGGTGAAAGGGCTTATTGAAAGCCCTGAACTAGAATCGATCTAATTTATGACCGACTAATTAAACATGTCTTCGGAAACTTACATCCAATGACATGCATACTGAGCGATTATTTTTAAAACTATTGGTAGCTGACCCGAATGGCACCTACCTAAGCTTTTTAGGATGACCGTATTTGATTTAGTAATCAATATCGAGTTCATTAGTATATAGCCAATTATTAGTGGTGCTTAATTGATGCTGCTTATTGGGTAGTCACTTAATTTCATTATAAGGAGATAGGACATGATCAAGGCATACGCGGTTTTTGAACCCAAAGGTGAACTTAAACCCTTCGAGTATGATCCGGGTTTGTTAGGGGATAATGAGCTTGAAATTGACGTTGAGTACTGTGGTATTTGCCACAGCGATTTAAGCATGATTGATAATGAGTGGGGTATTGCGCAATACCCCTTGGTTGCTGGGCATGAGGTAGTTGGTACTGTTGCTTCGATCGGAGCTAATGTTATTCACCTGCAGGTGGGAGACTCTGTGGGGTTAGGTTGGCACTCCAACTACTGCATGACTTGTAATACATGCCTGGGTGGTGATCATAATTTGTGTGCGGTGGCGCAACCCACCATCGTTGCACGACATGGTGGTTTTGCCGATAAGGTTCGTGCCAGTGCGGCCAGTGTTGTCAAACTACCGTCTTCAATTGATAAGGAAAGTGCAGGGCCTATGTTCTGTGGGGGCATAACAGTGTTTAATCCTCTCGTTCAATTCGATATTAAGCCGACCGACAAGGTGGCCGTTATCGGTATTGGGGGCTTGGGGCATATAGCGCTGCAGTTTTTAAATGCCTGGGGTTGTGAGGTGACGGCGTTTACATCGAGCGAGGCCAAGAAAGCCGAAGCATTGGAAATGGGGGCACATAAAACCCTTAATTCACGGAATCCTGCTGAAATTATGGCGGCAGCGGGACAATTTGATCTTATTATATCGACGGTTAACGTAAAGCTGGATTGGAATGCTTATGTAGCTACCTTGCGTCCCAAGGGTCGTTTACATTTTGTGGGTGCAACCTTGGACCCAGTTGATATTGGGGTTTTTCCATTGATTATGGGACAACGTTCGATTTCGGGTTCGCCGGTGGGAAGTCCGGAAAATATTGCGAAGATGTTGGAATTTGCGGTGCAGCACGATATAAAACCCGTGATTGAAAAATACAGCTTTGACAATATCAATGAGGCGATCAATCGATTAAGAAGTGGTCAGGCGCGTTATCGAATAGTGCTCGGTCGTTAGCCATTCATTCAATATTTACTATCACTGCTGTCCCGTTAACTTTCATTGTAAGAGCATCTAGCTAATATTGAAACGATTGAAGGTGTCGGAGAAAATGTCTCTGACACCTTTGTAGTCTTTATAATTAGTACTGACAAAAGGTATCAGCGAAGAAAGGCTTCCGCATCCATGTCCATCAAGTATTCCGCACCAGACAACATCATTTCTGCATGTGCCTTGGTTCTTGGCAAGATCCTGTGGTAATAGAAGTTCGCCGTTTGCAGTTTCGCTTTATAAAAACTGTCATCTTTACCAAGAGAAGCCTTGGCCATTTTTGCCCACATGTAAGCGAGTGTCACATAGCCTGAATACATAAGAAAATCGACGGACGCTGAACCGAGTTCATCGAGAGTTTTTTCCATGGCTGCCATGCCTGCCTTCACGGAGAGTTCTTCCCACTGAACAGTCAGTTCGCTCAAGGGCGCGGTAAATGTTTTTAGCGCATCGTTTGTCGCATTTTCTTCGCAGAAGGCATTAATTTCCTTGGTGAAGGTTTTCAGCGCTTCACCCTGTGTACCCAATATTTTTCGGGCCAGTAGATCGAGTCCCTGGATACCTGTCGTGCCTTCATAAAGTTGCGTAATCCGCATATCGCGTACAAACTGCTCCACACCGTTTTCACGGATATAGCCGTGGCCGCCGAAGCACTGTAGCGCGAGATTGGTATTCTCTGTTCCCATTTCAGAACCGAAGCCCTTACTAATCGGCGTTAACAGATCCAATAGATGAGCGACTTCTTTTTTGCGCTCTGAGTCCTTACTCCATTCTTCTTCATCAAATAGCTGACCGATATAGGTATTGAGCGCCCGTGAGCCTTCCGCAAAAGCGCGTTGACTGAGCAACATGCGGCGTACATCCGGATGTACGATAATTGGATCTGCCGCACCATCTGGATTTTTGGGTCCGGTGAGAGAGCGCATTTGCGTTCGATCTAACGCATAATTAACTGCATACTGATAGGCTGCTTCCGTTATACCTGTTCCTTGCAGGCCTACCAAGAAGCGGGATTTATTCACCATGGCGAACATGGCTCGCATACCCTTATTAATGTCGCTGATTAACCAACCCTTGGCACCGTCATAGTTCATCACACAGGTGGCTGAGGCATTCAGTCCCATTTTGTGTTCAATGGAACCACAACTAAAGCTGTTTCTTTCGCCGAGGGAGCCATCATCGTTCACCATGAATTTGGGTACGATAAATAATGAGATACCCTTAATACCCTCAGGTGAACCTGGGATACGTGCAAGTAAGAGGTGAATGGAGTTTTCAGCAATGCTGATTTCTCCACCGGTAATAAACATCTTAGTACCAGTAATCGTATAGGTTCCGTCGGCTTGCGGTTCAGCCTTGGTGCGCAATAAACCCAGGTCTGAACCACAGTGTGGTTCTGTCATGGACATGGGGCCGCCCCATCGACCATCAATCAAATTAGGTAGGTATTTCTGTTTTAATTCCTCGCTGGCGTTACGCTCAATGGCAGCAACAGAACCGTCACGTGATGCATAAAGCGCAAAAGCGGCACTGGCTGACGTCATAAACTCAGTCACGGCACCGTTTAACGCCCGTGGCAGACCCTGGCCACCGTACTCTGGATTTTCGCTCAGTTGGCTCCAGCCAGCAGTGTGAAATTTCTCCAGCGCTTCTTCGTAGCCCTTCGGTAAGAAAACTTCACCATCTTCCCAGCGACAGCCTTCTTCATGGCCCGGGTAATTGATAGGGTGTACTTCTTTTTCAGCGAACTTGCCGGCCTCATCCAGTATGGAGTTAACCAAATCAGGCGTTGCGTCTGCCGCTTCAGGAAAAGCTTTGTAGATATCATAAAGATTAAAAACATCTTCGAATAAAAATTGGGTATCGCGTACGGGTGCCTTATACGATGTCATAACTGCCTCATGATAGCTTATGAAATAAAGGGCTAAATTTTAAAAAACTAAATAGCGTAGTGAAAAAATAAGGGTGCATTTTCAACGAAGTTTCCATGGCCGCGAACTCGATTCAATAATTCTTTATCGCCACAATCTCCCATGCTAATTTTGTTCATGCCCCGATATATACCCACCCTCAAGGAAAATGTCACATGAAGAATGGCGAAGATACAGGCGAACAGCAAGGTGGTATCTATAACGTACTGACTTAACATGCATTTTCTCTTTTCAAGTAAATAAACTTATGTGATTTGATCATTAAACAACATGAAATATATTGTCCTAAATTAATGTGAGATTTAATTTCTGGATAAGCGGTTGCGGCAAAACAGGAAGTTGAGCCTGTTGATCAATATATCGTCGGTAGTCCGCTACAGTCAGGCTCTTCCTGAATACGCCTTCTAATCTAATAATAAATTAATGACGGCTTTCAGCACATTGAGGCTATTAATCATTTGATCATTTGATGCCTAAGATGTGTGAAACTTAGTTACTCCACAAAGGAGCCAGCCGTATAAAACAAAAGACTACGCTTGATATACGATAATTGGCTTGGTCTTCGGACGAAGCTGACGGATATGAATCTGGAAAGTTTTGAAATTGCTGGATCAGAGTAAAGTGGAATTGAGCCATCATAATAATTTAAGCTAACTTCCGATATACAGCCATGACTTCCGTCCTTGAATGACAGCGACATTTAACAAAATAATTAGTACTTAAGTAGTTTATTTTCGGGTTTAAACGTCCAAGCCGAATTCTGACAGAGCCTTATATTTCGTCATCTCCCGCCTGCACAATGCGTTTTTTAATTCGGTTGGCGCCCCAAATAATACACACGATAACTAAAGGGATAGCCCCCATAAAGATCCAGTTGGCATGGGTTATTAGTCCCGACTCTTCTAGTGTATTTAAACCCAGCTGAATAATGGCAATAAGGTAGTAACTTACGGCAGCGACCGATAGGGTTTCTACTGTTTCCTGCATCCGTAATTGCATACGACTGCGTTTGTTCATGGATGCTAACAGCCGTTGGTTTTGTGATTCCAATGTTAGATCCACACGGGTGCTTAACAAGTCATCAGCGCGACTAATGCGACACGACAGATCTTCCAGACGGCGCTGAATTGATTCACAGGTTCTAATGGCTGGCACCAAGCGTTTTTCTAGAAAGAAGGGGATGCTTTGTACGCCGTCGATTTCCGCTTCTCTAAAATACTGTAAGCGGTCTTTTACCAGTGCGTAATATGCTTGGGTTGCAGCGAAACGGTAATTGGTTTCCCCACGGTATTTTTCCACTTCCGCGGCTAACGACGTTAAGCTCGTTAACAGATGTTGCTCATCTTCCAAACTGGTGATTGAGGAAATCTGTTCAATCGCGGCGACTAACTCACGATCCATACGGGTTACTACCGCGCCCAGTTTTTTCGCTACCGGCCAAGCCATTAATGCCATGATACGGTAGTCTTCTATTTCCAATACCCGCTGAATCAATCGGCCAGTCTGACAGGGGTTCAATCCACGATTGAGCACCAACATGCGGCTGAAATTATCGGAGTGCAAACGAAAAGCGGTCCACACACGCGCTAGATTATCCTGGGTATCGCCACCAATTAATCGCTGCCCCTCAAAATACTGACGCAATTCATCACGGGTTAATTCGTTTTCATTTTCCACTAATAGATGGGTGCCGACCACAAAGGAGCCGGGAATTTGTTCCAGCCAGGCGTGGGGCAATAAAGCCAACACTGTGTCGTTAAAGGCGTCACCTTCCACGCCAGTCATAATAAAGGTGTAAGTTGAAAACTCTGTGTGCTGCTCCCAGCGCACTTCAAACTCACCAAAGTTTTGGTAATAGCAGGTGCAACCTAATTCAGGAGGAGCGACACTGTAACGATGCGCTATTTTCTGCAAATGTCGAATCTCATCAGCAACGGCGTGGGTGTATCTTTTCAATGCCATATGGCTGATCCGCACGGGCGCTGCCACCACGGGAAACGGGCGGTTATGCAGTTCCGTGTATAACTCATCCCGCTGTGGATGAACTTCGAGTTTCAAATGAGGATTAACTTGATTCATGTGATTATCTCTCAAAGGAAATGGGGACAATCTCAGAAAGCGCCCCAATAAATTTTTAGAATGCGATTCTAGAATGATTTCTTGGTCTATCTTCGCTCATGCCACCGCTTCGCTTGCTCCCATTCTTTATTATGCATACCAAACTTCGAACTGATCGACGCTAGATGTAGTAAAGGAAAACTGTCTTACAGCACCAGACTATCTGCCACTTACGCGTGTATTAGTAAAATAATTAGTACTGCCTGCGGTGGTCACATATGGTAAACACTCCATCGGAAAACCGGCAATGATAAAACACTAAGCGACACTCAAGACCAGAAAATCAGTCAAAGTAACAAGCGAGTTGATGCGGTTTATCACTTAAATCTTATTTTAAATTCTATCCTTCCTTGAAATATAAAGCGCAAAAAAAATCATGATGAAAAATCAAGCAGCACGGCTAGGTCAGTAACAAATAATTCATCATTTATATTGAAGGTTTACTTATTATTTTTAATAATTAATAGCTTTAGTTATCTTTCTTTCTGGATTCTATAGCGCACAAAAAGCAGTCATAAATTGACGAAACAAAACGGTATCACAGAACACAGGACAACAACAGCTCTTCGTATTCTGGGTTCGTCTGTACGCGCCATACAGAGTCATCTTTCTGCTAGATATTGGTCTAAATATTCAAGTTCATCCAGTCGATATACTGTGTATTCAATTCCGAGCGGAGTTTGGGAATATAGGGGCCTTATTATCTCACTATCCAAAAGGTTACTCGAACAGTGAAATACCCAACGACAATCAATATATGAGAATAAAATTGGGTTTTAAGTGAATACAGATGATTGGATCTATTTATTGCCCATATCTTACAATACAGAATTAGATATCTATAGCCGTCTACTTTGTTCACCGAAAAGACTAACTCACCTATTAATCCAACTCTACTGGTAGCTCCATTGAGTACGACAGCACCCTTTTCAATAAATTAATTGAACAGCTACTTACGCGGAAATTCACTTCCCAGAGAGTCTAGAGGAACATCTAGTATCGACAAGACTTTAGCCGACATGAGCAGCTCTTCAAAAATATGATTATGAGCATAGGTCAACTCAAGAAAGTGAACGTTCAACTCGCCTATAACCAGAGGCCGAGTAGCGCTAGGCTTTCGACTGACAAATCCGCTAGGGAGATGCACAAAAACGTTTAAGCTCACAGGAAATTTCAACCCAACTTCTCTTCCCGTAAAATACTCATTTTCTCAATACAAACGAATTACGTCGTCCTATTTTCGGCTCTGGCGATAATAGGACTTTGAAGGTATTTAAAAATTTAGAAGTTCTAAAACACAGGTGGCTTAGAAAAGCTAAATTCTAACTTTTCGCTATTTTCAACACAACCAACTAAGCCACTTCTAACTCAGGCTCACAATGGTATTGCTGCATTAACGCTGCTTTTTTAGGGCCATACATATTAACCCGGGTTAAATCTCCCTTTGCCCATTCAACCACTCTAGGGTCCATAATTCGGCGCCATAAAACCGGAATATATGCCATAACGAACATACCAAAATAGCCATTAGGTAGCTGAGGTGCATTTTCAAAATGTCTTAAGCTTTGAAAACGCCTTGCTGAATTTGCGTGATGATCCGAGTGACGCTGTAGATGAAACAAAATCCAGTTAGATACTTTATGATTACTATTCCAAGAGTGATGGGGTTGGCAGCGTTCATAATGTTCATTATCTAACTTCTTCCTTAGTAAACCGTAATGTTCTACATAATTGGCAGAGGTCAGTTGAAAAGCCCCATAGAACATTACAATGAATAAAAAGGGTATCATCACGGCACCAAATGCGATGAAAAGTGCACTATAAAAAACCAGTGTCATTAACCCCGGCTGAATAATTTCATTCTTTAAGCTCCAACAACTTAGGCCTTTCTTTTCTAATCTGTTTTTTTCCAGGTTCCATGCTCTAAAAAAACCGCCTGGCATTTCACGCAGCATGAAAATATAGATGGTTTCTCCCATTTTTGATGACGCGCTGTCATCTTCTGTTGCTACCTCCTTATGATGCCCTCTATTGTGCTCAATATTGAAGTGGCCATACGCTCCCAAGGACAAAATGATTTTTGCTAGCCAACGGTCCAGGCTGTTTTTTTTATGCCCCATTTCATGGCCCAAATTTAACCCAAAACCACAAATTAACGCACAAGACAATGAGGTTAAAATAATTTCAAGCCAAGTTAAGGTATAGCTACCCACAAACCATGCGGTAAAAATAAAGGCACCTATTAAAACAGGCACCAGTGCATATGTGGTATAGCGGTAATAATCATCTGCTTCAAGTTGAGGAACAACCACTTCAGGTGGGTTAGATTCATCTTCACCGATGATCATGTCTATTAATGGAACAGCGCCATAAAAAATAACGAAAGGGATCACCAAAAACCAAGTATTGGCTTCAATCATATACATTACGGGGCCAATCACCGTGAGCAGTGGTACAAATAATGAAAATAACCACCAGTGCCGTTTGTGATCCGCATAGAAAGATGGATTGCCACTGTCTGTGTTATTGCCTGGAATGGCATATCGCATGGTGCTATCTCCCTTATTCTTATGGTTATGAATTAAAGCTTCATTAATTTATCAGTCAGTAAATCCATTAAACACCGCTTGAAAGCTCAAAGATTCGTCATTTAGTGTCACATAGGTTAGGCTATCAATAACATGGATATTAACAATCACAGAAAATCGGTACACAGCCTTTATATAAAGATACTTTGCATTGACCTCGAATCCCACGGTATTGACTATGAAGAGTCTCTAAAAGCAGCTCACTTGCCTAAGGATTTTATGGCCCAAGGTGAGGGCTTTGTATCAATTTTCCAATTTCAACAAATGGCTGACTTTGCCCGAACTCGAACCGGTAAAAAGTGGTTAGGTTTAGAAATAGGCCAAAAAATCAGTACCAGTCATCATGGCCCGCTGGGTTATATGATGGCCTCAAGCATAGATCCTGAAACTGCTATTAATGCCTTGGTAAAATACATATCACTCAGATCCCCACTGTTGGGTGTTAAACTAGAGAGAAACAACAACCAAGCCTGTTTACGTATTCAAGAGAATGTGGATATAAATGCCATTCGAGATGTGTTTTTAGAATCTTTTTTCTGCGTCATTATTAATATAATAGGTATTGTATACGGGAAAAAACTCAATATTTCACGTTTAGATTTAAACTATCCTAAACCAGATTATCATCAACACTATCAAGATTTTTTCCAGTGCCCCATTTATCATAACAAACCCTTTAGCGCAGTGTATTTTGATGTCAGCGTTTTAAAACATAAAAACCTATTCTCTGATTCCATGGCGTATCGCTTAGCAGAAGTTGAATGTGAAAAACTGTACCTAAGTCTCCTATCTAACGATGGTTTAAAAAGCAAAATAGAAAATATCGTATTGAATCCAAACGCCCCTTTTCCAACTTTGGAGCAAACAGCACACTCTCTAGATATATCAAAGAGTACTTTTATACGTAGATTACACAAGGCAAATACCACTTATAAAGAAATCGTAAACAGTGTTAGGCAGGAATTATCCGATTACTATTTAATTGAGACGAAATTATCGGTAGAGAATATTGCCGATAAGTTGGGGTATGAAGATACTTCTAATTTTTCAAGAGTGTTTAAACGCTGGCACAATACAACCCCAACGCAATATCGAGTTTCCCATCGAAAGTGATGCTCTTATATGATGGTCCAATAATTTAGGTGTTACAGCCACCTTTTACACATTTCGGTGTGGATCCCGGATTTACCAAAAAATAGAATAATTACAAAATATATTAAGCTAGTACTTCGACTCTAAGACTTTTGAAATCTTTACTACAGATCTAATATTCGACGGGGAATGAATGCACCCTCCACAATATGTGGTTTGCATCTATTGACGATGCAAATCAACTTTAAAAAAGCAGACATTCAGCGCACGCGCCAATCCTGACTCAGGCTTCCCCTCTTATCTGACCCCACGTCAAAATGCTAATTCGGTTTCCTTATTGGACTCAGAGTACTTTTACTCCGAACCCGTTGATTTTTTCTTCTGAAGACTGATTGTCTCCAATTTTCTTCGTCTTGCTATCAAGCCAACGACTTTGGTGGACAAACATACTAGTCTTGTCACTTATTACATGATTCTTTATATGTTTCGGCTAATTGAAATGATTAGTCAAGCAGCGAATGGATAATAATTATGACGCAAGCAGTCTCTATCGATCAGTTTACGCCCCATAAAATTCAGGCTAATGGTTTACAGCATTTCGCCATGTCGGCGGGTAATCCAGGCGATCCCTTGGTGTTACTGGTACATGGCTTTCCTGAGTCTTGGTACAGCTGGCGCCATCAGATGCCTATATTGGCAGAGATGGGCTACTACGCTGTGGCTATCGACTGCCGGGGTTATGGTGAAACAGATGCACCCGAAGATATCAGTGCCTATAGCCAAAAGCATATTACGGCGGATATTAAAGGTATTGTAGAAGCACTGGGTTACTCAGAAACTGTCTTAGTTTGCCATGATTACGGTGCATCAGTTTGCTGGCAGGTGGCGCTTATTTACCCGGAATTGGTTAAGCGTATTATTGGTATAAGTATACCTTTTGGTGGCAGGCCACCAACATCTCCCTTAGAGCATATGAAGAAGATATTCTCCGACAATTTCTTTTATATGTTGTACTTCCAGGATGTTGGGCCTGCCGATAATGAATTTAATGAGGATATAAAGAATAGTTTGCTAGCTTCCTATTACGGTGGTAGTGCTGAAGGAACGAAAAAACAGTTAGAGCCTGATACGGTTGCTGCATTGTTAAAGCGCACTCGTATGTTCGAAGACATGCCTATGCCTGAAAAAATACCGGATTGGTTGAGCGAGGAAGATCTAGCGTATTATACAAGTCGATTTGAAAAGCATGGTTTTACGCCCGGCATTAATTATTACCGTAACCAAGATAACTATTGGAAATGGAGTGAGCATCTCCATGACAAAAAAGTTACCCAGCCAGCCAACTTTATTATCGGAAAATTTGACATCATGTATTTGATTAATCAAAAAGCCATTGATCGCATGCCGAAATATTTTGAACAGTTAGAATCAGTTAACGTCGTCGAGAATTGTGGACACTGGGTGCAGAATGAAAAACCTGTACAAGTGAACAAAATTTTACGAGAAGTTCTTTCTTAAGAAGCGATACGTTCCTAAGTTGATACGCATGGGCTCACTTTTCAATGGGCCCATATATTCTCATGTGAGTTTCTCTCAGCATGCACAGAGTATGTTACCCGTATAATTCTGAGATTATCTTACCAGCGTGTGATTATATCTAACGCCCTTTTCCTTCTTAACAACCCGTGAACCTAAGGCTTTGTTTAAGAGCCTGATATCTAATCATCCCCATCAAAATCCAGTTGTCGCCAAGCTTCAGATAACACGATCGAATTTCACCAAGTATTTATCATTCAACCGGCAGGCAAGCTTGCTTTGATCGCCTACCAGCACAATGCGGTCGGTCTCAATTAGAATAACTAAGTGATTTAATTTGCTACCACCGATTGAACCCACCGCCTATAGCAGACATTTGTCGTATCTAGCATTGTTTATGACAATGCCACAAGAAAACAAGGTGAATTTCAAGATCATAGGGCGAAGCAGATGCCTTATCAGCCTCTTGCGTACACTCTGTTTCAATATTATCCTACTTTTCATTATTGAGAATAGTGGGTTTGCAAAGAATCCATCTCAAAATTTGTTTATTTACGGTCCGGTATTCAATGGTCATAATATACTACGATTGAACAGGTATATTTTTCATGTCAGTAAACGCGATTATTCGTTTTATTATATTGTTACTGCTCTGTGTAACAGTGACCTATGCAGCTCAACCTGTTGACATGATTGTTAAGGATGAGCGTGTCTTCGCCAACATAGAATCCATCACCTACTATGAGTTACTGTCGCAACTTTCCGACGCTGCAAGTATTAAGATAAGCCTTATCGGCACCCTACCGGGAAAGACCGCATTAGTAAGCAATGGGAGACCACTGACCAAAGTCGTTAAAGACCTACTGCCTAATGGCAGCGGTTTTATTTTTAGCCATCATCCTGATCAGCACATTAAATCGCTTACCGTCTTAGGCATGTTTGGCACGGGTAAAAATACCAGCACGGTATTTGGAATGGAGCAGCAGAAGTATCTTGAGCGGCAAATAGGTCGCGAAGATCAAGGTACCATCGATATCATCTCACAGGTGCTAATCAGTGAATCAACATATCCTCTGCCGGTCAAATTGACGGCGATAAATATGCTGCGTGATATAGCCAGTG
>Ga0105348_1001295_pt1 | contig 16990 bp, 16 predicted proteins | sample EN8Hudsemesocosm_2_FD_83504 | JGI IMG/M metagenome (GOLD analysis project Ga0105348, IMG submission 83504) | Methane-oxidizing microbial communities from mesocosms in the Hudson Canyon - EN8C Hudson Canyon | ecosystem: Environmental > Aquatic > Marine > Cold seeps | place: Hudson Canyon... | reverse complement strand
TTTCCCTACAGTAAGAAAGGCGCCATTTTTCCAAACCCTAGACTGACTAAAACTTTCCGCGTGGATCCTCTTCCTCTTGAATTGACAGTCCATCTGCCACGCTCGACAAATGCTCCGCATCGGTTTCTGATCCCAACTTAATCATCAATCTCAAATCATTCGCAGAATCCGCATGGGCGATAGCATCTTCGTAAGTAATCTCTCCGTGGCTGTACAAATTAAATAGAGCCTGGTCAAAGGTCTGCATACCCTGTTCATTAGACCTAGCCATTAGAGCTTTTAGCTCATGCACTTCACCCTTCCGAATCAAATCAGATGCTAAGGGGGTATTAATAAGAACCTCGATGGCAGCACGACGTCCTTTACCATCAGGAGTAGGAATCAACTGTTGCGCCACAATAGCTTTTAAATTCAACGATAAATCCATCCACAACTGCCCATGACGCTCAGGCGGGAAAAAGTGAATAATTCTATCCAAGGCCTGGTTTGCATTGTTCGCGTGCAAGGTGGCCAAACACAGGTGACCTGTTTCAGCAAACGCTACGGCATGCTCCATGGTATCTTGCGTTCGAACCTCACCAATCATAATAACGTCAGGGGCTTGTCGCAGCGTATTTTTCAACGCGACCTCGAAAGACTCAGTATCAATACCCACCTCACGCTGCGTCACAATACAACCCTTGTGCTGATGAATATATTCAATAGGGTCTTCAATGCTAATGATGTGACCCTTACTGTTTCGATTCCGGTGACCAATCATAGAAGCCAAAGACGTTGATTTACCCGCACCGGTTGCCCCCACAAAAATAACCAAACCACGCTTAGTCATCGACAGATCTCGAAGAATATCCGGTAAACTTAATTCTTCCATCGTGGGAATTCTTGTTTCGATGCGACGCAGTACCATACCCGCTAGATTACGCTGATAAAATGCACTGCAACGAAAACGTCCAATTCCACGAGCACTGATGGCAAAGTTACACTCATGATTTTCAACAAAGTCTTTACGCTGCGACTCAGTCATTGTGCTCATCACAGTTTCACGGGTTTTCTCAGGACTCATCGGTGTCTTGGTAACAGCCACTATCTTGCCGTTAATTTTCACACTGGGTGGCACACCGGCCGTGATAAAAAGATCCGATGCTTTTTTATCCACCATTATTTGCAGTAGCTTTTCAAACTCCATAATACTGTCCCTACACGATTTCTTTCGAATCTATATTAGAAATCTAAAATATCTTCATTAACAACACTCAAACTTCGAGCAAATGAACCTCTAAACTCACCTCCAAGTTTAGAAGTTTTCTGGAATCTTCGCTTTCTCACGCGCTGCTTCACGACCGATAATACCTTGACCCAGCAAGTTCTGTAGACACTGATCCAAGGTCTGCATACCAATTCCTGCGCCCGTTTGAATCGCAGAGTACATTTGCGCCACCTTATCCTCACGAATCAAGTTACGAATTGCCGGGGTACCTATCATGATTTCATGTGCAGCCACACGACCACCACCCACTTTTTTCAGCAGAGTTTGTGAAATTACAGACTGCAAGGACTCTGACAACATGGAGCGAACCATAGATTTCTCTTCCGCAGGGAATACATCAACTACACGGTCAATGGTTTTTGCTGCAGAGGTGGTGTGCAAGGTACCAAATACAAGGTGACCTGTTTCTGCAGCCGTTAGTGCAAGACGAATCGTTTCCAAGTCACGCATCTCACCCACCAGGATCACATCCGGATCTTCACGAAGAGCCGACCGTAACGCCTCACTAAACCCAAGGGTATCTCGGTGAACTTCTCGCTGGTTAATCAAACACTTCTTACTTTCGTGTACAAATTCAATCGGATCTTCAATGGTCAGCACGTGGTGATACTTAGTCGCATTAATGTAATCGACCATAGCAGCCAAGGTCGTACTCTTACCAGAACCCGTAGGCCCTGTTACCAGCACGATACCTCTTGGTGTATCCGAAATATCACGAAAGACTTGCCCCATCCCCAAATCTTCCATGGTCAATACTTTTGATGGAATGGTACGAAATACTGCACCAGCACCACGGTTGTGATTAAACGCATTCACACGGAAACGAGCGACGCCTGGTACTTCGAATGAGAAATCTGTCTCAAGGAATTCTTCAAAGTCCTTACGTTGTTTATCGTTCATGATTTCGTAAATGAGGCTATGAACTTCCTTGTGCTCCATCGGCGGCAAATTAACCCGGCGCACATCGCCATCTACACGGATGAGAGGTGGTAAACCCGCAGATATGTGCAAATCGGATGCCCCTTGTTTTGCACTAAAGGCCAATAATTCCGTAATATCCATTGAAATTCCTCTTTTACCTGAACCCGCAGTTGTTTAACCTACGCACCTAAACCCAGGCATCTAATATTTAAGTAAAGATTGCTGCTTTATGGACAACAAAAAAGTATCCCATCAATGTCTACGATCACCCAAAATATTGCAAACCTGCTCACCCACATTCGGCAAGCCGAAACAGCCGCTAATCGAAAAGCCAACACAGTGCAGTTATTGGCCGTCAGTAAAACCAAACCCAGTTCACAAGTTGCTGAAGCCTATGCCGCAGGGCAACGCCACTTTGGTGAAAACTACCTGCAAGAAGCGCTGGAAAAGCAGCAGCAACTATCCCATCTTTCGGACATTATTTGGCATTACATTGGCCCTATACAGTCCAACAAAACTCGACCTATAGCGGAACACTTCCATTGGGTACACAGCGTAGATCGATTAAAAATTGCGCAGAGACTTGATGAGCAACGACCAGTAGACATGCCTCAGCTCAACATCTGTATCCAAGTTAATATTAGTCGTGAATCCACAAAGTCAGGGGTTTTTGTTGAAGAATTAGGGGCACTGGTACAACAAATCATACCTCTTAAACGCCTTGCACTGCGGGGCATCATGGCTATCCCCGAATCTACAGATAACTCTGATGATCAACTAACTACTTTTTTAGCGGTCAAAGAGGCCCTACAAGGGGTAGAATCACCGCCCGAGTGCTTCGATACCCTATCGATGGGCATGAGTAACGATATGGAAACAGCGATTAGAGCGGGCTCCACCTTCGTACGCATTGGCACAGCTATATTTGGAAAACGAAGCGCATAACCTTTACTGAACATCTATCCCGCAATGTCATTAACGAGGACTACCTGTGCAGAATACGACTCTAGCCTTCATCGGCGCCGGCAACATGGCCACCAGCTTAATTCTCGGTTTAATAGAAAAAGGCTTCGATGCCTCTCGTATCTGGGCAAGCAATAAAAACGAACAAATTCTGGAGGACCTCAAAAGCAAAGCCTCTCTTAACACCACCACGAATAATCTAGAAGCCGCCAACCAGGCTGACGTTGTTATCCTCAGCGTTAAGCCACAGATAATGAAAGCCGTGACAGAAGAATTGGCTAAGACGGCACAAAATCGAAAGCCACTTATCTTATCCATTGCCGCAGGCATCACCATAGATAGTTTAAACAACTGGCTAGGAGGCAATCTATCCATTGTTCGCACCATGCCAAACACCCCCGCCTTGGTACAGACTGGGGCTACTGGGCTTTATGCCAACACCGCAGTCTCGAACCAACAAAAGGCGCTTGCCGAATCCATTATGGACGCTGTCGGCATTGCTCTTTGGGTAGAACAAGAGTCACTATTGGATGCAGTAACCGCTATTTCTGGCAGTGGCCCTGCTTATTTCTTTCTCGTACTTGAGGCCATGGTATCTGCAGGTGAATCACTTGGTCTGGATGAAGCAACCGCACACAAACTAGCCTCTCAAACAGCGTTAGGGGCCGCTAAAATGGCCATGAATGGAGATGTTTCTCCGGCTGAATTACGTCGCCGAGTAACTTCACCAGGCGGCACCACAGAACAAGCTTTGAATGTGTTAAATGATGGCAATTTGATGGATCTATTTAAGGAAGCGTTAACTGCAGCCAGAGATCGGTCAAAAGAACTAGCAAAGCAGCTAGGCGACTAAACTAAGACTGTAAACTGTACTTTCCACTGCCGGCGGTAGAAAACAGGCAATACAAACAGTAAGGTACAAAGCTTGATAGACACAGTACGCTGTACTATTGATGCTTTTAGCGTCATTTTTAAACAACAAACTAACAAAGATTGAGGATTATTGAATGGACTCCGCTTTTGCGAATGTAGGTCTACTGTTAATCAACACCCTGTTTGGTCTATATATGCTGGTCGTTATGTTGCGGCTATTACTTCAACTGGTACGTGCTGATTTTTATAACCCTCTTTCTCAATTTGTCGTAAAAGCCACTAACCCGCTATTAATCCCTTTGCGACGAATCATTCCAGCCATTGGCGGCTTAGATACATCCTCATTGCTCCTTGCCTATCTGGTGCAAGCAACAGCCATTGCATTAATAATGTTGCTGGCAGGCATGCCCTTTAACCCCATTGCTATTGTCATGTGGTCTGGTGTTGGAGTATTAGCACTGATAGTGAATATCTATTTCTGGGGTCTGATCATTACTATCGTAGCTAGCTGGATCGCACCAATGAGTCAGAACCCGGCGCTTCTGCTCATTCGTCAAATTTTAGAGCCAGTAACTAAACCTATTCGTAACATGCTGCCAGATTTGGGTGGTATCGATATTTCCCCAATATTTCTTTTTCTGGCCATCCAAATTGTGGACATGCTCGTTGTTAAACAATTAGGTGCCGTTTTGGGTGTACCTCCCGGCCTTATAGTTGGCCTTTAATGTCCTTCTATCAGTGGCAAGGCAACACCTTAATGCTCAAGTGTCGCCTGCAACCCAAATCATCCAAGGATGAAATTATGGGCGAATACGGTGACGATTTGAAGGTTCGCATTACGGCACCCCCCATTGATGGCAAGGCCAACAGCCACCTTATTAAATTCCTCGCCAAGCAATTTAAAGTGCCTCAAAGCCGGGTAGAAATCGTGTCCGGCCTTACCGGGCGGCAAAAAAGAATATCAATTAAGAATCCACTTCAAATTCCTGCCATTTTGGACTTAGCTTAATAGGCAAAGACAGGTACACTATCGCCAGAAATTATAAAAAACATTGCTTGGGAGCAAATTTGGAATGAGCTTTGGCCGACTAACCGAACAGGTACAAGCCTATGTCAGTTGGAAGCGAGATTTAACCCGTGAACTAACTCGCTATCGAACCTGGTTAAAAGACAGTCAACTAAGCTCTCCTGAAGTTGAGGACCGATTAGATCGAGGTCTTAAGCAACTGCGTAATGATCACATTACCATTGCCTTTGTCGGTGAATTTTCCCGCGGTAAAACTGAACTCATCAACGCACTGTTTTTCTCTCAGTACGGACAACGCATGTTGCCTTCCAAAGCAGGCCGTACCACCATGTGCCCCACTGAGTTGTTCTATGATCATCATGAACAAGATTCTTTCTTACGCTTGCTGCCCATAGAAACCCGTAATACTGAACAAAGCATTGATCACTTCAAATCACTGCCCAATGACTGGGTACGTTTACCGTTGGATACAGATGCGCCGGAAGCAATGGTGCGCACCTTAAGTGAAGTGTCTCAAGTTAAGAAAGTAACGGAACAGGAAGCCATCGATTTAGGCTTTGATCCCGAGACATTAGAACGCTGTGTCGATGAACGCGGCATGGTGATGATCCCAGCCTGGCGCCACGCCATGATCAGTTTAGATCACCCACTGCTAAAGCAGGGCTTACGTATCCTAGATACCCCTGGCTTGAATGCTCTGGGTTCTGAGCCAGAGCTCACTCTCAGCATGCTACCTAGCGCACAAGCCATTATTTTTATGCTGAGTGCCGATACCGGGGTCACTTACAGCGATTTAGAAATCTGGGAACAATACATCCAAGGTTTCAATACTGGCGAAAATCGAACCTTGTATGCAGTGCTGAATAAGATCGACGTACTGTGGGATGACGTAGAAGGTGAAGCACACGTTGAGGAAAATATCAGTCGGGTAATATCATCTACCGCCAAGCACCTTAACATTGATGCTGACAATATATTCCCGCTCTCGGCAAAACAGGCCTTATTCTCAAAAATTTATCAGAACGATGAGCTGTATGCGAAAAGTCGCGTCGATGAGCTAGAAAGCCTGCTAAGCGATCGTGTCATTGCACAAAAAGAACGCACCATGATGAACACCGTGGTGAATGACATGCTGCAATTATTGCGCAGTAACAAGAGCGGCTTAAATGGTCGACTTGAGTCATTACAAAACCACCAGCAGCAGTTGATGGAATCTACCCAAAGTAATAATGAGCTTGTGGCTCAGCTGACCAACAAAGCTAAAGCCGAGCACTCCTTCTATCACAAGCAACTGCTGATGCTAAAATCCAGCAAGCGCTTGATGGACCGTCAATCAGAAACCTTATTAAACTCTATTAGCCACTCACTTATCGAGCAACGTATTAACGAGGCTCGAGAAATGATGACGGACAGCTGGACTACCATAGGCGTAGGTCGAGGTGTTACTAAATTCTTTGCCGATATGGATCAGGATTTTACCCACCTGAAGGAAGAGGTTCGCCGTACTAACCGTACCGTTCAATCTATCTACGGTCGCTATAATAAAGATAGCCAAATGGCCTATGTATCACCTTCCAAACTAAATATTGACCAGCATCTATCGGCATTGGAAACCTTAAAAGAACAATCCACGCGCTTCCGTTTGAGCATTAAAAATATTTTTGCCAACCGGAGCAGTGTTATTCGTCGCTTCTTTAACACCCTAGCAATGGAAGTTCGCAAGCTACACCAACGCTTACATGATGAAGTAGCACTGTGGGCAAAAGATGCCTTGTTACCTCTGATGCAAAGCACTCTGGAGAACAAACAACTGCTTGAGCATCACCTAACACGCCTTAAGAGCCTGACACAAAAAGGTAAGGATGCGAAAGCGAAGGTTAAAATGATCAATCAGTATCTCAATGATACCGAACAACAAATCGTTGTGGCTGATCGTATCATGAAACACTTACGCCATCCTGCGCCTTATACGCGTGCACAAAAGGTCGTTACTCTTGCAGGGTCAGCGTCAGCCTAACCGCGGCATACTTCCCTTAGTTGCCATTTATTATTGATGCCTTGTATTGCGTGCCCAGCACGCAATACATTACTCAGCTAAGATGAACCTACGCATACCTTGCACCACGCCCATTGGCTGATTAGACTTCGCTCGTAACCATTATTATTGTCTTTCGTACATCACTGGTGCCATCACGTACATGCCTGAAACCATACCCCATGATTCTGTTGGCCTAGTCACTCCACAATCAATGCATTTTGACGAGCCACTAACACTTCGCAGTGGGCGCGTATTGGAAAGCTATGATCTGACCTTTGAAACCTACGGTGCGCTTAACGCTGATAATTCCAATGCTGTTTTAATTTGCCATGCACTCAGCAGTGACCATCATGCTGCGGGATACCATAGCATGGACGATAAAAAACCCGGCTGGTGGGAAGCCTGTATTGGTCCAGGTAAACCGATAGATACCAACCATTTTTTTGTCGTGTCCCCCAATAATCTGGGCGGTTGCTCCGGTAGCACCGGGCCCACAAGCATTAACCCCGAAACTGGCAAACACTACGGCCCTGACTTCCCTATTTGTGCAGTACGAGACTGGATACGCAGTCAAAAAAGACTGGCTGATAAGCTTGGCATCTTTCAATGGGCTGCCGTAGTAGGAGGCAGCTTGGGTGGAATGCAGGCTTTACGCTGGTCCCTGCAATACCCAGAACGAATCAAACATTCGGTTGTGATTGCCTCTGCGCCCAAATTATCCGCGCAAAACATCGCCTTTAACGAAGTCGCCCGTCAAGCCATCACCAACGACCCTGATTTTCATGATGGGCATTATTACGAACACAACACGTTTCCAAAAACAGGCTTAGCCCAAGCCCGGATGTTAGGACACATCACCTACTTATCTGATGAAGGCATGGGATCCAAGTTCGGACGTGATTTAAGTAATGGTGAGTTCAATTTCGACTTCAACGCTGAATTTCAAATTGAAAGCTACCTTCGCTATCAAGGCGAACAGTTTACCTCGCGCTTCGATGCCAATACGTATCTGCTAATGACCAAAGCATTGGATTATTTTGATCCCGCCAGAGCTTATGACAACAGTTTGACGAAATGCCTCAGTCAGGTTGAATGTGATTTTCTAGTCATGTCCTTCAGTTCAGACTGGCGCTTTTCGCCGCAACGCTCAGAAGAAATTGCCGAAGCCTTAATCGAAGCCGACAAGAATATATCCTACATGGAAATAGAATCAGACAAAGGACACGATGCCTTCTTAATGCCTATTCCCCGCTACATGGATATATTTTCAGCTTACATGAAACGTGTTGCTAAAGAAGTAAACGAGGGCGTAACCGCATGAGTATGAATAATTTGCGCGCCGATCTCGATATTATTAAAGACTGGATACCATCAAATAGCCAAGTGCTCGACCTTGGCTGCGGTGATGGAGAGTTTCTACAATACCTAAAACAACACAAAAACGTGCTGGGTTATGGTCTGGAAATTGATAGCGACAAGATCACGGAATGTGTTTGCAAGGGTGTTAATGTTATAGAGCAGAATCTGGACTCCGGACTGGCTAATATCAAAAACAACAGCATAGACACAGTCGTAATGACTCAGGCATTACAGGCAGTAAAACGTCCAGACCAACTCATCGATGAAATGCTGCGCATCGGTAATGAGGCGATCATTACCTTTCCGAATTTTGGTCACTGGCGCACCCGGCTCTACCTTATTAATAAAGGTCGCATGCCTGTATCAGAAACCTTACCGTATCATTGGTATGACACGCCAAATATACACCTGTGCACTTTCAAGGATTTTGAGGCGCTGTGCTACCGTAAAGGAATAACAATCAAGCATAGAATGGTTGTTGATCAAACCCATCATGAACACTGGTTTTATAACTTGTGGCCAAACCTGCTGGGTGATATCGCCATTTATCACATAGGACGAAAATAGATAATGAAATCCATCGCTTTTGCTACACGAGCTATTTTGGGGTTAGGTCTTATTTTGTTTTGCAGCTTTATCAATGCCGAACAAAAACAATCCTTTGGTAACTATGATATTCACTACAGCGCAGTTAATACCGGCTTTCTACAACCGGACATAGCTAAACGCTACGGTATAGTCCGCAGCAAGAAAAAAGCCTTTGTAAATATCGCGGTGCGACGTAAAAACAACGATGACAAGAATGCGAAGAACGGCACCAAAGCTGTACCGGCAGTACTATCAGGATCGACTGCTAACCTTTTGGGACAAACCCAACAGCTTGAATTCCAGGAAATACGTGAAGCGAATGCAATTTACTACATAGCTACTTTTCCTATCCTCGATCAGGAATGGCTCAAATTTAATATTGATGTACAACCCAATCGCGACAAAAAACCTTTCCACGTATTTTTTAAACAACAGTTTTACAAAGACTAATCGTGGCAATAACACAGCTCGGCTATCACACGACAGGGCTGTATCCCCTGCAAAAGGTATTCTATGAAAAAACTTGTATTAGCCAGTGGCAATAAAGGTAAGCTTGCTGAACTAAATCGCATGCTTGAACCCAAGTCGATTCAGGTTATCGCTCAGTCAGAATTCAAAATACCCGACGCGGATGAAACCGGCCTGACCTTTATTGAAAATGCCATTATAAAAGCACGCCATGCGGCCAAACTTTCTGGACTCCCTGCACTCGCCGATGATTCCGGGCTAGAAGTTGATGCATTAAAAGGAGCTCCCGGTATTTACTCCGCACGTTTCTCTGGATCAGGTTCTACGGATCAAACCAACAACACAAAGTTACTGCAAGAATTAGCAGATTTACCAGAAACACAACGCACCGCACGTTTTCATTGTGTTCTTGCGTTAATGAAGCATGAAAACGATCCGACCCCGCTCATCTGCCATGGTGTTTGGGAAGGGCGTATTTTATCGGAACCAAGTGGTGATAACGGCTTTGGTTACGACCCGCTATTTTTTGCTTTTGATCAAGAATGCGCATCGGCGAACCTAACTCCTGCAGTGAAAAACAAAGTCAGTCATCGCGGACAAGCCATGGCGCAATTAATCGCTCAACTGGCACTACCGGAACAAGACTAAAAGGATGAACAATCCATCCCGCTTTTCCAGCTTACCGCCTCTAAGTCTATACGTGCATATCCCCTGGTGTGTACGTAAATGTCCCTATTGTGACTTTAATTCCCACGAGTCATCGGGCGAAATCCCAGAACGGGAATATATACAGGCACTATTACAAGATTTCAGGCAAGAAGCTGCGCTCATCCAAGACCGCCAATTAACCTCGATTTTTTTCGGTGGCGGCACACCCAGTTTATTCTCTGGCGCTAGCTATAAATATTTGTTGGCTGAACTACAAAAAGAAATTCAATTTTCACCCGATACAGAAATAACCTTAGAAGCCAATCCCGGCACCATGGAACAGGCCAAATTTTTTGATTTTAGAGATGCAGGTATCAACCGCCTATCCATTGGCATTCAAAGCTTTAACGATGAAAAACTAAAAGCCCTTGGAAGAATTCACAATCGCACTTCTGCCGTTGAAGCTGGTAAAAATGCACGCAAAGCCGGTTTTGATAACTTCAATCTCGACCTTATGCACGGGCTACCCAACCAAACCCTAGAAGAAGCGCTGGTGGATATTCAACAAGCGATTGCATTGAAGCCTACGCACCTTTCTTGGTATCAACTCACCATAGAACCCAACACCGCCTTTTATTCCGCGCCACCCAAGCTACCCACTGAAGATCACCTGTGGGAAATACAGGAGCAAGGTCATCAATTACTGATTAACGCCGGATTTAAACAGTACGAAGTATCTGCGTACAGCCAGCCTTCTCGTCAATCAAAACATAATTTAAACTACTGGCAATTCGGTGACTATATTGGCATTGGTGCCGGTGCTCATGGAAAGCTCACCGACTTAGACCGGCAACAGATTTTTCGCCGTAGAAAAACACGAACACCCAGAAACTACCTAGATCAAACCAAAGAGTTCCTTGCGAACGAAAAGGCAATTTCTAGCGATGATTTAGCCTTTGAGTTTATGCTCAATGCCATGCGACTTGTGAACGGCGTACCGACGGACTACTTTGATACACGCACAGGTTTATCCATCAATACGGTTATCGAAAAAGTAAACTTGGCAAAACAGAAAGGCTTGCTAGAAACAGGCAAACAATTGAAGCCCTCAGAAAAAGGACTTCAGTTTTTAAACGAGTTACTCAGTATTTTTATGGAAGAGTAATGTTAAAGCAGAGCTTTTAGTTTTTACGTTGATACAACAAATCCCAAACACCGTGCCCTAATCGCTCACCCCGCCGCTCGAACTTGGTGCTAGGTCGATATTCAGGTTTTGGCGAATAAGAACCTTTACCCGCAGCATTATCAAAGCCTTCTGCAGCTTCCATTTCTTCCAGCATATGTTCAGCGTAATGCTCCCAATCCGTCGCCAAATGAAAAACACCATCCACTTTCAAAATACGGCGAATTTCCTGAATAAATTCAGGCTTCACTATACGGCGCTTATGGTGCTTTTTCTTATGCCAAGGATCTGGAAAGTAGAGCTGAAAACGATCAACACAGGCATCGGGGATACAATCAGCCAGAATTTCAACGGCATCATGTTCATACACGCGAATATTGGTCAGTGCATTTTTTACCACGCCATTTAGCAGGGAACCCACTCCGGGGGTATGCACCTCAATACCAATGAAGTTTTTATCCGGCTCATTCTCAGCCATATCCAGCAAGGAGGTGCCCATGCCAAAGCCCACCTCAATCACCAGAGGTCCTTCACGCTCAAACACTATCGCCGGATCAATCATGCCCTGATCGAAATTCAAGCCAAAACGCGGCCAACCCTCTTCCATCCCTAACTTTTGTCCCAGAGTCATACGCCCAGTACGGCGTGCGAAGGAACGTATCTTGCGGTGTGATTTATTTTCGTCTGACATAGGTATCGAACAATTGGTATCTAGCAATAGAATAAAATTCATTGAGGAACGGCTGTTATACGGTCCCTCAAGATCAATTAAGTACAAGTATAGAATGGCGTATTAGAAAAAGGTGCCATCAATAGGCGATGAAGCCGATGCGTAGAGTTTTTTCGGCATACGCCCAGCCAAGTATGCTTCACGCCCTGATTCCACTGCTTTTTTCATGGCTGAAGCCATCAAAATAGGGTCTTTTGCTGCAGCAATAGCAGTGTTCATCAACACACCACCACACCCCAACTCCATGGCAATACTGGCATCCGAGGCAGTGCCCACACCTGCATCCACCAGAATGGGTACCTTGGCATTTTCCAAGATCAAACGAATGTTATACGGGTTTCGAATACCCAAGCCAGAACCAATCGGAGCGCCAAGCGGCATTACCGCCACACACCCCATTTCTTCCAAACGCTGCGCTATCAATGGATCATCACTGGTATAAACCATTACTTTGAAACCATCTTTAATTAGCTCTTCCGCCGCAATTAAGGTGTCCGTTACATTGGGGTACAGGGTTTTTTCATCACCCAATACTTCCAACTTCACCAAGTCATGGCCATCCAATAATTCACGGGCCAACTTGCAAGTTCGCACGGCATCCTTGGCGGTGTAACATCCGGCTGTATTGGGCAAAATGGTGTACTTATCCATCGGCAGCACATCCAACAAATTCGGCTCATCAGGATTCTGGCCAATATTAGTTCGGCGCACGGCGACAGTAACAATTTCAGCACCGCTGGCCTCTATCGCCAAACGCGTCTCTTCCAAGTCCTTATACTTACCCGTCCCTACTAATAAACGAGACTGATATTCACGACCATCAATAGTAAAAGTATCCTGATTATTCATGCGCTTTAGAGTTCCAAATTCAGCTTAACAAGGGCCTACAAAACTAAGGCTCGGATTGTAACAGGTATCAGGCCATCACCGAAGACGGTGACACGTCACCTCAGAATTTACCGTATACCGGGTCGTCACCAAGAGTGATTCGAATGGCTTAAATTGCCAAGCAAATACATACGGCCCCTTGTAAGATGAGCCTTCACTTTTTTAGCCCTATTTAGCGATCAGGGTCGAGCAGAGGAAAAACGTGTCTCAAGCCTTTCATAAAATACTCATCGCAAATCGTGGCGAAGTCGCCGTACGTATTATCCGTGCCTGCCAACAACTAAATATCGCCACGGTTGCCGTTTATTCTGATGCCGACAAGCACAGCCCTCATGTCGCGCTTGCCGACGAAGCCATTCATGTTGGCGCCAGCGAAGCTGCAGCGTCCTATCTAAATCAAGAAACAATCTTGCAAGCCGCCGAAGCCACACAAGCGGATGCCATCCACCCTGGGTTTGGTTTTCTCTCAGAAAACGCCGCATTTGCGGAGAAGTGCCGTACAGCCAATATTGTCTTTATCGGCCCGGACACAAAGGCCATGACATTAATGGCTTCCAAAGCAGAATCAAAACAACTAGTCGAGTCCTTAGCCTTGCCCGTTATTCCGGGTCATAAAACGAAAGATCAAAGCCTTGAAGCCTTATCTCAAGCAGCAGAGACTGTCGGCTTTCCCGTACTGATTAAGGCCTCTGCAGGAGGCGGCGGTATGGGGATGCGCGTAGTACATCAACTGACTGATTTTGCCGATGCATTACTCGCTGCTAAACAAGAAGCCAAATCAGCGTTTGGTGATGACAATATGCTGATCGAAAAATATTTCGAGCACGTACGGCATATCGAAGTTCAACTAGTAGCAGATCAACAGGGCAAAGTACTGCACTGCTTTGAGCGGGAATGTTCGATTCAACGCCGCCGTCAGAAAGTCGTGGAAGAAGCACCCTCAGCTTCCGTCAACGAATCACTCAGGAACAAGTTAACGACCGCTGCTGTTAAAATTGCAGAGGCCGTTAACTACATCGGTTTAGGCACAGTAGAATTCATGGTAGAAGACGGCACTGAAAACTTCTACTTCCTGGAGATGAATACCCGACTACAAGTTGAACATGGCATTACTGAAGAAATTACCGGACTTGATTTAGTAAAGTTACAAATAGAAATCGCCGAAGGTAAAGCACTCACCCTAGATCAAAGTGACATTCACATAAACGGCCACGCCATTGAATGCCGGCTTTATGCTGAAGACGCCGCACAAGACTTTGCTCCCAGTGTTGGTCATATATTGCATTGGCAGCCCCATAACGGGCCGAACCTACGTACAGATGCCGGCATTTCAACGGGCCTAGAAGTGACTACTTACTATGACCCTATGCTGGCAAAACTAATCGGCAAAGGCAAAGACCGAACAACAGCTATTCGAAGTACACGCCAACACGTGCAAAAAACACAAATACTCGGACTAACCAGTAATCAAAAGTTCTTAGATACGATATTAAGCCATCCAGACTTTGTCGCAGGAAATACCTGCACAAGCTTCATTGACGAACATAAAGAAGCACTGCAAACAAAACTGCAAGAATCAGAGGTCATACAAACCTTACTAGTTGCCGCGATTCAACGCGCCTGCGTACAAGAACTGGGTAAAGCGAATCACGAACCCAGTGCCCGTCGCTATACACTAGCAATCGCCGACGAGACCTATCACCTCGACATGCGACACACCGGTTTCCATAGCTATTCAGCCACCCTGAACGACCAACACTATCAACTTGAAATATTGGCAAACACAACTGTTCATGACGAACACGGTCACCATATAAGTCAATTATCGCTTAGCATTAACGGTCACAGCCAACACTACACCACCACCTTTGAGCGTAATCGCATTCTTATTCATACCAACAATACCGGCAGCGTGGAAGCAACTTACTTGTCTCGTTTTTCCAGCAGGGAACTTGAAACTGATGGTGCAGGTTATCAGGCCGCAATGCCTGGACGTATTATTGAAGTACTCGCCACTGTAGGCAGTCAAGTTAAAACTGGTGACAAACTACTGACCATGGAGTCCATGAAAATGGAACACAGCACCCTGGCAAAATCCGATGGCATTGTTACCGAACTTTTTGTCGCAACAGGTGATGCCGTAAACAAGGGTGACACCCTGATCGAAATTAACGCGCTAGAACTTTAAACGCCACTACATACAGAACTAGTAAAGAATATTACCTTTTAATCTAATGTGAACTTTATGACTGACAAGCAAACTGATCCTTACAAGATAGATACATTAAACGCTCGTAAAGAAAAAGCACGGAAAATGGGCGGCGAGGCTAAGGTAGAACGACAGCATAACAAGGGTCGTTTATCAGCACGGGAACGGATTGAACACTTATTAGACGACCACAGCTTTGATGAAGTGGGTTTGCTTGCACACAGCGATATTCCCGCAGTTAAAGACAAAACACCGGCCGATGGTAAGGTTTGTGGTTTCGGTGAAATTAATCAGAAAGATGTTTTCGTATCAGCTGATGACGTTACCGTCTTAGCAGGAGCCGGCGGCCGCATTGGTGTTGCTAAGGGCTATGAAAAAATGGCCTACGCACAAAAGAAAGGCATTCCCTGCGTACACTTGGGTGATGCCGGCGGTGCGCGAATTCCCGACATCATGGGCTCCGACGGCATGATGAGCATGACCTACTCCACCACCATGAGTGAACCCCGTGATCGTAAAGCGCCATTAATTACCGCCATCATGGGCGAATGTATGGGCGGACCTACTTGGACAGCAGCGGCATCAGACATTGTTGTGCAAGTTAAAGGAACCGTGATGTGTGTCGGCGGATCGTCAATTTTAAAAATTGCCACCGGCGAACAAACTACGGATGAGGAGTTAGGTGGCTGGGAACTACATGCCCACCACACAGGACTGGTGGATTTATTTGCTGAAGATGAAGAGCATTGCTTAGAATTAATTCGACAAGTTTTATCTTACCTACCAAACAGCGCCAAACAATTACCATCCGTGCGCCCTTGTCATGACGACCCTAACGCTAGATTAGATGCTGTATTGGATGTGGTGCCGGAAAACCCGAAACAACCTTACGATATGCACCACCTGCTAGAATTAATTGCCGACCAAGACAGCGTACTGGAACTTCGCCCTTATTTTGATGCCAGCTTAATTACCGCACTGGTTCGTATCGATGGGCACGTGACCGGAGTGTTAGCCAACAACCCTATGGTAACCGCCGGCGCCATGGGGCCCGGTGCTTGTGAAAAAGCCACTGCTTTTATCGCGCTGTGTGATTCTTTCAACATCCCATTATTATTTTTACATGACACGCCAGGCTTCTTGGTCGGTAAGGCTGCAGAAGATCGCAAAATGTCATTACAAATTATTCGTTTTATCGATGCACTACATCACTGCACAGTGCCACGGGTTAGCCTAATCATTCGAAAATCTTACGGCATGGCGCACTGCAATATGTCCGGCGGAAAAATGGGTAGCGATCACATCATGGCTTGGCCAACAGCCGACGTTTCATTCATGGCACCTGATGTTGCTGTTAACGTTGCCTTTGGCCGAAAACTGGAAGGTTCAGAAAATGCCGAAACGGAAAAACAAATGTACATCGAAGCCATGCAGCAAAGCAGCGAGCCTTGGCAGGCGGCTGGGCTTAATTTATTAGACGATATTATTGATCCGCGAGATACCCGCAAGAAAATTATTAAGGCATTCCGTCGCGCACGAGGGTCTGATGGTTTGGCGGGGATGAGTAAACGACTGATGGCCAGTTGGCCGAAGATGGTGTGATATATCTATATAAAGTCGGAGCATAAATACTCCGACTTTATTATCTCCAAAATAACTTTTATTTTTACATTCCTACGTCAGCTCTTCATGCTGAAGCTGACGTAGGTCAATCTGGTTTATTCTATCTTTCAATTATTTCATGATCGTCTGTTCTCATACAAAGGACTAAACCGCTCGCGCGGTAAAGACACGTCAAGATCATCACTTCGATATTAGATCAACTTGG
>Ga0105348_1001289_pt1 | contig 17030 bp, 11 predicted proteins | sample EN8Hudsemesocosm_2_FD_83504 | JGI IMG/M metagenome (GOLD analysis project Ga0105348, IMG submission 83504) | Methane-oxidizing microbial communities from mesocosms in the Hudson Canyon - EN8C Hudson Canyon | ecosystem: Environmental > Aquatic > Marine > Cold seeps | place: Hudson Canyon... | reverse complement strand
TATTTATACAAGGCAGAGCTTTTGTAATGTGGTTATTCCACATAAAAAGGCGATTACGCCGTAAAAATGACCAACAAACGCTGTCCGAAGGATTCGGCTAAAAGTGCTTTACTCTTTGTTGAGCAGTATTTGCTTAGAATGACTAGGCTAAAGACTACTCGCCGCAATTAAAGCACTTTTATCTCGAACAAAATTTAACCGCGAAAGTTCAACAGCCCCTGGTTGTTTCCTTTGCTTTTTTGTATTTTAATCAAATAGCTTCACTTAACGTTTTGGAACACCCTATGTCAAATGCCACCATATTAATTGCTGATGATGATGAAGATATTCGTTTAGCGTTAAATTTATTGCTAAGCGCTGAGGGTTATCAAATCATTGAAGCTGAGAATGCTAAAGAAATAACCATTCAAAGTTCACGTCAAAAACCTGATTTAGTCTTACTTGATATGAACTTTTCCCGCGATACCACCAGTGGACAGGAAGGCTTAGCCATTTTAGAGCAACTGCAACCGTTAAATATTCCGGTGATATTAATGACCGCTTGGGGTTCAATAGATTTAGCTGTGCAAGGCTTGCAAAAAGGTGCCAGTGACTTTATTGAAAAACCTTGGAATAAACTTAAACTATTAACCAGTATTAAGCAGCAACTGAGCTTTTCTAAAGTGAAAGAGCAAAACCAAGGGTATCGACAATTACTTGCCAGCGAGCAAAGTAAGGCTTGGATTTGTCAGTCACCAAGCATGCAAGCCATTGAAAGTTTAGTGGAGCAAATAGCGCCGACCGACGCCAATATTTTAATTTTAGGGGAAAATGGTACAGGTAAGTCTTTATTGGCAGAACGCATTCATCAATTATCTACACGCAATCAAGCACCACTTATTGCAGTAAACATGGCGGCAATCCCTGATAATTTATTTGAGAGTGAGCTTTTTGGCCATCAAAAAGGTGCATTTACCGATGCTAAACAAAATCGAGTAGGTCGCTTTCAACTAGCCGACCAAGGTACTTTGTTTTTTGATGAAATCGGCTCATTACCACTCACCTTACAACCTAAATTATTACGGGTATTAGAAACTGGCCAATATGAGGTGCTGGGCTCCAGTCAAACGCAAGTGGCAGACGCCCGCTTAATTAGTGCTACCAATGCTGACCTGAATCAATTAGTTACGGAACAAGCTTTCCGCCAAGATTTACTTTACCGATTAAATACCATTGTTATCACTATTCCGCCCCTGCGAGATCGCCTTGAAGATATTGAAGCATTAGCACTGAGTTTCATTGATAAATTCAGCGCAAAATACCATAAACCAACCTTAACCATCAGCCAATGCGCGATAAGTAAATTAAAACAACATAATTGGCCTGGTAATATTAGAGAGTTTAGTCATGTTATTGAACGTGCGGTGTTACTCACCACAGCAACAGAAATTACGGCTCAACAACTGTTACTTGAAAATATTGATAACAATAATGATGCTGTTCTCTTGCAGCCACTTGAAGAGGCAGAGAAGCAATTGATCGAAAAAGCAATGAAAGTGACTAACGGTCAGGTTATGGAGGCCGCTAAACTACTCGATATTTCTCGCAATGCTTTATACCGACGCTTAGAAAAGTTTGCCATTCAACATGAAAAATAAAAGGCCTCAAATCAAAGTACCTTTAGCTTTAAAGTTTAGTCATGAACAATGGCTTGGCTTTGGCTTGGTTTGTACCGTAATAACCCTACTGTCGTTAGTAGCAAGCCTAACTCACAGTATTGGCTGGAGTACACTGGCAACAACAACACTGGTTTTCTTTCTTGCTTACCCCATTATTTGGTTAGCATGGTGCTGCTACAGGTTTTGGCGACGAGCGATTATGCAACTAACCACTTATACCCAAATAATAAGAGAAGGTGAAACTAACTTACGTTTTAAGCGACAAAACTCCAACAATCTACTCGCCGCGTTACAACAAGAAATATCAAATTTGGCTCAAGGCAATGTCGAAAGACTTCAACAAAACCAAACGCTGGAAAATGTGCTCAGCCATATTCTTGATTCTTGGCCCATTCCAGTATGCTTATTCGATGAGAATAATCGCTTGAGTTATCGCAACATTGCGATGAAAGAGAAAATTCAGCAGCCTATGCTTATTGGTGCAAGCGCTGAAGATTTAGGATTTATCATTGAAAATGATAATTTCACCCATAGTCAGTTTAATCAACAATGGCAATGTCAAAGTGTTAGTTATACTTTTCAAAAAAAGCGCTGCCATATTTTTTCTGCCTTAGATATCTCGCAACCCTTGCATCAACAAAAAAGTATTACCCAACAAAACTTGATCAGAGTGTTAGCGCATGAGCTGCGTAACTCACTAACGCCGATGGCATCGATGGCTGATACCTTACTGTCTAATGATGGCTTTAATGAAGATCAAGTACGCATGGTCTTAAGTAGGATAAAGCAACGAAGTGATCGCTTACTTAGCTTCATTGAGCAGTACAGTCAGCTGAGTCAATTACCACAGCCCAAACTACATTGGTTTGACTTTACCGAGGTGGTCGCAGAAGCTAAAGCAATGATTACAGCTCCTTGTAGCATAACTTTTCAAGGCAATAATCAATGCTTTGGCGACGAGCAACAAATGGCACAGATATTAATTAACCTCTTTAAGAATGCTCAAGAAGCCTGTGATAAAGAACAAAGTGAAATTTCGCTAAGTTGTTTTTATCAACAAGGGAAACAAGTTATTGAGCTACTAGATAACGGCCCTGGTTTTGCAAATTTAGATAATGCTTTAACCCCTTTTTATACCACTAAAGCACATGGCTCAGGCATTGGCTTGTCTTTGTGTGCAGAAATCAGTCGCAACCATAGTGGTGAGTTATTACTGGCGAATAGAGAAGAAGGCGGCGCCCAAATAACCATGATATGGCCAATGCAGTCGTAGAAGATTTTGACAATTAAAACTTATTGGTAACGGGCAATATTTTCCTGCCAGTTTTTATCTTGTTGAATCTTCAAGATTAGTGCTTGTAACGGCATAAAGGTTTCACTCATATTTCGCGGAACCAACATTCTACGTTGGTAAATATCATGAGGAATGACTGATAAATAAAACTGGTTTTGCCAACCGTTATTATTAATCATGTAGTTATACGTCAGTTTACTGATGATAGTGACATCAACTCGCTCTTTAAGCATCATAGTAAATAAGTCTGGTTCACTTACCGTATCAATTCGCTTGGCTTTTTTCGCGGCAACTAATTCATTAATTCCATAATAATAAAATCCTCGCACGCCTCCGACGACTAAATCGGTTAAAGAGTTAGCGCCATTAAACTCAATCGCATTTGCTTTCAATGAAACAACTTCATCTCGGTCGGTAAAAACTTCATCAGTCCACAGGTATTTGGTCTCAGCTTTGTCTTTAAACCATTTAGGGTTTACCCCGAGTAAAATACCCTCCATTATTTGATTTTCTAACATGCGCTCAGCTCTTTTTCTTGGGATGAGGGTAACCTCAAACAGAAAACGTTCACTTAAGCTATTTAAGCGACTTACAAAATCAAAATATAGCCCTTTTTGTTCTGAAAAGTTAATGATATATGGAGGTTGTTGATGGTAGACATATACGGGCACTACAGCCTTAGTCTCACAGGCCAAGGCCGTTGATACTAAGAGTGAACTAACAAACAAAAGTAACACGATAAACTGTTTAATCATAAATACCTTTAACATTGGCTTATCGAAACTATAACAGTAAAGTAAAAAAAACACATAGTACGTTAAAATTCTTGTAATAAAAAACGGGCCTATGGCCCGTTTCATTACTTTACTATACAGCTAGGTATTTATTTCAAATCTACCTGTACAGCAACATCACTACCTGTAGTTTCAACAGCAATGTAATACCAACCTACCGGCGGGTTATTCACTGTTAAGCTTTGCTGAGTTGTACCAGCAGTAGTTGACTTATGAGTATGGCTTGCAGCCGATGCCCAGCTTGTACCGGCATACAATTCAACTTCACCATTACCATGAGCCGTGTTTACTTCAATACTACTAATACCTTCATTAATGTAAACATAGTAACTATTGTGGCCACTACCGGTACACAAGGCGTTACCTGACTCAATTGCGCTGTAAGTATTTGCAGCTTTTGATAAACAAGCGTTTGCAACTTCAGTAGGAGTTGGTGGCGTTGGAGGTGTTACCGTGCCTGATAAACTAACGGTAAAAGTTACATCCGCATAGTTGCTATCACTATCTAAAGTAATATATCTCCAGCCTCTATTAGCTGTTACTTGTAAAGATTGTGTTGTAGCAGAGCCTGTTGAAGAGGCTTGTGCATTAAGTGTGGTTGCCCAAGTATCGGCATTAAAGTGGATATCTACCTCACCATTACCACCTGCAGTAGTTAAAAACAGTTGAGTATTATCTTCTTCAACCCAAACATAATATGAGCCACGTCCGCCTGCAACACACTCGTTTTTCTCAAGTGTTAGTTTACCGGTAGTAATGGTCGCTGCACCACAATCAGGTACGGTTACACCACCACCGTTAGTTGCATCGTTTGGATAAGGGTCTGAGTTATCACCCATACCGTCATTATCTGAATCTAACCACTCTGTTGCATCTGTTGGGAATACATCAGCATTATCTCCATGGCCGTCACCGTCAGTGTCTAACCATTCAGTGCTATCAGCTGGGAAGGCGTCAGAATTATTACCATAACCATCTAAGTCAGAATCAGCCCATTCAGTCGCATCTGTTGGGAATGCATCTGAATTATCACCATGAACATCACCATCAGTGTCTAACCATTCACTAGCGTTGTTAGGGAAGGCATCGCCATTATCCCCAAAACCGTCGCTATCGCTATCAGCCCACTCTGTAGCGTCATTAGGGAAAGCATCAACACTATCTAAATGACCATCGCCATCAGTATCTACATCACCGTTTGGCGTTGAATCGGCATTATCACCAATACCATCACCATCAGTATCTTTAGTTTCTGCTGGGTCGTTAGGGAATGCATCACCATTGTTGCCTACACCATCCCCATCACTATCGAGGGTTTCTGTAGGATCAAATGGGAAAGCATCTTGGCTATCAATCACGCCGTCACCATCTGAATCAACAGGTGTTGTATTTCCGCCTGTTAAATCATTGGAAATAACATAATCATTGCTAGTATCTTCTTCTGTCATTACGGCAACACCTAAACACTGATTATTTTCATCAGTTATTGCTGCGCGGCGGTTACCAAACCACTTCCACGAACTGACACTATCGTAGCTCTCACCTGTTGCAAGGGTAGTAAAACCAAAACCAACATTTAACTCGCCAGTTTCATTATCAACACGATGAACACGTACTGGATTATCGCTATTGTTGATAAATGAGAAGTCTGCTTCAAATGGACCGGTTAAATGCTTTTGCATAAGTGCACAACTACCAATAGTATTTGCTGCAGGGATCTCTTCAGCTGGTGCTGCATTAGCGACAATTGCTTGGTCTACAGTGAAGTTTGCAACTGGGTTATTTAGCACACCAACGCTTAAACAGTTTAAGCTGCTATCAGTTACCATTAAGCGACGGTCACCATACCAAATGTCATTGCTATAAGTTGCACCTGGCTCTAGAACACCATAACCATGAGTAAAGCCGGTACCACCACTTGAAGTGATTATCGACCCTTTAGTGTTATCAATTCTAAATAAACGCACTGGCGTATCTGAAGTATTGGTAATAGAGAACTCATGTGATTGGTCCATAATTAAATGAGGTTGCGCTAATGCACAGCTTCCCATTTGATTTACTTCTGGAATAGCTTCAGGAACAACATCTTTCACTAAATCTGCATTAATAGTAAAGGTATTATCATTTTCAGCCATAACTGCAACACCAATACAATTCATGTTGTTATCAGATAACATCATGCGATCGCCTACCGTCCAACTAGCTGAGGTATAAGTATCACCATTATTTAATGTTTTATAATTCTTACCAAAATTAGCGGATCCTTTATTACTATCTACCCAAAATAAAGAAACAGGTGTGTCTGTGGTATTGGTGAAGGTGAAGTTAGTTTTATCGGCATCATAATAACGCGCATATTGTTGCACTAAATCACAACTTCCAATGCTATCTGCAGCTGGGATAACGGCTGGTGCCGGTGCAACAGTTTCTGAATTGGCAAGCATATAAGCTTCAAATCCCGAACCCGTGCGTTGAACAGCCCCTTTAAGTGCAGCTTTGTAAGCATCGTTATCACCAACCTTTAAGGTTGCGGCAATAAGCTCTATTTCATCTTTATGCTCTTCACCTAAATAACGCATAGCAAAGTAGCCCCAAGGGTACAAATTGTCATACTCGTAATCCATAAATACGACATTATACAACGGTGGAATAGTCTCACCTTTTAAGGTATTTAAAGTACGCGTATGGTCTTTCCCCATAGCCATGTACTCAGCCATACCTTCAGCCCACGAGGCATTTGGGTTAAACGTGCCGTATGAACCTGTTTTGTTATAACGGCCATCAAGATAATGAACAAACTCATGCCTTAAGTTATAAATTTGATTAATATATTGGCATGAGCCGCCTAACCAAGAATCAGGACACTGCATCGCTATAAAGCGCGCTTGGTTACCTTGTGCAGTCGGTGTACCTTCTAAGTACATGCCACCATTATCTGTGGAAATACCAAAAAATTCAGGTGCATACTTTTCATAGTCTTCAGGACTAGCAAAAGCAACAACTTCAATATGCTCGTTCAAATCACCAGTGATAGGTGTGCCCGCCGTATTGAAAAAGTCATGAAATTCAGTTTCTTGTAATGCCATATCAGCACATGATTGATCGAGTGTTGCCTGACTAATAGTAGATTGCGCTCTAATGGTAATATAGGGTGTACAATCATGACTAACCGTTAGAATATCCTCTTCTTTTGGTGGGACAATACAACTACCAAATAAAGGGTCTCCTGCTTCACAAGTACGACCAGCATTTTCTAAGTATTTTTTAGTGATGATGGTTTCTGTTGTTTCTACAGAAATTGTTTGGATTACTTTTTCACGCGTTTCCAAAATAGTGCTGTCAAATCTCGCTTTAGCTTCGTCAGTAGCAATTGATGCAATCTTACCCATAGCGATAAATGAATGTGGAATTATCCATTTCCTGTCTGCTTCAGCGGTCCAGCGCATATCAAGTGATGTTTCGCCTAAGAATACAAAAGATCGCATTACCGATAGCACATCAAGCATGTTGTCGTTATAAGCAGACTTTACTGGCGAGCTACCGTAATAAGCAGCATCAGCAATTGCCCCCATAAGAGCCATAGCAGTGTCGCCACCATTACTGATGCCAAAAGGATTAGTTTGCTCTGAATAGAATTGGATAATAGCTAACAAATGTGGCAAGTGATCTTTAAAGTAGTTAGCACTTTCATCTCTTCTAAAGTTAGTCAATGCTGCAGCGTAACCTTCTTGAATAACACTACCAGCAGGTGCAATAAAATCAGTCATCTGTGAAACCGCTAATAGCGCAGTACTTAACTCAGATGCTTCCGCATCAGTCATTGCGCTTGCGTGGTAACCATAAGAGGCTAAGAAATATAATAATTGATTTAAATCGGGATCAGATAAATCATCTGACTTTGCTAAATAATGAATTGCTTTTGCTACGTCTGAAATAGGGTCATTTGTCGCCCCTGCAATACCTGAAAAATCATCATAGCTTGCTACTAAAATTTCAGCGATAGCTGAACCATACTCTGCTTTTGAAGAGATACTCGCAGCAGGAACATCAACAACTACGTTGGTGTTATAAACAATATAATCACCCATTGGTGGTGGTACATCGCCGCCTGTAACCGTTACGGTAAGGCTTGTTTGTTCAATATTACCGTCAATTTTGAAGTATCGTTGTCCAGCACGAGAAACAAAAGAAATACTCTCTTCGTTAGTGCCAGCGGTAAGGCTACTTGCCTCTACATTGCCACTCCAATCGTCACCATCATAGAGTTTAATTCCTGCATCGGTGCCATTGAATGAGCCACCAGAAGTGGTAATAGTTACGTTACTGTTTTCATAAGGCACTGTGACATAAAAGTAGTGACCATAATCTGTAATACAGTGAGTTTGATTTGCGGGTACTTCACCTTGTCGGTCTAATGTTTTAGTACCACACATTTGTGCAGCTTGAGTTGTACCCATATTCAACGATAAAAATATCGCGCTAGCTATTAATGTTTTCTTAGCAGTTAGTTTCATTATTCTTAAGCCTATTCTTATGCAAGCGATTAGGTAATTCGTCCGTGTGGCAACTCAAGCTTATTATTATTTAAATTGCTCTTATTGCATCTAAAGCGCACATCCTTCTCGTGTTGGAATTTACATTTTGATACATTCCAACTACATTTATATAGTATTCTGTATACAATATTCAAGCATTAAGTAACTAAGAATTTTTTCGTAGTTTATTAATAAAGCTTTTCCTTATTGTTATCATGATGTTACAAAATGATAAAAAAAGACAAAAAAAGACAAATATTTGCCTTTTTTTTGAGGGTTTTCATAAGAGGTTACTGATTTTTACGCTAGAAATGATTTGGAGAGAATTGGCCTGACGGGCTCAGTGTTGTGGTAAGTAGATATCCTATCGAATGACTTAAGTTACTGGATACCTTAAGTACTGGTTACCTTAAGTTACTGGTTACCTTCACCTTCTTGCTTTGGAAGTGGTTTTTTAGGCTCACCGGGAGGAATAATTGAATTATCTTCTGGATGTCTACGTACTTTTTCATGCTCATGCCCGTGGTGTTTGGCTTGACGATTACCGTCATGATCAGCAGGTTTATTATGTTGACGCTCATTTTTACGGACATCGGGTTCAGTTGTAACCACCTTAGTATCTATGCCGTTAATCGTTGAGCTAGCTTGCTCATTTAGTGCTACTTTTGCTGTTTTTGATACTGATAAGTCATTACTGTCTGGCTGAGGCAAGTTAGCGGGTTTCTCAACTTTATTCACCAAAGCATTCTCAAGTTGAGCTTTTTCAGCATTTTTCTGCTCATTATTTGTCAAATGAGCTGACTGATAGGCATATATTGATATCATCACCATGCAGGTGCCAACCAACAATAACGAACCTTGTTTCTTAGTTATTTTCATACTGCTACTCCATCAAAAAAACGGTATATTAAATACAATAAGCTAACATGTATTTTAATTTTGATGCAATGACAATGATGAAATGAAAAAGCTAGAGAGGTTAATTTAGCCTGCTACAACTGATAAAACCTATGAAGAAATAACGCGTTAGCAGCGTCATTGAACTAACACGTACATTAACTTTCTCAATGAAAATCACGATCAAGCTAGGCATTTTTTAACCGCGTTTTGCCAAGCTGAAACTAAAGTAGCAGCATTTTCTGCTGATATTTTATCTTGAAAAGTTTCAGATTTTCCATGTAACACCATCGGCAGGTGTTCAGCTTGCCAAATTCCTTGGCCAATTGCCGCTAACATTGTGGCACCAAGTACCGTTGATTCAATATTCTCTGGTCGCTCAATAGTAATACCTAACAAATCAGCCTGAAATTGCATCAAAAAATTATTAGCACTTGCCCCACCATCAACTTTTAACAAACTAATTTTTAATTGGCTCTCTTGCTCCATCAGCTGCATTAAGTCATGACTTTGAAAGGCAATCGACTCGAGGGTTGCGCGCACTATATGCGCTTTTGAACACCCTTGTGTTAAACCAGTGATCTCACCGGTAGCCTTCATTTCCCAATGTGGTGCGCCAAGACCACTAAATGCAGGGACAAAATGAACACCATTATTGTCACTGACACTCTTTGCCAAAGCTTCGGTGTCACTAGCTTGGTCAATCAGCTGTAATTGATCTCTTAACCATTGCACCGCTGCGCCTGCTGTAAAAACAGCTCCTTCAAGAGCGTAAGCAGGTCTTCCATGTTTATCACAGGCAATAGTGGTTAATAAGCCGTGTTCAGATAAACAGGGATTCTCAGCAGTGTACATCAGCATGAAACACCCTGTGCCATAAGTGTTTTTAACCATACCTGCTTTTGTGCACTGTTGAGCAAATAATGCCGACTGCTGATCACCTGCCACACCTGTGATTGGAATAGACCTTTTAAGGAAACCGTTTGTTTCAGTGTGGCAGAATAAACCTGCTGAGTTTTTGATTGCAGGCAATACCGACTTAGGAATATCAAAAAATGATAATAGCTCGTCATCCCAACCTTGTTGATGGATGTTATACAGCATAGTTCTTGAGGCATTTGTATGATCTGTATAGTGTGCCTGACAACCACTTAGTTGCCACATAAGCCAAGTATCTATTGTGCCAAAAGCAAGTTCCCCCTGCTCAGCTAGTTGTCGTAGCTCTGGTTTTTCATTAAACAGCCATTGCAATTTAGTCGCTGAAAAGTAGGCATCAACGACTAAGCCTGTTTTTTGATGTAGCCAGCCTTCCTTATCTTGTTGCTTGATACTTTCGCATAAATTAGCTGAACGTCGGCACTGCCAAACAATGGCATTATATAAAGGTTCACCCGTTTTTTTATGCCAAACAAGCGTTGTTTCTCTCTGGTTGGTAATACCAATACAACTGATATCTGCAGAAGTTAGATTAGCCGAGATTAAAGCCTGTAAAATACCATCCTGAGTAACTTGCCAAATTTCTAGCGGATCATGTTCTACCCAAGTGGGTTTAGGATAATATTGTTTGAACTCATTATAAGCAGCACCGACTTCCTTGCCTTGAGTATTGGTAATTCGAATCGTTGTTCCGGTGGTTCCTTGATCAATCGCTAAAATCATTGTTTATACCTCTTAGGCTATTATTGAATTTATTGCCTAGCATACAGGTCTTTAATTTGAATGCATTTCGTTCAAGCTTATAGTAATTTCTAGGTGAAAGAAATCAGCTCTATACACCATAGCGTTATTAGCTAGTATCAAAAACAGGCTGCACAGTGACAATAAACAACGTTTAGGTAATCAAGAATACATGAATTTTTATATCTAGTTTTGAAGCTAATAGCCTTAATCAACTATTTGCATAACGGGGTAAATCACATGAGATATATTTTAAGTATATGGTTGCCTGCGTGAAAGAGATTGCCAACTTTTCTGAGTATAATTTTTAGGTAAATATGAGGAATTGAAAACTTTATCGAGCGGTTTGATTATCTATATCATAATCAAACCGCTAGTCAACCCGGTGAATTGCTCAAATAAGTAAACTAAAATAATAACACTATTAGCTAGGAACACACTAAACCATTACTTGCGGTTCCAATATAAACTTCTCTTTTTCTTTTTTGGTCAACCTATTAGCTACCCAGTAACTAAACACCGACAGTACTAATATTGCTAGGTCTGTCCAAGCTAAATTAGTTTGGCCATTCATAGCGAGCACTGCAATCTTATTGAAGAAAAAGAGCAGGTCATAACAAACCACAACGATACCAATAAAAGCGCTTATTGTGAGTAAATGCGCTAAGCAAGTTTTCAAGTTATTGGTGAAATACGCGGCAATAGCTGATAAGGCAAGTCCTGCAATAAAACCGTAAATAAGTATTTGATCACGTTCATGCAGTCCTATCGGCAAAACGCGTTCTAAAAGGAAAGCAAATGCAGTTGCTAAGATAACCCCAGCGGTAGAAACTAAGGTATATTGACCAGTAAAACGTAATACTTTTGTAGAGTTTTCCCGTTGGCGACTATATTTATCTAACCATAATAAGTTTCCAGCTACAATTAAAATACAAACAGCGATACCCAAGATAAAATATAGTAGCCGTAAATCAAAGCCAGCATAGTTACCAAAATGTAAGTTTGCTACAACTTGCAAACCTTTACGCACCATATTGGTATTTACTGGGTCGTTTATTACCGTTTCTTGCAAGCTCGTTAATTCAGTAGCGATATCAAAACGGCCGCCAAGTTGTTTTGCCATACCACCACCAACATGTATTACCGCACTTTCATCACCATAATTATACATACGGACAAAAGTTGGCTGGTAATTATCTCTGTTCACTATTTGTTGGTAAACATGGTCAATATCTATATTTTTCCAAGGTTTGTCTTGCCATTGTGGTTGTATGCTGACATAGCCTGCATCATCTAAAAGCGCCTGCTGGTCTCCTTTATAAAGCACTAAAGCAAAGGCAATTTGATAAATAATCACTAAATTAAAAATGAGTCCGCTAATCGCATACATCAGAGTAAAGGGTAAGCTCATAACACCAATAACATTATGCATGTCGAGTAATTTACTACGCTTGTTTTGCTCAGTTCGGTATTTGAAAAAGTTAGCCACCAATTTTTTTGCATGAATCAGTACCCCTGACACGAGCGCAAAAAAGAATATTAACGTGACAAAACCAATGATATAACTTCCCGCAGAAAAATTAAGGTCGTAATGCAATTTATAAATAAACTCAGCTAAAAAGAATTTGTCACCTTCAACTAGCTTTTCACCTGAAACGGGATCAATCAAAAAACTAGCGTGATCCTCTTCACCTTCATTATGAAATACATCGACATAGGCGCGATAATATGGCGTTTCTTTCGAAGGCAATAACAATGTTAAATGTTCTTTTGCATCAAAATTTTGCCCAGTGATGGCAATTTCCATTATCTCACTCACGCTCTTATGCTCACCTTGAGCGAAAGAAAAGTGTGGTTGTACCGCCCATTCATTTATCTCTGCACGATACAAGGCAATTGAACCACAAAAAAACACTACAAATAATAAACCTGAAATAATCAGTCCTAACCAGCTATGTGCATCAGTGATACGTTTTAAAAAAGCTTTACTTAACATTTAACTCACCATCATTGCTGCATTAACACCTGCAGATATTGTTAATAATCCCAGACACCTCAGCCACGCCTGCTTAGTACTATCGCTTGCATAACACCACACCATAACAGCTACCCAAATTGGGAATGCGATCAACAAGCCTACTAATAACCGAACATCGATGTTCGCTGGTAATAATTGATTTAAATTAAGCATGATTGACACTGATAATAAGCAGCCTCCAATAATGGCTGCAAATGACTTACCCCACATATTCATAATTTAGGCTCCTAGCCAATGAGTTACAGCTGAAAATGACACTGCTGTAAGCAAGTATTTTCTTAATGAAGGCCGAAAATGACCTTGTGAAAAAACTAAGACAGGCCAGATAACCATGATATTAACCAAGGTCATTAAGCAGGCGATCACAATAAGTTGTTGCTGCGCAAATATATAAATACTGACAAAGGTCGCGAGAGTGAATATTAGCCAAGCAACGTTTTTACTTAACGGTTTAGGAAAAAGCTGTTGCTGTTTCGAACTCAAAAAGACAACAGTACAAGCTAGCCAATTACACAGGACAGCAATAAACATACAGTGATAACACCTCATAGTTAAACTTGCTCCGCAACTTAGTTTCTGAGAGCAGTTGTTAAAAAAATACTGGTAATACCAGGTTACACTTTGTAACATAGTAAACGATAATCACTCTCATTACCATTAACAATATACTGTGGAATATATTTTATGAAAATTACTCAGCTGGCACGCGCAATCAAAATCGCGGTATTTGCAGCAGTCCCTTTATCATCATTCAGTTACGCTCAAACAGATGATTCAGCTATAAAGCAAGAGCTTGAAACTATTACCGTTACAGGACAGAAAATTGATAGGTCATTGCAAGAAACCGCTAACAGTGTTTCAGTAACAACAGCCAAAGCATTAGAACAACTTGATATTTCTAGCCCCTCTGACTTATTTCAACATATACCCAATGTTCATGGAGGAACTAACCAAGGTTTCACCATTCGAGGTATTGATTCTTTTAACGTATCTGGAGGCGGTAATAGCTATTTAACTAGCGTTTATTTCGATGGCGCTCCTTTACCATATAGGATGGTTCGTTCTGGTAAAATGTCTTTATGGGATGTCAGTCAAGTTGAAGTATTTCGTGGACCTCAATCAACCATTCAAGGCAGAAATGCCTTGGCTGGTGCAATCATCATCCGCTCTCAAGACCCTACTTATGAATGGAATGGGAAGACCCGATTAACCATAGGCGAAGAAGGCCAACAAGAATTAGGTCTCGCAGGTGGAGGGGCATTAATTGAAGATGAGTTAGCGTTTCGTTTAAGTGCAGAAAAAAAACAATTCGATGGCTATACCTACAACATTACCCGCCAAGAAAATTCAGATGCGGAAGAGAGCGAAAACTATCGCGCTAAATTACTATGGGAGCCCAGTAATATTGAGAACCTCACAGCGATTTTTACCTATACTCACGATGAAACTGAAATAGGAGCTAAATGGTCTTTCACAGATAATGCTAAAGGCCCCCGTACGGTTAGTTTTGATGAGCCAATTTTTGAAACAACCGATACAGATATCTATACATTAGAGCTCGGTTATGAAATTAACGACACTTGGTTTATCGATTCAATCACCACATACAATGAAGCTGGATACACCTACAATTGGGATGGTGATGTGACCCCTGCGCCTATCTCAACATTAACAGACGATCGTCTTGATACCACATTTAGTCAAGAACTGCGTTTTACTTTTGACTACGATAATTTAAAAGGTGTAGTTGGCTTTTATTACTCAGATCTAGATGTAGTTGATAACTCGGCCGGTGGCCGTTCAATCACACTGACACAGCTTGGTGTACCTACCTTACTTACAGCACCAGCAGAGTATGGTGGCCTAGGTTTACCGCAAGCTATGGCAAACCAAGTGCTAGCAATATATGCACCCGCAAACCCAGTCCGCTTAGGCACGGAAGTAAACTATAGTAGCGCAGTCAGCTCTGCAGCCCTATTTGCTGATACCACCTACTCACTGAATGGAAATATAGACATTATTGTCGGCTTTCGATATGACCAAGAAAGCCAAGAAAACGAAGATGCCAGTATTTACACCGTTGATAATGCAGATATGTTACCTAAACCCGAGGATTATGCTGAAGTAAATCCTATGCTACCTCAGCTTATTAGTGGATTAAATGCTAACCTCTACGCACAAGCGCAATCAGCCTCTGGTCAACAGCCATTAATAGACGAAGATTTTAGTGCTTTTTTGCCTAAACTAGGTCTTAGCTATCACTTTAATAGTGAAATGACCACCAGCCTTATTTACCAAAAAGGCTATCGTTCTGGAGGGGTTAGTTCAAATACTGCAACAGCAAGGGTCTATTCTTATGATCCGGAATACACAGATAACTACGAGCTATCTTTTCGTTCTGCATGGCTAGATAATAGCTTAGTGATTAATGCTAACTTATTTTATCTTGATTGGCAGAAGCAACAAATTAATGTGCAACTATCTGGCAATCAATATGATGTTGAAACACGCAATGCTGGTACTTCAACAGTAAAAGGTTTTGAAACAGAGGTTTTTTGGTACCCGACAAATAACTGGTCAGTTACTGGCGGCATTGGTTATGCTAAAACTGAATTTACAGACTTTGAATTTACCAACCAAGGAACAGACGTAATATTAACTGGCAGACCGTTTCCAGATGCACCAGAATGGACGGCAAACATAGCAAGCAGCTATAGCTTTGACAATGGCCTTTATATTAATGCCAACGCCAATTATGCTGACAGCTCCGTACCATTTACAAATCCATACGCCATTATTCCTAATTTCGATCCTAGCAATGAGCCTAAGAATGATGCTCGTGTATTAGTAAATGCTCAAGTTGGTTATCAATGGCATCATTATAAACTATGGCTTCAAGCAAACAATTTACTTGATGAAGAGTACATTGAAAACTTTATTTCAGTGCCGGGCGCTCGCGTAGCTTCAGGACAAGCTGAAATTGGTGCGCCAAGACATTTCAGTGTAAGTTTTCAAGCGAGTTTTTAGTGAAATAAACGAAAATATTACAAAAAAGCCCTGACATTACTGTCAGGGCTTTCTTTTAGTATAAGTGAGTTGACCACATAAGTTAACTCACGCAGTGAATTTAATGCATTGATTTATCAGCAATTAAGTGTATCTGCATAACTTCAACATTTGATTTTTCATACAATCATTGAATAATCAGCACGCATACAAGATTAAATTCAAGGTGGGTGTTAAAGGATTGAGAATACCCTACCTTATATAAAGCCTATCTCCTATACTGTTTCTCCCTTAATGATGCAAGCCCCAGTAAAATCAACAACCAAACAATAGAGCCACCGCCGCTAGTACTTTTTTTAGGTGGCGGTGTTGCAGCTACAACGTTGGTTATCACAAACGAGGTTGTTGCGGATACAGAATCTATATTGTCAGAAATCGTCACTTTAAATTCTACTGTGCTATCGCTCGACACCTGCGGAGCTGTAAACGTTAATGAAGCTAACGAGACATCAGAGAGTGAAACCGTTGTTCCTGATACCTGCTCCCATGAATATGTCAGGTTATCATCATCACTATCAACACCATGAGCAGTTAGTGAAACGGCTGCACCTTCGCTGTATGAGGAGTCATGATCATTAATTAATACAGAAGGTGCATTATTAACTTGCGTAATTGTTACCTCAACTATTACGGTGCTACTATCTCGTCCATCATTAACTACCAGCTCAAAACTTAGTACTTCATCAGCACTTACTGATGGTGAAGTGAAGGTTAATATTTCACTACTCTCTCCAGATAAAGTAATCGATGTTCCACTTACCTGAACCCACTGATAAGTTAAAGTGTCATTTTCAGCATCAGTGGTAGTAGATGCATCAATAATCACTAATGTATCTTCTGTTATTTCTATTGAGGTACCAAGGTTAATTACAGGTGCATTATTAGGTAACTCTATAGCTAATACACCTGGGTCTTTAATCATGCCATTTGCTAAACCGTCAGCATCATTGTAGTGGCATAGTTAATTTGGCCACCTAATTAGAGGTGTTATCATACACCTCATCAAACCTTAGGTGACACTATGAAAAGAAGAACAAAACCCAATTTCACACCAGAATTCAGACTTGAATG
>Ga0105348_1001288_pt1 | contig 17033 bp, 15 predicted proteins | sample EN8Hudsemesocosm_2_FD_83504 | JGI IMG/M metagenome (GOLD analysis project Ga0105348, IMG submission 83504) | Methane-oxidizing microbial communities from mesocosms in the Hudson Canyon - EN8C Hudson Canyon | ecosystem: Environmental > Aquatic > Marine > Cold seeps | place: Hudson Canyon... | reverse complement strand
CGCTAATTCAATACTTGCTGATTTTATCAACATATTCATTGCTGCTTTTGATGCACGATAACTGTACCAACCGCCTAATTTATTATCAGTGATGCTGCCAACCCGAGCAGAAAAAATTGTTATTTTACAGTCAACTTTACCTGAAAGGATTGGTGTTAGATGTTTCAACCACAGCATAGGCGTAATGGTATTAGCCGTGATTATTTCATTGAACATTGTTGGTGAAAAGTCCTCTAAACGTTTTTCTGGCAGGTGGTCTTTCGTGTGTAAAACACCATGACAAATAAACACTTTAGTTATAGGAAGCTTAGTGATTGATTTAAGCTGTGATGTCGCTTGACTAATACTATGCTCTTGATAGTCGTTGAGGGTAATCACATCGGCTTTACTAAATTTTTCTTGTTGATAATTGCTTTTATCTCTACTGATCACGATCAAATGAGTATTTTCATACGTAATAATGTTACTCGATAAGGCTTTAGCTATCTCGCTATTTGCCCCGATGATGAGTATTGCTTGGTTTTTCATAACAGGTTCCTTCATCACAAGTTTGAATGCCAATGCCAAAACGCTGATAAAGGCATTGAGAAATAGGTTGGCGATATTTTGCTAAAAGTAGGTAGCCCTGATGAGCTAGCTGCTTAATTATTGGCAACTTTAATGGTGCAACAAAAGCGCCTTTACCTACAAGTGACCATGCACGATGAGTAACATCTAATGCGAGTAGCGTTTTTCCTTGATAGAGTCCATGTAGTATATGCATCGCCTTATCAACATCAATTTCAGGGTAAAGTACGGTGAAATTATCTTGATGTAAATTCTCTAGTTTAATAAGGTTTTTTTTGTCATAGCGCTTTAGTTTTTCCATTTCCAATGTGCACAGAGGGCAATTGCCATCGTAAAAAATAGTAAGTTCATTGTTACTCATATAGTTACTCATATTGTTCCCCTATGAAATCCAGCGTATTAATGCGACAACATGCAGCGCGCTGACGATAAAAGTGAGTATTACTCTCATTTTGAAATATTGATTGTTTTCTGATTGCTCCTCGTCATTGCCTAGCAAGTATTCAGTGATAAGTAAGGCAATGTAAGCAAACGGCAAAAAGATTATTGAAAGATTAAATGGAATTAACAGGCATAGATACGCCAACAAGCTAAAGGTAATAGCCGCAAACTGCGAATGCGTATTTTTTGCTAAGGTATGTTTCTTCCATAAGGTGCCGGACAGGAAGCTTAAAATAATAGCGCTGTAAAAAATAAACCCCTGTAACGGAGAAATGGCTAATATCTTATTGGCTAAGCCAGGGTAGAATACAAATAAAATAAAAGGCCATAACCCCAGATAACCTAGCCATTGTGATGTTTTCATTTTGCTTCATCCACTTGAAAATTATTACTTCCCTTGGGTGTTCCTGTAACGTCTAATTGTACTAAGGGCATATTAGGTTTTGCATAGCTCAAACGGCTTAGGCGTGAGCTTTTATGATAACTATCTAAACCTGAAACGCTTACAGCATTCGTTGCCTCAAGGTCGATATAACCATCACTTTGTATGGCTTTTTTGTGACAAATAATATGTATTATTTCCCCAATAATAAATTGCGTATTATTGAGTTCAATTGGCAGTATTTCTTTGACTTTAACCGCATATTTAATGTGACTTTCCTTCACAAAAGGCGCGTTAATATTACCCACGTAATGTGCAGACAAACCAGTATGAACAAACTCACTTTCGTGTCTTGGTAACCGTGCAGAACATTGGTGAGCCTGCTGATAAATGTCGGCTGAAACTTGATTGATAGTGTAGTGTTTTGACGTAACAATATTATCCAGAGTATGTCTTTCACCATTGTTAGGGCGCATTACAAATCCAACCAGAGCAGGATTAGCACCTAAATGTACAACCGAGCTAATGATTGCTAGGTTACTTTTCCCTTCACCATCTTGAGTACCGATAAGGTTGGCGCTTTTAAAGCCCGATAAACTGTTTATCAGTTGTGCTCTGTAACGTTGATCTAATGACTGTATTTCGCCACGAGTTATGTGCTGCATTGTTATCTCAATTGTTTTCATATTCAGAGCTAAATAATACGGATATGAACCAGATTAAGATCAACACTGCAGACTTTACGGCTACTTTAGTCTTCCTGTTTTCAATGATTAGGTGCGAAATCATTCTGTTGCAAGGCGAACCTCTTGAGGTTCTATGAAACATATGCATTTTTACTTTAGTGCAGAGGTATTAAACCGCAACGCTCATTGAGCATCACACAGCATTTTTTGCTATTAATGGTCAACCACTTGTTAACAAAGAATCTTTTAAAATATTAAGAACCTTGTGATAAAGTCATTTTTATATGAGCTATTATTTTTAGATTATTTTCAGCGAGAATTAAATGACGAACCAAAGTAATGAAGAATTTCCATACACATCCCTTGATGAAACAACACGAATTTTTTCAGAACAAGGCTTAGCATTTTCTAAGAATACCTACCCTGATATTCCATCTCGTATTGCACAGCTTAAACAGTTAAAACAGGCATTGTTAAAACATCAACAAGCGATAATTACAGCTATCAGTGAGGACTTTGGTCATAGATCTCACGATGAGACTCGAATATCTGAACTACTTACTTTAGTTGAAGCAGTTGATTCGACCACTAAGCAAGTTAAGCGTTGGAGTAAAGTGTCTAAGCGAAAAGTTGCTTTAATTTTTCAGCCGGCGCGAAATGAAGTGCTTTATCAGCCACTAGGTGTTGTTGGCATTATGGTGCCGTGGAATTACCCTTTATTTTTGAGTTTAAGTCCACTTATCACCGCTATCGCTGCAGGAAATCGTGTGATGGTGAAGTTATCGGAATTTACGCCACATTTTAATCAGTGTTTATCAGGTGTATTGAGTCAGGTTTTTCCGCAAAATCAGGTGGCTGTGATTACCGGGGAAGCTGATGTTTCTTCTGCATTTTCGGCGCTTAATTTTGATCATATATTTTTTACTGGCTCCACTAATGTTGGTCGATTAGTGATGGCGGCTGCAGCGAAAAACTTAACACCGGTAACATTAGAGTTAGGCGGTAAATCGCCAGTTATCCTGACTGATAACCTTGATATGGAACTCGCAGCTGAGCGTATTTGTTTTGGTAAGGCATTAAATTCCGGGCAAACCTGCGTTGCACCTGATTATGTGTTGTGTCCTGAAGGTAAGACTGATGAGTTTATTAATGCTTTCATCAAAGCTTTTAGTCGTATGTATCCCACGATAAAAAATAACCTAGATTATTCAAACATTATTAATGATGCACAATTTCAGCGCCTACAAACGTTAGTTGAAGATGCGAAAGCAAGTGGTGCACAGCTGACTTATGTAAATCCTAGTAATGAAGACTTTGATGACTGTCGAAAAATGCCTCCAGTGATTATTGAAAGCTGTCAAAGTGATGCAAAAGTGATGGTAGAAGAAATCTTTGGTCCACTCTTACCGTTAGTGACTTATCAAAAGCTTGAACAAGCTATTGATTATATTAATGAACGACCTAGACCTTTGGCACTTTATTTATTTAGTGATGATCAAGCAGAGCAGGATCAGGTATTACATCAAACACATTCCGGCGGCGTTTGTATTAATAATACCATTGTCCACCTAGCACAAGGTGACCTTCCTTTTGGTGGTGTTGGTGACTCTGGTATGGGGCATTATCATGGCTTTGAAGGTTTTCAAACTTTCTCAAAAGCCAAATCCATTCATAAAGTTGGCAAGCTTGCTAGTGGTAAGTTCATTTACCCACCTTATGGCACATGGTTGCACAAAGCATTCTACAAATTATTTATTCGCTAAGGCTCTATTGGGTTTAAGAGAAAGTGATAAAAAGAGCAATAACCGCTAGTGGCTACTGCTCACCTTAATCGATGTGTTTCGCTGTTATTTGACTAAAACCCTGAGTAGCCTCGAAATGATTCACTAAAGGTGGCAACTGCATGGTCACCTAAAACTAACCTAACACCACGCTTGAAGTCTTCATTACTGGTAGGCGCACAAGACATGGTTTTAGCGCACGTCTTCCCGATAATTCGTGAACCTGTATTCTGAGCGCCTTTTTCTGGCAAGCTATACCTAAAGCTTGTTAGCTGAGAGTCTAAAATTTGCGGTAAGTCATTATATACCGTGATCACCTCAATATCTTTCCCTGTTGAACTAGGATTAGCTTCATCAGAGGTGTTAGTTGCGTTATCAATAACAGTGGTGGCTGTTTCTCCAGCTCCTTCTGGCGGGACAGTAACTTGATCAAACTGAGCTAGATTAATTGGGTTAGCTGCAATAGCCTCTTTAAGGTTGGGGAAGTTGTCCTCGGTATAATGTTCAGACTTTTCCATCAGCTTAATATAAGCAGGCATTTTGTCATAACCCCTTTCATAAGCCTGGGTTAACCATTTATCTGCTTCATCAAAATCTTGCTCATAAAAGTTCTCATCGAAATACATAATGCCTAAGAGAAACGATGAATCGACACTATTATTTCGAGCGGCTTTTTTTAAATACTTAATGCCATCATCTAAATCCTCTAACTCAGGGGTGTTAAAGTACATCATCGCTGTTTTGAATTGCCCTTTAACTGAGCCGTATTTTGCCGCACTTTTAAATTGTTTAAGTGCTTTCTTCATATTTTTTTCGGTGCCATAACCGTAATAATACATTTCAGCTAGGGTTACCATTGCATCGGTATAGCCAATGCGTGCATATTTCTTATATTTATTAAAATATTCAACACAGGTGTTTTCTTTACATGGGCCAATTTTGGCAGAAGCTGCTGATGCATTAAAACTGAGTAAACTGGCAACAAGTATTGAAATTAATGGGAGTGCTGTCTTCATGTCATATTCCTTTATCTTGCGTGACTTTAAGAGATGTAAAGCTTGTTATTCTTGTAGAATAAACAAGCAATATAGAAATAGACTACAACGAATAAAAACAAAATACTAGCCGTATGTTTTTTATGCGAGATAGCTGCAGTCTTTTGATTTTTAAAGAATTCGATGAACATTGTTTTTAAGGCGAGTATTGGTTTTTTATGCGCTATGCTTGTTGATTCGCGATGGATTCACGATAGATTATTAAGGGTGTCAACACACCCTTAGCTTGTTTAAAGCCACAAATGTCGGCTAGACGTTGATAGTGAAAACAGACTAATGTTTAAGTTTTAAGTTCTAAGCTCTTTCATGTCCGTTATCAGTTGCTCAAGCTTTTTGAATTGCCTGCCATAAACTATATTCAAATCCAAACGATATAAAGCATCGGCAGATAAAGAAATGATTAATGTTAATAAGGTGACAGCAACTATTAAATAATAGGGTTGTCCTAATATGAAAATCTCAGTAGGGAACTTCTCTACGAATAAAGCAATAATTTTCCCACCCGCCTTACTGACAATAGCTTGAGTCGCCATACCAATAAAAAATAACGGGTAAAAAACGCGGTAATAACGAGAATAGGTTTCGATTGAACCTTTTAGCCAGCGATCAAAACTCATCAAATAATCATAACTGTTTTGTCCTTTTGACAGATTGACTGATTTGTTCAGCTCTTTTTTTGCGATAATCACTAAAGGGCATAATAATGCACAGATATATAACCCTAAAAATGGCGCACCAATAAGTGTCATCATGATAAGCATGATCCCCGCACCAATAATAATGGCTTTAATATTCATCGCGAACATATTTTGCAATTTATCAACGATGTTTTGAGACTCTCTATTATAAAAATCGTTGACCTGAGGGGCACTTAGATTTGCTTCTTTATCAAAGCCGTCTTTCCACATTGTTTCTATTGGTTTAGTCATGTTCCTGCCCCTGTTGCTTAATGTATTTATTTAGTCTGTCTTTAATTCGCTTGATTCGAACGCCGATATTATTGGTATTACTACCAATAATATCGGCAATGTCACTATAAGATTTCTCTTCTAAATAGAGTAAAATGACGGCTCTATCAATTTCTGATAAATGCTTGATTGCATCATAAAGTTGATTAATTTCAGCGCTAACAAACGCTTTACTATCGTCAATTGCTTCTTCGGGTAGCGTGTCAGAAACAAGCTTTTTATCACCGTTTTTACTGCGCTTTAGTTGAGTTAAGCAAACATTGAGGGAAATTCGGTATACCCAAGTAGACCAGCTGGCGTCATCATTAAAATTATCTTTGCTGCGCCAAATTTGCAGGCAGACTTCTTGGTAATAATCCTCGAAATCTTCGTTGCTGTTGGTGTAAGCACGACATATCTTGATGATAATGCCAGCAAAAGGCAGTATCGACATCTGATAAAAATCACTTCCCATGTAAACTTGTTTCCTCTGAATGTTATTTACTAGTGAATGATTAGTTAGTGGCGCCAGTTAAAGGTTTATTACACCTTACCTGAAAATAATTATACTTTTTATCAGAGTTAGCCAGCAGTGCTATGCAGAAAGTGACCTAACACCACTATTTCAAATGGCTAACTTATCTCTTATCTCTATCTCTTATCCCTTAACTCTTTACGCTAGCTGAGGTGAGTTATTGCCAAACAGTCAGTGGAATATTGATTCTGCTGTCGTTGTACCATTTTATCGTTAATGGCTCTCCAGCATCTTCAATACTTTCAAAGTTTACCGCTTTACCACTGCCCATATTCACTTGAGCATCCGAATTCTTATTAACGTTCAACACTATCGCTAATCGGCTGCCTTTTGTGAGGTACTTTGCCGTCATGCGCGCATTAATGATTGGTACAATAGTCTTGGTATTTGGCGTAAGCAGCTGGCGTTTACTCATATTGTCAGCAAAGCTTGCTCTGCTGCGATAGTTATTTAAATGAAAGGCATTGCCATCTTTATCTATTTCATAAAAATTATAGCCAATATCGACATCCTTTTTATTAACAGCAATGGAAAGCTCCCCGGTTATTGCCCCTGCGAGCGCATAGTCTTTTTCAAATGCATCAGTGATATATATTAAGCCATTGGGTTCATGCAATGCTTTTTGAATCAGCGGCCAAGGTGCTTTGTTATGTTGGTTTTTACGGTCTGTCATATCAACTGTTTGCTCAGTGAAGGCTAATTGCTGTTCTTGCTTTTGCCTTAAGGTGAACTTGCCGTCACTTGCAGAGGTGCTAGATAAAAAATAAGTTACCGCTGTTTCATTCATTGCCTTGTATGAGGCTTGGTGCTGCCATGTATTGCTGCCCATTAATTGATAGTTCACTTTGTCTTTCAACAAACTAGGTTTGGTGTTGCCAAAAAGCACATGCTTAAACCAAGCAAAGACAATTTCTTCAGTATCTTTTTGATGAGCTACCTCATCTAACAAATAATTACTGTAATAATCATTCGGCTTGCCTTGCGATGTAATATGGCCATAAGGGCCAATTAGTAAGGTATGGTCAGCATTTTCATTGTACTTGTAATGACGCTGTAAATAGTCGATAGCTGATATTTGCCCGCCATCAAAATAGCCAGTTACGCTCAACACAGGAATGTTAATCTTGGCGTACTCTTGCTGAAAAGGCACCATTGCTTGATAAAACTCATCAAAGCTAGGGTGTTCAAGCCATTGTTGAAATAGTGGATTAGCTTTGCCATCAAGCTCAGGGATTTCGACTAACGGACGCCCACTTTCAAAGAAGTTAGCTACTAAATCGTTACTTTTTTGCCAGTTAGCATACACGCTATTGTCTGTAGTTTTATTGTTGGTAACGAAGTGTGCCCATTGATAATTCCCCGTTAAAGCAATGTTATTTTCATAAGGCAATCCTGTGATTAAACTCGCAGAGGCGAAAGGAGCCATAGCTTTTAGTGCTGGGTGCATATGTTTTGCTGCTGCCCATTGAGTAAAACCGTTATAACTACCACCGTACATGGCGACACTACCATCGCTCCATGATTGTTTAGTTATCCAGTCGATTACACTCGTCGCGTCTTCCCCGTCATAAACCCATGGAGTAATGTTGTTTGAACTTGAGCGCTTGCCGCGAGAGTTTGCTACAACGCCAACAAAGCCATGCGCAGCAGCATGTATCGCTGTTTTTATATGGGCCGCTTCGTCAGCGTAAATAGTAAACTGAAAAGCAGTGGGGCGTTTTTCTTTTTGGTTTCTCTTTCTTACTACCGTCGCGGCAAGTTCAACGCCTGCTTTGGTGGTGATTAATATCTCAGGCTCAATGATATAGCGCTTAGCATTTTCTTGCGCTAAAGCGCTTTGACTAACAGGAATGACTCTTTCAAGCACCCGGTATAAATGAGAATTAACGATCAGTTGTATTGCCTCATTTGCATCGAGCTTAGCTTTATCTTGGTAGCGCTTAAATATATTGAAAGCATAATCTTGCGCCCTTGATACTGACCAACCTAAAGCGGTATTTATTTGGTATAAGTCTTCATCGTTTAACTCAGCCAGTGAAGTAGCTAAATCATTGGCCAAGGTTGTTTTAAAAAGTGTGATGTCTTTCTGTGGCAGTTTAGCGATTGTCGCACTATGCAATGTGTAGTGTGTATATGAAATCGCATTTTGATGCGCTTTAATCGTCGCCTCAAGTTGTGAGCTTTTCCCTAAAATTGACAACAGTGCCACTTTATTAAACATGTTCGCTTGTTCAATATCTTTCTGTGATAGCTGCTTTGTTAATTTCAATAGTTCTTGATGAAACTTATTAGATGTTAATAAGATTAAAGCTTGTTCACTACTTTGGGGTTTTAGTGTTGCTAAAGAGACTGGTGTGGCAAAGACACTTGCTGCTTCTTCGGCTTGAGAGCCGGTAGCCCAAAAAAGAAACAGTAGTAAAAGTGACAAATACTTCATTATATTCGAGGGGGAAACAGTTTTTCTTCTATAGTCTGTATTCATAACGACGCCTTGTTTGAAAATTAATTTGTAATTTAGTTTGATAGTGGCGACATGGTAATTTGGCCTTCATTTAATGTAATGAAAAGCGAGTGACTTTTTGTGACTTTTGATGACCAAGCTTGTTTTGTATGCTATTTTCCCGCAATACACCTTAATATTTGAGCAATTTAATGCGCTGGCGAATAGCTGAATTTACTTTTTGTGATCAGCAACAAACCTTAACTTCTGAACAAAATAGTCAACAACTAGAGCCTATGATGGTTGAGTTGTTAAGTTATTTTTGCCAAAACCATGACAAAATCATTAGTAAAGATCAGTTAGTTGAAGATGTTTGGTTAGGGCGGGTTGTTAGTGATAATGCGGTAAGTAAATTAATTACTAAGCTGCGAAAAGCATTAAATGATGATGCAAGAAAACCTCAATACATCGCGACATTCCCTAAAAAAGGTTATAAGTTCATTGCCTTTGTTGAACCTCTAATTGAACCCTCAACAGCGGATAAGCAAACTGACATTGAAGCGCTAGCAGAAAAAGAAACTACTACGACGCTAGAGCCTCAAGAACTAGCGGTCACCGAAAAATCAGCAACTGAGCACAACGCTAAATCACATTTAAATATTAAGTGGTTTAGTGTTGCGTTATTACTTGTGATCGCACTGCTTGTTATCACAGTCTTAGTAATGGTACAGCAAAATGATCAACAAGCTGGTATACCTGTACTAAGCCATGCAAAAGCTATTACCTCTGAAGCAGGTAATGAACTTTTTCCTGCGGTTTCCCCCGATGGAAAGTTCGTCTCTTATATGTCTGCAAAAAGTGACCGCATGCATCTAATGATTAAAAATACTGCCGATCAGCAGATCATTGAAATTAATCATGAAGAGGGGGTTGGTGTTGGTCCGGCAACGTGGAGTTTTGATGGTAAATTTATTGCTTATTTAGTGGCAACACCACAACGTTGTCAATACTTTGTTAGGGCTGTTGAAGGCGCTAATTTTGGTGAAGCAAAGTTAATTCATAATTGCCCCGCAGGTAGCTACGGAAAAATAGCCTTCACTCATGACAATAACCGCCTAGTCTATGCAGAAAGTGAGGGTGGCAGCAGTCCTTACGAGTTGTTTGAAATAAATCTACAAACCCAACTTAAGAAAAAATTAAACCAGCCTGAAATATTTTTAGGTGGTAATAGTCAGTTTGATATTCACCCCTTTGAGAATAAGTTATTAATATCCTCTCCAGATAAACAGCAGTGGGAAGGTTTTTATTCTCTTGATTTACAAACCGATGAACTAACCTTGTTATTCAAACAAGATGCTTATATTTGTTGTGGTATCTGGAGCCATGACGGCGAGCGAGTCGTGTTAATGGGAGAGTACCCAGCTTATCAATTAATAAGTTATGACTTAACGGGCGCGGAAATGAAAATTATCTATTCAGGTAGCCGGCAAATCAGTTGGCCTATTCGCCATACCAATGGCCAAGATTACTTATTCTCATCGGGGCAGCAGAACAGCAACATTCACCTATATAATTGGTCGACTAAAACACAGCAGGTAATTGCTGATGCATCAGTGGATGATAGGCTTGCTATTTTTTCTCATCACCAAGAGTTAGCACAGCAAAAAATTGCTTATGTCAGCCTAGCTAGTGGAAGTGAAGAGGTTTGGCTTACCGAAATAAATAGTGGTAGCAGTAAGAAATTAACTCAATTTAATGATAGCCGTCACTATGTTGATTTAAAGTGGTCACCTAACAGTGAGTTACTCATGGGACTGACATTAAATGAGATTCACATGATTAATGCCAAAACAGGGAGTTTTGAACGCTTAAAGATACCGCAAACTGAAATAAGGGCAGTGTCATTTAAAAATAATAATACCCTAGCATACAGCCTAAAGCGGCAAGGTAAGTGGCAAGTAAGTTATTATCATTTAGATACTCATCGCGTTGAAGCTGCGGATACTCGCTGGCAATACATTCAATTTGCAGCTGAGCAAGAAAATACACTGTGGCTTGATCACAACAAGCAACTTTACTCAGGAGCTAATCAGCAGCCGGTTGAAAACTCACTGTTATTAGAGCTTTCATTTCTGTCTGGGCGGGCATTCAACCTCAAAAAAAGCCAAGAAAACTGGTATTGGTATGACTTTGATAAAGACTTTGCAATTAAGACTTACTCGCCGCTAAGCAATACGCTACAAACTGTAATTTCGAGTAACGCCTATCATTTTGATGTCTTGGGAAAAAATATACTCTTTGGGCAAACGACCAGTGCGAATACCGATGTATACCAAACTCAAAGTTTGCAGCATAAGTAGTGTAAACAATCCTCATCTTTGACGTTGTGCTTTTGCTTGAGCAATGTAGCTATCAAGCAAAAGCATCGGTAAGCGTTAATTGAGTTGTTTCTTGGTGGTTAATGACTTAACGCTACGCCATATAAATTGTGCAATAGCGTGAACAATAAAAGATGCTACTGCGATAATGATGCCAAACATCATGGGTAATATCGCGCCAAAAGTAATACTCATACTTAATACAAAGCCAAGAATAAACTCTTCTTTATAAACTTTGAAAAATAGTGCGAAAGCTAATATTGCTGGAAACATCACTGAAGTAAATGATTTATACCCGTGAACAAAGGCATAGGAAAGCATCGCGCCATAAGCGAGTGCGATAATGAATTGTATTGCGACTTTTTTAGCATGTTGCACGGCATGTTCGTTAGGCAGTGAAAGCAAAGTTTTTTGAATGCGGCTTAATGTAAACCATGATAAAGCTGGAAGTATTAAACCTCCCCACCAATTAGATAACTCAGGTAGTTCTGGGTTTTGAAATAGGTAATGACTAGGCACACCTTCATGATTAAACTGCCAAATCAGCATGCCCCAAATAGTGATGCTAATCACCGCAGTAAAAAGTAATTTAAATGTTGTTAGTTGCTGCTTATCCATGAAACTGTCCTGTTATTTTAATAATGATTAGATATAGCAAATCTCGTTCCAATAAATGAAATCTTATTTTTAAAGGGCTGTAGCGGAGTCATTGCATAGGGAATTGTTAATCAGACCAAAAAATGTTTTTTTTGCCAGCTAATTAGCCTTTTATTTACCGTGAAACTATCGCTGTTAATACATCATTTGCATCATATTCAAAAATGGCGAATTCTGCCTGAACTCGACTTTCGCTGAAATTTAATAATAATTCAGCATCTTTTATCAATTGAACTAGCTCCTGCTTATTTATTTTCTTGATCGCAGCAAATACAGCTCTTTCTAATAAATTAAACTAGGGTGTTAATCGCTCTTTAGGCAGGTAATTTAAATATTTAGTTATTTCACTGCTCTCACTAGTTTCTCTTGAGTAGCTTATTGTTTGATAATATTGAAACTCTTTGGCGGTTAAAGGGGGTAAAGAGCGTAATAACTGAGTAGTTTCCGCCATAGATTGCTGTGCAAGTACAGAGTGCCAGATTACTTGTAATGAATCATGATAGCGAACTCTTACGTAATAGCTTTTCTTATCAGCAATATCATATTGAATTCTTTTGACAGGCTTACTTTTTCTAGCTGTAAAAAAGTGGGTAACTGAGCGTTCACCTTGCAATACTTCTAATATAGATAAGTAAGATACATGATAGCCCTGAAAGCCGACAACCATAAAGGAGAGCCCTATAGACATCATAAAAAATAATTGCAACATCCTTGCTTTCGACATGAGTATACCTGCACCTTTTAAATGTAAGTCCGACTTTATAGAAATTTTATCAATAGTCAAAGGGTACATTATGAGGTTGCTTTTAAAGGGCGTTTTATCCTTTTTTATAGTTGATTGATAATTTTCATCATAGAGGTAAATTATCAATACTTGTGATTTTTGTTGTAAAAAAAATAGACATGGGGATATCTCTGGAAAAGAGGAGTGGGATTTTTAAAAACTTAAGAATTAGATGTGCTATAGACAATAAGTAAGCAAAAGCATCAATCATAAAAATTGATGCTTTAATTGAATTTACCCATTAAAAAACATTTAAAATTGTTTTCTAAATCGACTTGAGGCTAAAACAATCAAGCCTAAAGCGAAAAGTGTAAGTAAAGAAGGTTCAGGAACTCTAATAATTTGACCATTAGCTCCTTGTGCAACGGTACCATTAAGTGCATTAAATTGTGCACTTGAATTTAAAAGAAAATCAGACTGACCTTCATGAGTATCTAGCACTTCCCAACCAGCAAAGTCACTTCCTATAACGCTTAAACCTGCGATCAGTTGAGCATCATGTACATCACCAACAGTTGTTACAAAGTCAAACGAAAATGAAGCCCATAAATCTCCGTCATTATTGGCATCAGCCCAATCAGTATAATCTGATTGTGATAAGTCACGAGTATCGTCGATGTAAACATCTATCTGTGCGCTTGAAGTAACCAAGCCTAGAAAGTTAGCGTCAATATGGGTAGGATCCCAAAACGCCCCTGTTAATGTAAATGTCAGCTCTGCTCCATCTGTGAATGCTGTATTATCAGTAGGTTGGCTTTCACGACCTGCCGAGAATCCTGTAAACTCACCAAATGCAAATAACTCAACACCGATATCAGCTAAGGAGCTCGGTGCTGGAAGTACATCCATGCTGGTAAAGTCACTTGAATCGCTCGTATACCACTGATTAAAAACGAAGGATGCTGATAGGGGGTTGCCTGCTTCTTCATCCCATGTAACACCACCAAAGGTTATTTCTCCAGCGCTGGCACTGAAGGTCATCAATGCTGATGTTAAAATGCATAATATCTTTTTGAATGTAGTCATGTGATTATCCTTTTGATAAAAATGAAAGTGATCAAAGTGCATTACATAATCTTAGAATGCATAAAGTGTGCTATTTTTTTAAAACTATTTTTAAACAATATGTTGTAGTGAATTTTAAATTTCTGGTTGATAAGTGAACGTTATTGTGTAAGAAAAGCTGACAGGTAGGCGTGATAGAATTATTTCTAATTGCTCCAGAGCTAGGGAGTATAGGGTTATCAAGTGATGAAATAGGGGTAAGCCTCTGATAGTAAAAGGTTACCCCGGATTTTCTTTTGGTTTTTTGGACTTTGATTTATTCGATTTAGTGAGGGAATCATAAAGTATAATGAAATCATGTTTTAGGAAATAAATGAAATTGAATATATCTTTGTTTTTCCTTTGTGATTTAAATCATCAAAATAAGCTGTAAAGACGGTTTATTCACCTAAGTTATGTATGTTTGTAAAGTAAGCTGACACTTTTTCGGGTTTGCATTCAAATAATATTATGAGAGCTGCAGTTAAGCTGCATTATTTTAAAGTAAGTAAGAGGGATTAAACTTACCTTTTGAGTTGTCTTTCGTTGTTGAAAGAATACTAAAGCCCTTCATGGGGTTCGCACTTTATAAATTCACTAACTTATAACCATCTTTTCTGAAGGTAGTAAACTACAAGAGTTAACACCTTGAGTAAGTGAAAGTTCTTTGTTCTATTTTAGATAAAGATATAAAGGCCTAATTAACCACCACTAATAATGGCTCTAGTTTTCACGCCACTCTGCACTAATGCGGCATTATTGGGTAATTCTTCATGGCCTGCTAATAAATAAATTACTTGTTGGCCTTTTTGTGCAAGCTCCAGCGCATGCTGATAATTAAGTAAAATACTTGAACTCACGCTTTGTGGGTATTTTTCAGCGTCTCGCCTTACATATTCTATTAGCTCGGCATTAACTTCACCATCATAAAAAACAGCATCAGCAAACTGTAAAGCGCGATGAGCGTTAAGTGTTAAATCATCAGGGTTGCCGTCTTTGGTATGAATAAAAATAATTTCCCCAGCTGGCGGTGCTACTTGTTCTTTCAGGCTAGCAATTAACTGTTGCTCAGCTTCTGTTTGATTGCCATCTAATAAAGATTGGCCTATTGAGCCACGTAAAGTGTTTTCCCAGAAGGTTCTACGATTACGAATGCCTTTAATACGTGCTTTGACATGATCGCGAAATTTTAATGAGAAGTCAGCTAAGCGACCATAACCTTGCGGTAAAATTTTCTCAATTTGCTCGCGTAGCATGCGGATAAGAATGGGGGCACTGCCAGAGCTTGATAGCGCAATAATCATAGGTGAACGATCAATAATGGCAGGAGTTATGTAGGTACACAAGGCAGGTTGGTCTACTACATTGGCGAGAATGTTAAATTTAACCGCTTCATGATAAATCTGCTCATTCACCTCAGTGTTGTCAGTTGCGGCAATGACTAAAGTAATGTGATTAAGTAAGCCTGATTGATAATTATGTTTTAACCGATTGAGTTCATTCTCATTGATTAATCGCTCAACCCCTTCGGTGACTGCTTCAGCCATAATGGTGATATTGTTTGTGGTTTTTAATAATAGCTCAATTTTACGCGCGGCAACATCACCACCACCTACTACCATGGCATTAATTTTACTGCCATCGAGAAATACCGGAAAATACTTCATATTCAATCTACTTGCTTGCTAGTTCATCTTCATAGGTTCAGATTAACATAGCAAAAACCAGAAAACCTTAATCTATAATAAGTCCTTTGCCCGATATATTATTGTTAATACAAGGTTAGTAATGATTCACTTACCGCTAGCCCATTGGCATCACCGTAAATATACTGACCAGGGATAAAATTAATACCAGCAAAACTTATCGGAACATTGATTTCACCGACATCAAGTTTTTCGGTTTTTATCGGGTTACAGCCAAGCGCTTTAACGGCAATATCTAATGTTGCTATGGTGCCAGCATCGCGAATACAGCCGTTAATTATCACCGCTTGCCAATTATTCTTAACGGCATTTTCAGCAATCATATCGCCCAGTAATGCTTTATTCATGCTGCCTTTACCGTCAACCACTAATACCTTTCCAGCGCCATCGGTTGCCAATACTTTTTTTACTTTCGAGTTATCCTCAAAGCATGAGACAGTCACAATTTCACCACTAAAAATAATGCGTTTGCCATAATCCACTAAAGGAAGTCTAGCGAGTTGTAATTGCTCAGGGTATTTATCAAATAAATCGGGTAGCAGATCTAACATGGTTATTTACCTTTTAATGGTTATTTTTTCCTACTCTAGCAGCAATGAATGGTAAACTAGCATCATGCTTATTTATTACCACTATTTGTGCTTCAGCATTTAATGCTCAATCAACACAATAAGTGATAACAAAACCCAAATACCAATAGAGAAGTTCAGATGCCTTGGATACAACTTAGATTAAGCGCCAACGAAGATAACGCGGAAAAATACAGTGATTGGCTTTCTGCTTGTGGCTCACAAGCGGTTACCTTTATCGATGCTCAAGATACGCCAATTTATGAACCACTTCCTGGTGATGAAGTTATTTACTGGTCAAATACAGTGGTAATGGGGCTGTTTGAAGCGAGTCATGATATGGACAAAGTGATCAACTATTTAAAAGGTATTCATCCAGATAAAGAAAACATGCAATACAAGTTAGAGCAACTTGAAGATAAAGACTGGGAACGTGAGTGGATGGATAACTTCCACCCAATGAAGTTTGGTGAGCGCTTATGGGTTTGTCCTAGCTGGCGCGAAGTACCAGAGCCTGATGCGGTGAACGTTATGTTAGACCCAGGTTTGGCGTTTGGTACCGGAACACATCCAACAACTGCGCTTTGTTTAACTTGGTTAGACGGGTTAGATTTAGCGGGCAAAACCGTGGTTGATTTTGGTTGTGGCTCGGGGATTTTATCGCTTGCGGCTCTTAAATTGGGCGCGAAAAAAGTCATTGGTATTGATATTGACCCACAAGCATTACAAGCCAGCCTTGCCAATGCAGAGCGTAACAATGTTGCTGACCGTCTTGAGTTATTCTTACCAAAAGATCAGCCTGAGTTTAAAGCTGATGTCGTTGTTGCTAACATTTTAGCAGGTCCACTACGTGAGTTAGCACCTACTATTATTGAGTTTGTTGGTGATAAAGGTCTATTAGCACTTTCAGGTGTTTTAGAAGAGCAGGCAGAGACACTGCAAGCTATTTATGGTCAATGGTGTGATATGGAACCAGTAAGTATTCAGGAAGAATGGGTTCGCCTAAACGGACAACGAAAGTAACAAGCGACTCTTCGTTATTATCGCCTGAAAAATTTAAT
>Ga0105348_1001287_pt1 | contig 17035 bp, 6 predicted proteins | sample EN8Hudsemesocosm_2_FD_83504 | JGI IMG/M metagenome (GOLD analysis project Ga0105348, IMG submission 83504) | Methane-oxidizing microbial communities from mesocosms in the Hudson Canyon - EN8C Hudson Canyon | ecosystem: Environmental > Aquatic > Marine > Cold seeps | place: Hudson Canyon... | reverse complement strand
CTGTGTACTGAATACCGGAGAGCAGCAATGGTTATTTAGAGATCACCAAAAAATTCAGTATGTACCGGTTAAAGGCAGAGTGCATTTATCCAGCCCGGAAATGAGAATTGAAGCTGCAGTAAGAGGCTTAGGCTTATTAAAACTTCCAGACTACCAATGTGAAACGGAGGTAAAACGTGGCGCGCTAAAAGAACTTAAGTTAACGATACCACCTTTAGCTCAAGAGCTTTCGGTGCTTTACCAAAGCCGCACATTACCTGTTAAAGTTAGAGTGTTTTTAGATTATTTTCAGAGTCATATTGGGCGGCTTTATTCAATTGTTAGGTGATCGTTGCTAATTTTTAACTACAAACCAGCGGGGTCAGACTGCTTGAAAGCAACATAAGAAAATAATCAGCGTAAAAGCATTGTTTCGCTGTATTCATGATGCCCACTATAAGCAGCTAAACAGACGTTAAATCTTAAGCGTTATCAGGGTAGTAGTTCGGCTTTTGAGGCACCACAAATATAATCACCTGAAGACTGCTAATGGCACGAAGAAGCTTGTATCTACCCCAAATGAACTAGTTTTGATTAAGAATTGGCGATCACTCACTGTTTGGGTTTTCGAGTTGGAATTTATGGGGCAAAGCAATTAATATTTTCTGAGAAACATTGGCTGCAAAAGGAACGCTATAACCACCGCGTTCGTTTATAATTCAACAGTTACTCATTTTTTCCAAAAAGGCTTACTTGCTTCATTAATCGCATCCTTTGTGCTTACGCCGATGTCTTTTAATTGATAAGTGCTGAGTTGCCCTAACTCCCTGCGTTGGCATGACCTTTCCTTCCAATCTTGAACTAAACGCCTTACTGCAGTCAGGTATATGGGTAATTTTGAAAAGATCAGTACCTTTATTTTACTCATTGTTGGTTTTTCAAACCTGGATAGTAATGTGTTGCTAGAAAAATATTGCATGTTCAATTCCTCTAAATTTATCTGGTATTTACCATTTAAGTTGAAAGAGTTATTTCAATCCAATCGTATGTTTGGATGCTCATCATTTGATATTTCGATGGCACTTTATTTCGTTATAGGTTTCAATAAAGCTATTGAAGAGGAGCGCGCTGGTGGAATTAAATCAACTCAAAACTTTTATCACGGTAGCTGAAGAACAACACTTAACGAGAGCTGCTGAACGCTTATTTACCAGTCAGCCTGCCGTTAGTGCGCAACTGAAATCGCTTGAGGAGTCATTGGACCTTGTGTTATTTAATCGCACACCCAAAGGCATGAAGCTAACACCGGCGGGCGAAAAGTTACTGGTCCAGGCTCAGGCAGTTCTAGATGCTGCTAACCACATGATCTCACAAGCGAAAGCAATTAAGGGAGAGGTAATGGGGTGTTTGTCAGTTGGCATAAATTCGGATTTTTCATTTCTTAAAATCCCAGCACTGTTAGCGGATGCTAGCGAAACTTATCCAGGTGTTCAGTTATCCTTTATCAACAGCATGTCGTCAGATATTTTGTTGGATATCCGTAAAGGTAAGCTTGATACAGGTTTTTTCTTCGGACCATCAGCGACTGCGGATTTGCATGTGATTAAAATAGCGGATATTGAGACCGCTATTGTGGCGCCCATAGAATGGAAAAATAAAGTTCAACAAGCTTCAATTGAATCATTAGGGCCGCTGCCGTGGATTTATACGACCGAACGATGCCCGTTTTACCATCTTACTGAAGCAATGTTTAGTAAAAGTGGGTGTGAACCTAGCAAAGCTGTGTTTGTGGACAATGAAGAATCAATTCGGCAATTGATTAAGTCAGGTGCGGGGGTTTCGTTGTTACGAATGGATGATGCAGAACAAGCCGAAGCTGAAGGTTGGGGTGCACGTTGGGTTGGATGTTCACCCTCAATAGGGCTGAGTGTAGCAATACAATCACGCCGTACTCAGGAGCCCATTCTGCAGGCTTGGGTCGATGAACTTTCTAAATTTTGGTCTATTGATGTCGGTGATATACCAAACCAAAAGGCGTCATAGAATCCTCGCAATATTAATAATAAACGATTTTACCGTACTCCTTATGTCAGCTCTACTCACCTAAGCAGACTCTTTTCTACCCAATATGCTAGAGGGGCTGACTTTGCCTGATATGTATGATTCGAATTAAAAATGGTTAGATTCTTTCATATTTACGGCCAAATATTGGCGATCAATGAATTTACAAATAGCCTGGACATGACGCTTAGGGATGAATGGTTTAACTATCCAGCCTGAGACGCCTGCAGCTTTCACATCATCTTTCAGCTTAGTTAGATTCTCAACAGTCAAGACTAAAATAGGGGTGCAATTGTAAGAGGGGAGTTTTCTTAAATGTCTTATTAGTGTCAGGCCACCCATAACCGGCATGTGCAGATCAGTAATAACTAGGTCATGATGTTTTTTTCGGGCAGTATCTAACGCCTCCTCTCCGTTACAGGTTTCCGATACGCTAAAGCCTACTTTTTTAAAAGAATTGGATATTGCTTCTCGAATGGCCAAAGAATCATCGGCTATCAGGATTGATTTCATTGCGCAAACTCCATCTGCGAATAAATATATTGGGAACTACCGAATAGAGTATAGGCTAAAATACTTGGAAGGGTACTTTCGATTTGATTTTTCAGAGATTATATTAATTGAAAACGCAAGCAAATTACACGAGCGCAATAATAGAGTGCTGAGTAACATTTCATTAATTTTACGGTCTACTATAAGCCTGTGGCTTCAACCGGTCGCTGCAACACAAGCTTTAAATCTATCAGAGGTGTTTCATCATCCATTGTTTATTTGGGCTGGTGTCTAATTTCGTAGGAATTTCACCAAACGCTTCTTGGGTCGCAGAGTTAGGCCTACCAGCTAAACCCACCTAATCTGACCTTTTAACCAATCGACAGCCTTCCAATTTACTGCTAGCAATTCCGATGCTCTCAGACCACTAAAAAAGCAAATTAAAAAAAACTGTACTGCACTTCACTCTCATTGCTCTTCACCCAACCCAACACAAACTTCATTTTTTATATCATCCGGTTTAAGGCCTACCTTTAAATATGTTTTCAATGAAGCCTTCTGCCTTTAATTCACTTAGTTTTTCATTTATCTCAGGAATTAATGCGTGAAGAGGGGATTTATTGCCGATGCAAAACCTTTGAGAATTGACATAAAGTGGTTTTTTCGGACTCATATACTTATCTTTCAAACCCGCATTTTCAAATAAATAGTCTCCTACCAGGTTAAAATCCAGGTAGAAATCATGCACTCCGGCTACTAGCACTTTGATGGCTGATTCTGAATTCTTTGCTCTATGCAATTTTAAAACACCTCTTTTAACCGCATTATCTACGTCTTCACCATAAGCAGAACCCGCGTATCCAACCACTTTATAGTCCTTGAAGTCATCATAGCTTTCCCATTCAAAACCATGGGGAAATTTCTCTTTCATATAATACCAAGACCCTTTTCCTATTATCCAAGGGTCCGTAGCATCTAGGTAGTGCGCTCGCTCTTTGCTAAATACGCAAGACTGCAAACCATCCATTTGTCCATGTTCTACCAATTTCAAACACTGTTTCCATGGCCTAATGGGTAGTTCCAATTTGATATCCAGCCGTTTAAAAACTTCTGTCAGAGTCTTCACCGCATATCCTCCTGTTGCCATTTCACCTACTTTACCGACATTAAGAGGTGGCCATGGATCGCTACACATTTTGACAACCGTCGGCCGGGCGAAAGAAATACTTACCATAAAAAACAATCCAATTATAATGACGGTGAGCTTTTTCATAACTGCTCCTAAGGTGATTTTCTTGATTGGAGTTTTAATGCTTTGGGAAAAAATAAACCTTTGATAACACGATTTAAAAAGTGTAGTTCTAAGTCATAAAGTTGTACAAAAATCAAGCGCCATCGTGAAGGGTTTTCATTTGATAATGCTATTTTCTAGTAATCATACGGGGAATTGATATTGTAAAAATGACACCCTTGTTTACTTCACTATTACACTCAATATTACCTCCAAATTGTTGGGTGATGATATTGTAAATGATGTGCATACCTAGCCCAGAATTAGCCCCCATATTGGTTGTAAAAAATGGCTCAAATAGTTTTCTGATGTTTTCTTTCTCGATACCATTACCATTATCAGTGTATATAATTAGGATGCTGTCTTCATTTTTATTTACTTCAATATTTATATTTTTTCCTTCCCTGCCTTTAAATCCATGCGTAATCGAGTTCATGATTAAGTTACTTATGACCAATGTAAAAGCAATAGGGTAGCCTTCTGTTTCAATCTCTTGATGACAACTGACTTCGATACAATGATTTTGTTGTTTCAGATTACTCGAAAGACTAAGACAGGCGTCATCAATATAGGGTTTAAGTTTGAAAACTTGTTTTTGCTCACCAGACTGATTAATGGCTACTCCCTGGAACCGTTCTGCCAGATTGGCAGTACGACGGATATTATTCATTATAATCTCGGTTATCTCTTCGTTCCGAGATAAGTAGCATTCAAATTCTTTCTTGGATATAGCGCCTTTTTTATGGCTTTTTTCTAGCTCTTTCGTTAAGTCCTGAAGTAATGAAGTACTGGTAACGCAGATGCCCATAGGGGTATTTATTTCGTGAGCGATCCCAACGACCAACTGACCGAGTGCAGCCATTTTTTCTGTTTCTATCAATTGCAATTTGGCAGTTAGCAATTCACTGGTTCGTTCATCAACCACTCTTTCTAAACCATCCTGATTTTCTTTTAAGCCTTGTGCGTATTCATCACGTTTGGTTCTGGCAGAGTCTAGGTTTTGCAGCATGGAATTAAATACTTCTTCTAATATTTTAATCTCATTCCGCCCCTTTGTTTCGATGCTAATACTTTGGTCTTTCACTCGGTCCAGGTCAATTTCTTCAACTCTTCTGGTGAGTTCAGAAAGGGGGTGGCTCAATATCTTTCGCCCCATGTATAAGAAAATTAACCATAGAGCGATGGTTTTAAGCACGGCATTTGCCAGAATAAAAATGAACCCATAACGGACCTTTTGGAAAACCACGCCTTCACTGGAATAAATTACGCAGGTACCAGCTTCATGTTTATTACCCGTTTCATCTACGTGATAAAGAGTGAATGCATGACTTATTAATTTGGAGAAAAAGAAACTACTTTGGGGTGGCTGGCGGCTGCCATCATCTGATACAGAGGTCGCAGCGCCCTTAGAGTCAATGATTAAACCAATACTGGATTCTTCATCCACCAGATTATTGACAGTTACTCCCTCAATTACCGGTATTTTGATCATTCCGCGTAATATGCCACTGACTGCCAGGTCATCAAAATTATAAACTTGGGTTGCTAGTCCTTGCTCAAAGGTTTCTTGAAAGGTGATTAGATCTTCTTTTACGCCTTTTTTTGTATTGTAATATTCCGCAATCATATGCGTTACGGTAACGGTTATTGCAAAAATGACATACAACGAGAACACCACAACTAAGAGCTGTGTGGTGATTGAGTTTCTTATTGGCACAAAAGATGAGTTAGACACAAATACCGGCTTTAGAATAATTAAAAAACACCGTTAACTTGAACGGAATGAATATAAAAACTCTAAATTTAGTTTAGCACTAAAGTTCCTATTCTGCCGCCTGTAACCAACAGGGTCAGTTGAATGCCATTATTGGGAGCTTTATTCCTCAGCAAAAACCTACTAGCTTTTTTTATGATGAATGACTTAGTTGAATCGAATGAAATTCCCGATATTCCCGTGATAAGATTCATGGAGACATTGCTGTATGAATCTGATATTTTTTCAGGCTCTATTACTACCTTATTTTTCGCTGTATTCGACACATTTTCCTTTGTGGAATTGATCATGGCACGGGTAAATCACAGCTCTTAGCCAGGGAGCTATTAGTATTCAAAACTGTCCGCTTTTGCTCAATGGGTATTTTTGGCTTCAGGATAATCTGGCCAGGGGCTAAAAGCGCTTGATATGGAGTTAAAGCGATACATTTCAATTATTAATAGCTACGTAAAATTAGCTCAACGACTATATTTTAGAAAGTAACGCCCCAAAGCAATATCGGCCTTTTCTAATATTAGAAAATATCTAAGTTTTGGTTGAAGCAAAGTGTTTTTACTTGTTACTTTGTGACAAAACCTGACTTGTTAGCCCGCCACTAGGCCTCTGAACTCCCAAGCACTGAACGTCTGAAGTTCGCCCTTTCCAGACATCGTGGCGATCCGATTTTATCGGCGGTTGTTTATTTTGTTATGGCTTGAGTCGACGCTTTGCGGTCAGTCGCGGGTGGTGCCAAATCGGGCCGGTGTGGAATCCATACCGGTCATCGCCGATGGAAATACCAAGCAAGGTCAAACGTTCTCTTTCATTCGTCAGGGCTTGCCACTACCCGCTATCAGAGCTTGCCACTACCCGCTATCACGGGTAGCAACTTTTAACTCGCAACTAACTCGAAACTAACTCGAAACTAACTCGAAACTACAGGTCTAAAAGCGTGAGGTGAAGGAGAAACGCCTCATGCTGAGCAATACAACTAGCCACAACATCCAGAAAATGGAACCGCCACCGCCACCGCCACCTCCACTTGTAGCGGGAGGCGTTGGTGGCGCGGGAACCGGTGTCGCTGCACCGCCGGGGTCCACCACAGTGCCATTGGCCTGGCCATCGGCATCATTGGCGCCGCCGTCTTGAATTAGCATCATCAAACAATAATGGCCTTCAGTTAGTCCAGCCTGATAAGCGGCGTCACCGGGTGATGGGCACACACCGGCTTCTCCAGCGGTTGAATAGAGTTGGTTATTGGGGTCAATCGCAAAATTCTGCCAGCCGTGAGTCGGATTTAGCTTACGGTAAGAGGCATCCGCTGGAATCGCCTGCTGAAGCGGAATGACCAGCTGCACGCTACTGCCTACTGGCGAGACATGACGAATTTCAAAGTCAAATAATCCGCCGACGCTGGTAAAGTCTGCATCGTTGCCGTAATCCATAAACAGGGCACTATTGGACAAGGTTGTATCGCTGACCAGTGCACCGCCATCGGCATCTATCAATGCAACCGTACCCAATGATAATGACGGGCCGTGTTCAACTTGCATTAAGTAACTATTATTGTGGGTATTACCTAAGTCGCTACCTATCTGCTGCTGCAACAAGTTTGAGCCTTCGAACTGGTCAAGGTAATCGGCAATGCCGTCAAAATCAGAATCCTGATGGCCCTCAGCCAGATCACTGATGCCGTCACCATCTGAGTCTAAATTGGCGGACAGGATCGGATAGCTTTGGATAACTCTTAGATTAATAGTTGCGCTGACCATTTCACTCGGCACGCCGTCGTCCGTAACGCTTACTTCGGCAGCGTAAACGCCGATGCTTACATTCGCCGGACTAAAAGTCAGTGTCATCGGATTGTTATCGCTGTCCGCCAGTAAATTATTCGTCGCGCTCCAGTCAAATACGTGTGAGTCAGCTGGATTTAAATCGTCGACTGCTACGCTAATCGTCACTGGACCACCGGTGGCACTAACGGTCGTTACCGGCAGGCCGTTTTGCTCTGCGCTCAGGGTTAAGCGTGGCGCAATATTGGCTTCGGTAATGGTCAGTTGATGTTGCGCGTTTCCGCCCATCACCGCATTGACCGGATCGCTTAGAGTGATGATGAGTTGCTCATCACCTTCAGCTATCTGATCGTCGACGATCTGCAGCACAATCATAGCTTCCACACCTTCTTCATTACTCTCTTCACCTCTCTCTTCAATAATAAGCGTCCCTTCGAGCTCGGTGGATTGTTCGGTGACATTGGAGTTGCTCGAAAGCGTATAATCAGAATCGTCGGCCGTACCGCTAATAGTGTATGGAATGAGTACAGGGTAGACCGGCGCATCGCCAGATAAAGTCACACTCACCGTAACCAGGTTGTCTTCGCTGCTGATTTGAACTTTGCTCAACATAACCTGGGGGTTAACATTAATCGTCTGAGTTGAAATAGTCCGGTTGCCCGCTAAATCCTCGGCTAACCAGTTAATCAGATGATGTCCAGGTGGCAAGTGAGTACTACCCAGATTAACCACCGCTACGCTACCGTCGACATTATCGCTTGCGCTGATATTAGTCATCGAAACAGCAGTTAACGGACCGCGCGAATCAAGCGTAATTTCTGTGGTCAAGCTGATCACTGGTGATTCGATATCGGTGGCGCTGAGATATTCATTCAGATTCGTCACGCCGTCATTATCTGCGTCCAGACCCGCATCGGCGGCATCATTTGGGTTGAGAGTGTGATCAACTTCCCAACCATCGGGCATACCGTCATTGTCGCTATCGGCATTATTTGGATCAGTCTGAGCGGCGTACTCTTCACGGTTAGTCAAGCCATCGTTATCCAGATCCTCATTGGCATCGCTGGGGTTTTGAGGGTCCAGTCCGAATTCAATTTCCCAAACATCAGTCAACCCATCGGCATCGCTATCGGCACTGTCACTCGTTGCGGAAGTGACGAAGCTAACCAATTCGCTGCTGAGTGTTTCTCCCAGCAGGTTGAAGGCCGTCACCTGCGCATAATAAATAGTCGCCGGATCAAGTCTCGCCAGATTGACTTGATGATTTATGTCAGCGTCGACATTGGCTTCCTTATCTAACAAGTCATCAACGTTTTTACCATAGCTCACCTGGCCGAATTCGCTATGCGAATTAGTCCACTGAATCACGGCAGAATCTGTTGAAATAAAGCTGATGGTAGGCTGCGCGGCAAAATCAGGCAGGGGCAAATTAGCCAGGCTACCAGAGTTATAATTGATTACTTCTGATTCTGTTTGCTTACCCTCGATATCGGCCAACACGTAGCGCAATTGGTAATCGCTGTTGGGGATTAAGCCGTGGAGCAAGATTAGATGCGATTGCTTTTCTTCCAGTGCGCCAACTGCTTGCCAGCTGGAGGTTCCCTCCAGTCGATATTCAACCAATGCCACTGACAACTCATCAGTCAATAGCTCCAGCGTTGCTATTTCGCCAAAACTCTCAAGCACCGGTGTCGCCGTGGTGGTGACTGCTTCGGCTGCGTTAGACTGGGCGTTGGCACTTGTCACTACTCCACCTGTAACTACGCCGCCGTCGATCAGCTGACTGGCGGTATAACCATGGTGATCGGTGGAAAAGGCGGTACACGCATAAGTCGTATCGGGTTGTAAACCGGTCAATGTCAGAGTGTGCTTCTTGGTTCGTTTAGCGTTGCTTACTTCTAGCGTACCTGCCGCACTGGTGCATACCAGGCGGGCATCTGCATTGACATCGGTGACCCAGTAAACCGTTAATCGACTGTCGGTCAACTTTTTAATTTCGACCTCCGACATAAAGTGTGGGTTGCCCTGATGGCCTCTTACTTTGGTGCGGAATGACATGATTTCGCTCATCGCCAGATTGCCTTCAGCATCGGAAGTCTGCACCTGGAAGTAGTAAATCGTATCGGGTTGTAAGCCGGTAACCGGTAAGTTATGGAAGGTTCTTAATCCATTTTTGGTTTCTATTTGATCAAGTGCATTGGCTGAAGTACCAATCACCAGACGCGTCGTCGCCGGTTCACTGGTGTCCCAACGAATCACCACGCTTTGATGGGTGATATTCTGGATCAAGGGGCTACCTATAATAATTGGCGCGGTGGTGTCAGGCGTCGCCAAAGTGGTGAAGCTGATCGGCAGACTTGTGGTGGGGCCGTTGCCGTGCCTGTCAGTCGACGAAACCGTCAAGGTATAGGTGGTCTCGGGAGTGAGGTCGGCTAAGGGCATTGAATGTTGCTTCACATAATTAGCGTCACTAACCACATGATATTGACTACCGTCGTTATAGGAGACGCCGCTAGTGGAGGCTTCATCGGTGGTCCAGATCACAGTTGCGTGGGTATCGGAAATATCGATCACCATCGGTATCAGCTGGATCACCGGCGCGGTCACATCAGGCGCGGGTAAAGTGGTGACGACCAAGGCTTGGCTCACGGTCGGTCCGTTACCTTGCTCATCAGTGACTTCGGCGATAACCGTATAGGCGGTGTTCGGGTTTAGACCATCAATCACTAACTGGTGGCATAACGCCAGCTCAGATAGTGAGAACGAAGTACTGTCCACCGTTATAAATCCAACCACTGGCTCATCGGCGCACAATGACAGGGTGAATTGCTCATGGGTGATATTGGACGCGAGCGGACCTTCGAGTATTAATGGCGCTCTATAATCAGGGGTAGCGAGGGTCGTGAAACTGGTACTGGAAGTTTCTGTGGCTCTGTCATCTTTATCCACTGAGTGCACGTCAGCCAGGTAAAGGGTTTCCGGATCAAGACCGGTCAAGACGACGCTATGATCGGTGGTGAGTGGTGAGGTCTGATAACGTCGACCGTTTGATAAATCAACCACACTGGTCCCGGGTTTATCGGTTAACCATTCAACCACGGCGCCCGTGTCGGTGATATGTTTCACAAAAGGCCCTGCAATAATAAGCGGCGCGGCAAAATCGCTATGAATTAGCCAGATATCTTCGCTGGTTTCCTGCGAAATATTGTGGCTCACATTGGTGATCGCAAAACCTGAAAGTGCAGGCGGATTAACTGAAATATCGGTTACTTGATTGGTAAACAGGCCAAACGCAAACTCACCGTTGCTCGTGGTAATCGCATTGCTGTTGGCGCCATCGCCACTGTTTTCCATATGATAGCTAATCGAGTTTTCCGAATAGGCGTGATCAATTCTCAATTTGACGCCGGGAACGATTACACCATTAGCATCCATCGCTTTACCGGATAAAACTGACATCGGCAGGGTCACATCAATTGAAGTATTGGCGAAGACGCTAATATTTTTAGGTTGGTAATATACCGCAGCAAAATCGGGCACTGGATAAGTTGTGCTTACATCCATACCGTCAACTTGATTCACTGGCTGCAGATAGGGCCTCAATTGGTAGTTGCCCGCAGCCACTTTGAATTCGAAATAACCATTGGCGTCGGTCAGCACCGGCGCATCGGCAAGTTGACGATTAGTCTGGTTGTGCACCGTGATCATCGTATTGTCTATCAGATTGTTTTGTTCATCTTTCAGGTAACCAGATAGGCTGAATGGCTGGGTCAAGACAAACGTATCGGTGGTATCTTGAGTGATTAAATAATCGCTGATTAGTGTGGCGCTAACCACTTTGTTACTGAGTGGCGGAACAAAATTAATATCGGTCGCCTGATCGGTAAATAGCGCCAATGAAAACTCGCCATTAGCATCGGTTTTTGCAAGGCTCACTAGCGATTTTCCCTGACTCTCCAGATAATAACCAGTGTCACCATTGCCGTTCGCGACATGCGTGATATGGCTGATAGTGACTCGAGTATCGGCAACTGGCGAGCCGTTGGAATCGGTGGTGGTACCGCTTAAAACAGCCATTGGTAAGACGACATCCAGTAGCGTGGCCCCAGAGACGACGACATCTTCTTCAGCGTATAATACCGTCGCAAAATCAGGTAGTGGATAAGCCGGTCTCTGGCCTTCGCCGCGTCCAAATGGATTTAGGTGGGGTTTAATTTTATAACTGCCGGCTTCAACCTGGAATTGATATAAACCATTGGTGTCGGTGTAAACTGCCTGACCCACTTGATCTCCGCTGTCTTGCTGGTGCAAGCTCACTTTAGTGTTATCAATCGGGCGTCCTTGAGTATCTTGTAACACACCTGACAGGGAAACACCTTCTACCAAAGTGAAGGTTTCGCTAGCGTCAGTTGCCAGGCTGTAATCACTGATAGTAGTAACTGCCAGGTCAGTTCGGTTTGCTGGTGGGGTTAATAAAACATCCACCACCTGATCGGTAAATAGAGCGAATTCAAAGTCGCCATCGGCATCGGAAATGGCATTACTCGAAGCGTTAGTGGCATAGTTTTCAAGATAGTAATCCTGGGTCGTGGTTGAGAACTGATGACGGATCGATAGTCCGACTCCTGCAACGGGATTACCTAGGCTGTCCAACGTTTGGCCAGACAGTAATGCAAACGGTAGGATGACATCCAGAGAGGTGTCTGCGCTCACTTGAATGTTTTGCTCGATGTGGAAAATGGTAGCATAATCGGGCACCGGATAAACCGGAATGATTGGCCCTGTTTCCGGATTAGACGTTGCAGGATTAAAAACATCCACCAGTGGTCGTAACTTATAGGTTCCCGGCGCAACTGAAAACTCAACATAGCCAAGTGAGTTGGTACGAACACTATTGCCCACCTGATTGCCAGTGGTTTGCTGGTGTAGACTGACCTGAATATTGTCGATCACGCGGCCCAGACTATCTTTAAAATAACCGGACAGCGTTAACGCATCGCCAATCAAGGTAATTAAATGAACTACGTCACGATCCGCTACGCTAATTGCTTGGAGTATTGGGTTGCTTAAGCCGCTATCGGCTGGTGGGGTAACGCCGATGAAATAGTCTCCGGCGAGCATATTTTCGAACAAATAGGCGCCATCAGCAGGCGTGGTGACCGAATCCAAAAATTGTTTCTGGTTATTATAGATGCCCACTTGTGCGCCTGTAACGGGAACACCTTCGCCGCTCACAATTCCGCTTAGGCTTATGCCTACAGGCTCTACCGGTGGTGGCGTTATAATTTCGGGAAGATCACACGCATCGCCGATACCGTTATTGTCACGATCGGCTTGATCGGTATTGGGGATCAGCGGGCAATTATCGACATCGTCCAGCACGCCGTCATTGTCAAAATCATTTTCGACCACTACCGGCGTATCGCAGACATCACCAAGACCATCGTTGTCGCTGTCCAGTTGGTCTGCGTTGGGGATCAGTGGGCAATTATCGACATCATCCAGAATACCGTCATCATCATAATCATCGTCAGAGACAAGCGGAGCGTCACAGGCATCGCCGATGTCGTTATTATCACGATCAGCTTGATCGGTATTGGGGATCAGCGGGCAATTATCGACATCGTCAAGTACGCCGTCATTGTCAAAATCATTATCGACCACGATCGGTGTATCGCAGGCATCACCAATACCATTACTGTCATTATCCAGTTGGTCGGCGTTGGGGGTGCGTGGGCAATTATCGACATCGTCGAGAACGCCGTCATTATCAAAATCATTATCCGGAACTAATAGAATGTCACACGCATCGCCTATGCCATCATTGTCATTATCCAGTTGATCGGGATTAGCATTCACCGGACAATTGTCAACGTCATTTAAAATGCCGTCATTGTCAAAATCATTATCGACCACTATCGGCGTATCGCAGACATCACCAATACCATCGTTGTCGTTGTCCAGTTGGTCTGCGTTGGGAATCAGCGGGCAATTATCGACATTGTCCAGAATACCGTCATCGTCATAATCATCGTCGATGATAACCGGAGCGTCACACACATCACCTACGCCATCATTGTCACTATCGAGTTGGTCGGTATTGGGGGTCAGCGGGCAGTTATCAACATCGTCCAGAATGCCGTCATCGTCAAAATCATTATCGACCACTATCGGCGTATCACAAACATCACCAATACCATCGTTGTCACTGTCCAGCTGGTCGGCATTGGGAGTTAATGGACAGTTATCGACATCGTCCAGAATGCCGTCATCGTCATAATCATCGTCGGAGACAAGCGGAGCGTCACACGCATCGCCTATGCCGTTATTATCACTATCCAGTTGATCGGTATTGGGGGTCAGCGGGCAATTATCGACATCGTCCAGTACGCCGTCATTGTCAAAATCATTATCGACCACTATCGGTGTGTCACACGCATCGCCTACGCCATCATTGTCGCTGTCCAGTTGGTCGGGGTTAGCATTGACCGGGCAATTGTCGACGTCATTCAAAATGCCATCTCTATCAAAGTCGTTGTCGATGATATCGGGTGAATCACAGACGTCGCCAAGACCATCATTGTCACTATCGAGTTGGTCGGTATTGGGGGTCAGCGGGCAATTATCATCATCGTTCAGTACACCGTCATTATCAAAATCATCATCGACCACTATCGGCGTGTCACACGCATCGCCTAGGCCATCATTGTCACTATCCAGTTGGTCGGGATTAGCATTAACCGGACAATTGTCGACGTCATTTAAAATGCCGTCTTTATCAAAGTCGTTGTCGATCACTTCAGGAGGATCACAGGCATCGCCTGCGCCGTCATTATCGCTATCGAGTTGATCTGGATTAGGCGTTAGTGGGCAGTTGTCCACCTCATTTAAAACACCGTCATTGTCAAAATCATTGTCGAAATGAAGCGTGGTGAAGTTGACGATTTCACTGGTGGTAAGTTCGCCCAGAATATTAAACGCGTCAACTTGCAGGTAATAAACAGTATTGGCATCCAGGTTTTGTAGATTGAGGCTATGGTCGCTTTCGTAAGGATTATCAGCGCGTTGGTTTACTAAATTTGTGGCTACTTTACCGTAGCGGACATTGCCGGTAGATGGCTGCAAAGTTCTCCAGCTGACGGTAGCACTATGTTCACTTATATTGCTGATAACCGGTTGCAAACTAAATATCGCATCAGGGATCGCTTCTGGCGCAACCGTATTAAAATTTCCGGCTGGACATTGTGCGCTATTACCGGCGACATCGGTCAGGGTGATCTGTTGTTCGTACTCCGTTTCAGGCAGCAATCCGGTTAACAACAGTGAGTCCTGAGTCGCTAAATCGAGGGTACCGTTTTGCAACCAGTCGTCACTATTAAGCGGACGATAATTGACGACCGCGGTGGTCAGTTCATTCGATGCCCAGCTAATCTGCGCGGAATCGACAAAACCGGTCACAGAAGGCTCTGGGCTACACACTGGCGCTTCGGTATCGGGAATATCTGACGTCGTGCCTCTTAGTGTCGCGCTGACTCGATTGCCGTTGATATCTGACGAATAGACGCTACAGGAATAAATTGTGCTGGCGTCCAAACCGGTCAACGTTAACAGGTGTGATTTAACCCGCTGTGGGTCACTGATTTCGAAAGTGATTTTTTCAACGGGTGGCGGTGATGGTGGCGTTGGTAGCCCAGTATCCCCATCGAATTCGATATTGAGCAATAAATTCGGTGAACCATTTAAACGACTGATTTTACCTGCTGTCGCATATCCCTTAAGGCTGGCTGTGACCTCGGCGGGGCTTGAATCGGGATGTGCCTGTAAATACAGCGCGATCGCGCCCGCCACATGGGGTGATGCCATCGATGTACCGCTAATGGTATTGGTGCCGCCGTTACTCCAGGTGGAAGTAATACCTGAACCTGGGGCAAATAAGTCAATGCATGAGCCCCAGTTGGAAAAGCTGGAACGACTATCGGATGAAGTTGACGAGGCAACGGTAATGGCCGCCGGGACTTTGTTGGGCGATCCAGAGCAGGCGTTAATATTTGAATTACCGGCTGCAACCGCAAACGTAATTCCGGAATCAATCGCTCTATCGACGGCGGCGTCAAGCGCGGCAGAGTTACCGCCACCCAGGCTCATATTAGCGACCGCAGGGAACTTGGCATTCGCGGTTACCCAATCGATACCCGCGATCACACCCGAACTTGTACCTGAGCCGTTACAGTCTAGAACTCTTATTGCGGTGAGTGTTACATTTTTCGCCACACCCCAGGTAGTGCCGCCAACGGTGCCAGCCACATGCGTGCCATGTCCATTACAATCGGAGGCGTCAGCATCGTTATCGATGTAATCCCAACCACTGACCGCTCGTCCGCCAAAATCGCTATGGGAGGTGAGTATGCCGGTATCGATGATATAAGCATTAACGCCGCTACCGTCCAGCTCGTAGTTGAAATCATTGTTGGTCGGTAAGTCTGTCTGGTCGATGCGATCCAGGCCCCAGGTCGCGTCAGTTTGAGTTGCAGTAGCGTGCATGACCTGGTCTTGCTCTATCATCAAAATACGCGGATCTTGGCGCAGGGTGTGTAACTGTGTGGCCTTCATTTTCAGCACAAAGCCCGCAACTGCATTTGAATATTGGCGTAACACTTTGCCATTGACGTTGCTGGAAATTTTGGTAGCCAAGGATTTGACAGAAACCTTGCGTTGAGCGCGGGTCTGGTTTGCTGGTAGTCCGTAAAGCTGTGCGTTAAGCTTTGATGAAGAATTGGCTTTGCCGCCTGTTACTGATTTTTTCGCAACGCTGGTTTGTTCTTTCAGTAGAACGATATATTGATCGTCGATCGATTGAGTGGGCGCCACTGAATAAAATGGTGCCAATTGGGCAGTACCCGAAAAAGCGTCGGCTGTGCCATGACTGCCTTGCTCTGCCTCACAGACCAGGCGACTATCGGCATCAAGATTGGTCTGCCAACTGACCGTGAGTGAGTTGGTGGTGGCATTTTCAACATCGGGGCCTGCGATAATGCTAAGCGCTACCGGTATTGCGCCTGGTTTAAGCGTCTTAAATGAGAGCACATCACTGGTGACTGTATTGCCGGCGAGATCGGTGGACTCAACCCGGAAAAAATAGACCGTATCGGCGAGCAGGTTAGTCACGGGCACGCGGTGCTCGGTGTCAAATCCAGTAAGGCCAAATGTATGATCAAGCGCATTATCGGCTAGCCCCAAAAAAACCAGGTGTGAAGCTGATTCATTGGTTGTCCACAGAATATCAGCGCTGTTGGTGGTGATATTTTCAACAAAAGGGCCTGCGATTATTTGTGGCGCGGTGGTATCGGGTAGACTCAAAGTGGTGAACTCGACTGGCGCAGAAATACTCGGGCCATTGCCGGCGGCATCGGTGGATGAGGCGGTCAAAGTGTAAGTGGTACTGGCGCTCAATCCGCTTAAGTACATGGTGTGAGTGGTCACTAGCGCTTCGTCTTCGAGCGAATTGTCGCTGCTGCCATCGGAATAGGAGACGCCGCTGGTCGACGCTTCATTGGTGGTCCAACGCACAATCGCGGTTGATTGGGTAACGTCGGTAACGATCGGTCCGGTTATCTCCGGAGGTAAGATATCCAGATCAAATAGCGTGGTCACGGTTAATGGCTCGCT
>Ga0105348_1001286_pt1 | contig 17046 bp, 21 predicted proteins | sample EN8Hudsemesocosm_2_FD_83504 | JGI IMG/M metagenome (GOLD analysis project Ga0105348, IMG submission 83504) | Methane-oxidizing microbial communities from mesocosms in the Hudson Canyon - EN8C Hudson Canyon | ecosystem: Environmental > Aquatic > Marine > Cold seeps | place: Hudson Canyon... | reverse complement strand
ATAACTTTCCATAGCTTTTCACCTTGGCTTAGTGCTGTTTAGTATCTATTAATTTAGGTTGATAAATATAAACTAGCAATGAAAGATGGAATTGTAAAAATGCGACAAACCTAACTCATTTGTAAAAAACAGAAGAAAGCGCCATATTATCATTGCCTAAAAACTCCTTAGGACTAACCCCAGTAAACTCTTTGAAGTCTTTTATAAAGTGAGCCTGATCGTAGTATTCGTTGTTATAAGCAATGTTTGTGAGGCTTTCATCTTCTTGGTTAAGTAACATTTTCAAAGCACTTTGTAAGCGAATTAACTTACCTAACTGCTTTGGACTGATACCCACCTGCTTTACGAACATTCTTTCAAGCTGTCTTCTTTTGATAAATTTCCCTCAAGAATATCATTGATCGATGCACCTCCTTTTGTAGCCAAAAGTGTATCTATGGTTTCTCTTACTATGTTAGTTACTATGTTACTGACCATCACCTGCTCATTGAGCTTGCTCTGAAGAAAACATTCGATGATCGCTATTCTTTGCTTGGTATCCGTTGCTTGAATGATGTCTTGTTCTAGCTTCTTAGCGACTTCTTCTCCAAAAAGCATTTCAATAGGTGTTTCAACCTTTGCCAAATCTTTAAGAGACACAGATACGAAGTTAGCAAAACCGTAAGGATAAAAACGAATCGCAAAGGTATTAACAGTCCCTGTTGGTTCAATATAAAAAGGATCAATAATTTGCCCTAATACCATTGAACGAGGCTGTATAATAAATTCCTCTTCGCTGGTATAGCGTTTGATATCATCTCCAAGAATAAAGGCCATTTCGATGGTGCCATCAGGAACGATTCGTTGCCTTTGAACATCCTTTGCTGCTGGAACTTCCAATGTCCAATAGCAACGAATGAGTGACTCTAAATCTGGGTGGGGCGGGTAAGTTTGATAGTCCATTGTTTTTCCTAAATGACAAACCACTTCAATTTAAAGGCACATTACGCCCAGCACAGCTGCGGCTGGTAAGCCGTCGGGCCATATGCTTATTGTTACGTGCATATGGATAACACCGAAGTATTTCTTGAGCCAGTAGTTCGCTTCTTTGGATCTTGGAAGGTTTCTACCAACTCGAACCCTGCCTTTTTCATCATGCCTGCTGATGCTAGATTTTCTTCGTGCCGCTCGATATAGACATATGTACAATTTTCATTGCCAGCCAATTTAATTGACTCCTTCAGAAGCTTGCTGCCTAAACCTTTGCCACTTTGACTTGAGGCAACAACCACATCATTTATGTATGCGACCTCTAATAAAACAGAATACTTACTCAATTTGGCTGGGCATGCGTCTTTTATAATGAGAACAGCGAAGCCAACAATGCTAGTTTCCTCTGCTATTACAGCGAAAGCTTTTCCTTGATTGATAAGTTGAAATTGATGATCAATACTTTCATCTGTAATGTAATTCCATTCATTAGGCCCTTCCTTTAACAGGAGTTTCCGCATTGTTTTAAAGTCAGTCTCATTTAGCTGACGTGAATGTATCTTCATGCGACTGTCCCTGTTATTGATACCAGAAACAGTATAATCAACGTTCACCCTTGTCAATTTGATATGAGGCTCAGCCCTCCGTTCGCCTAACACTTAACCACCCACACTCCACTTCATACCAAATGCAAGGTTAGCAACGTTCGTGAAAAATCTAATCCACCGTAGCCCCTCCCCTAATAAAATGGAACCTGCTTGTTATCCACAGAGCCATACGTATTGAAACCCGCTGCCTCTTTACTGCCACCGCTTCCATTCTTGTTTCCTGTGTTCATTTTTATTGGCGCGTCAGGTTGCTTTTCGGTAAGCGGTCAGAAAAGCACACGCTAGCCTTTATAATTAATTCTTTGTTATAAAAGTACAATCCCCAGCACTCATCTTACATAAACCATACAATAGTATTGTTATTGATAAGGTAGTATTTAGCGAACTTTAATACATGCAAAGTAATTCAACAATTCTAAGGCCAGCGAATGCGCTATCTACTATTCATAACCCTATCCCTATCTTTACTCCAAGCTTCTGGTTGCGGTGGAAAAAGCTCGAACAACGACACTAATAAAACCACCTTGAAAACAACAGAGAGCGCTGCGAGTAAATATACGGGTATTTGGTTCAGTAAAGCTAATGAGATATACCTTGAAATTGATAAGAAAGGCAGCTTGACCTTATACACCTGTGCATTTACTGAAGGCTATAAGACAAACGGTAATATTATAGGAACTATAAAAGGTGACACATTAACACCTTCCGCCAAAGGTGAAAGTCCTAGTGAACTTCAATTATCTAGTGACAAAAACAGTTTTAGCTATACTGAAAAAGGTGAGAAGCGATCTTTTATAAAGACAAATGAAATTCCAAGCGTATGCACTGGTAATGGAATTAAAATTACACACTTTTCTCCAAAGTTAGCAGTTGAAGGTCAACCCACAAAGTTCATTATCGCCCTTACTCATCAGCTAAAAACAACGTCAGACGCAGTAATCAAAATAGGCTTTACCAACTCAGATGATGGCAGCTTTAAGCTCATTGATGGTGAACGGCCTATAGGCAAACAAAATTTAAGTGTCAGTGGTTGGATTGTGACCACAACCCCTCTTATTTTTAGCAATAAAACACCGTTTAAATTACATGCCATTATTCTGACTGTAGATGCAAAGGGTGTAGAGTCTAGACAATCTATCGCAAGCGATGAAATGACTATTCAAGTTACACCTAAGCCTTAAGCACAATCCAATCAGATTTATCTAGATGATTCTGCCAAGAAAGGCAGAATCATTACTTCAAATTACAGTAAATACCCAAAAATGAATTAGATTTAATAACGAACTACCAATCTATTAATCCCAAAATTATCATTATAAAAAATCTAATAATTTATCTGCATTAAAAACAGAAACAACAAGAGATTTTCAATGACCAGAAAAATACCACATAAAGTAAACGGATTTACTTTAATTGAATTAATTTTAGTTATTGTGATTTTAGGAATTCTAACAGTACTTGCAGTACCAAGATTTTCCGACATCGCCAAAAATGCTAAAATACAATCACTGAATGCCATTGAAGGAAATATAAAAGCATCGATGTCAATTATTTACTCAAAGGCTCTAATACAAGGCCTTACCAAAGGCGCCCAAGTGATGACTCTAGATAATGGCGATACAATTAATCTTGCTCATGGCTATCCGGTGCCTGCCGACCTAAGAAAAGTATTAGAAGTTTCTGATTCTATGCCATTTGTTAACTCGAATTATTTTCTTAACTACCCAGTATTGGTGTATTACTTTTCGGAAAATCAAAACCCAAAAGATAACAGCCCACCTTTTCCTCTTCCTAATCAGGGTACTGATTGCTTTGTAATGTATTCGGTTTCTGATCCTAGTATTGCGCCGTATGCTGGTACACGAGTAATCACAAACGGATGCTGATTTAAGGTTAGACATCTTCTTTAGAGCTGATTAAGAGCATGGCTAGCAATATTAACTAACGCCACGCCTTCCTTAATGCAGACCTTATTCAACATAATACCCAGACTGGAAGCCGCCGCTGCATGAGGTGTCGTACCGTCGTTACCAATGGGGAATCAAAAGGTCAGTACTCTGACTCCTTGATCTTGACTCCTTAATCTGATCGATCCATAACAAACACTAAAAAATCAGAGTCTTAATTGCTATGAAAACTTCGCCAACCTGTGATTTTGTAGTTTGATAACCTGGATTCATAATAAATTTCAATTACAAAGTGTGATTTGTCCTATCAGGGTAACTTTTTCGAGGAAGTGTTTTCGCTAGATATGAATTTACAATGCTGCTGCATATTGCCGGAGACACTAATAATATAGGAAGCAGTGCCATACCTGTATTTAAATGGTTTGGCAGTCCTTTTGTTGCGAGTAGGAGCAGTAACAAAATTAAGCCACTTGCCATCCCGATTAGAGCATCTGGAAGTGAATACTTCACTCTGATAGTAAAAAACAAAATCCAGTTAATCACACAGGCCAATAAAGCGGGAATTAGGCCCATCATATAAGCAAAAAATAAGATTTTTAACGGTGACTCTCCAGCCACTGCTGCAAAAATGATTGCTCCAATGCAGGGGCCAACAATTAGAAAAACTGCTATGGAATAAAAAACAGACTTAATTATATCGATCATCTGCTTACTCTATATTGGTTTTATCATGTGAACAGTTTCAGGTTTAAACCCAATATTTTGATAGAAAATATCTGCTTTTTTATTATTTGCGAAGACCTCTAGATGTAGCAACCTACACCCTAAGTTTTTAGCCCACTTTTCACCGTGCTCAATTAATACTTTTCCTAACCCCAAACCTTGAGATTTAGGTGATACTGCAAGAAGCGGTATAGTTCCACAAGTTTCACCTGAAATTCCATCTTCATGTGTGCGTACATGAATAAAACCCAATGAAACATTATTGATCTCAGCGATAAATGTAATATTGGGCTTCGGTGTTTCTTCAAGCATTTTAGAAATGTAATCATTTTGCATTTTTTGAATAGCTTCATCACTATGCCAATCTAACTGAGCGACTTCAGCTAAGTAAGGTGAAAGCTCAAAAATAAATGGATGATCACTTTCCTGCGCTTCCCTAATTACAACTAAATTTTCCATTACATGCTAGCTTCACGGTTTAGAGCATCTGATGCCCACTGGTTAATACTTGTACCGCTTAGCTCTGCTGCAATAGCCACGGCAGCGTGTATTTCTGGTTTTAATCTCAGCATGAGCTTGCCGGAATAAGGTTTCTGTGGTGTTTTACCTACAAGATTACAAGTTTCTAAATAGTCTTCTACGGCTTCTTCAAATGACGATTTTAATTCAGAAACAGACTCTCCGTGAAAGCCGATCGTATCTTGAATACCAGCAATATGACCAATGAAACACTCGTCTTCAGAGCTAAACTCAATACGAGCAGCATAACCTTGGTAAGTTAAAGAATTGTTCATGGTTCCACTCCTAGCTGTTTGAGAAATGTACGTGCATCCCTTACTTGGTAGGGCTTTGCTTCTTTTTTAGGGTGAGGTCGATGAAAGCTGGCTATGACACCATCTTTATGGAACCTTACTCGAGAGCCATTGCCTTCAATCACATCCGCACCCGCTGAGATGAGGAGAGATTCAATATCCTTCCATACAACTGAGGCAGACACGGGGTCTTTAAAGACCGATGCAAGTGTACGTTTTTGTTTTGAATTCATAAATTAATGATATCACAAAACGATATCATTTCAAGTGGCTCTCAGAATGGCTGAACAGTGAGCTATACGAACAGATGCCGCATAAACCATCCGTTCGCCTACCCCTTATTAGGATTCAATATATACTTCCCACCCGTAGTCTTAGCATTATATTTCTCAATAACCTCAGGCGTAAGAACTTCCTCAAACGTAAGCTCCTGGGTCGATTCAATCGCAAACGTCGTATTAATCTCATCAGCTACGCGCTTATACAACTCACCCACTCTTGCAGGCTTTAACTTACCCAGAAAACGCATCAACAACCAACCACCCACACTCCACGTCATACCAAATGCGCGGTTAAGCAGCGTCGGTGAAAAATCTAACCCACCATAGATGTACACCTGCTTGTTATCCACAGAGCCATAGGTATTGAAACCCGCTGCGTCTTTACTGCCGACCGCTTCCATCGCCGCTAGAATATCACCCGCCAACTCACCACCGCCGATCGCGTCAAACGCCAGCGTTGCACCCGTAGCATCAATCGCCTTGTACAAATCTTTCTTGAAACTCTCACTGGAAGAATTAACAATAAATTTCGCGCCCAGCTTGGTTAACAAATCGACCTGCTCTTGCTTACGCACAATATTAACTAACTGCACGCCTTCTTTAATGCACACCTTATTCAACATAATACCCAGACTGGAAGCCGCCGCCGTATGAACAAGAGCCGTGTGGCCTTCCATACGCATGGTCTCAACCATACCCAACGCCGTCAGCGGATTAACAAACGACGAAGCCGCTGCATGAGGTGTCGTACCGTCGTGATGCACTATGCAGGCTTGCTTTGGCACGCAGCAATACTGGGTGTAACTCGCCCCGGTTAACACCGCTACCGTCTTACCGATTAACGCCTGAGCTTGTTCGCTATCTCCCGCAGCAACCACCACACCCGCACCTTCGTTGCCGATCGGTAACGTTTGATCTAAGCGAGGTTTAATACGAGATAACATACCTGGATACATGGGCGCGGTTAACGTTGTTTTATCATCACTTAATGAAGCTTTAGACAAATTAGCAGGACCAAACATAGGCCACATGTCTGACGGGTTAATCGGCGATGCTTCCATCTTCACCACGATTTCGTGGGCTTTTGGAGTTGGAACATCGACTTCATTTAAACTGAGTTTTAGCTCACCGTGAGCTGAGATGTGGGTGAATAGCTGCTTTGATTTGTTCATGTTTGATGTATTCCTTTTTTATTGGTCTGTCAGGTTGCGCTTCGAGTTCTTGGGTGTCGTATGGCTGCGCGAGAATTGTTTTTAATAATAGGTTAAAAAATTAGCATAAGACTGGAGGGGTTGCGAGTTAATGGAAGTGCTATAGAATCAACATTATTATTTCTCGGAGATGATACTCATTTTAAAAAATTAGTACTCCAGCAGTGCATATATGAGCTTCGAGAATAAGATAAAGCTAAAAAGCACTAAACAGTGTTCATTCAGACTATTGCTGTAAATATATTTTATATAGCCAGATCTTTCTTAGCTTGTTCTGCGGCGGTATGGGACACATTGTCCTTAGTTAGGATTATGCGTCCGTTAAAGCTGGGGAGATTCAAGCGGCCGCAGGACAAAAATATAATGTTATTGTTATATTTTTTTTGATACATGGACCATGTTCTTTAAATCAATATCGTTTAAAAAGAAAATTGGTGCCTCAAGTGTTTCTTCATTATTGCTCATAAGGTACAAGTCAGAATACAATTTCTTTGATAAAGAAAATTCATCACTTTCTGGCATTGAGAATTTTTGAATTAAAGAAAAACCATATTTCTCATAAAACTTAATTTTATCAGGTGAACAAAGTAGGGTAGTATTTGGTGATGACTCTAATAAGGATGTTAGTATTCCATCACCAACCTTATTTCCTCTATATTTGTCGTGGACATAAATTTTATGAAGGTAATTAGCATGATTTTTATCAGGATGCACAAACATCATTGCATAGCCATGTAGCTCATGCTCGTTATGTGAAATAGCTACTCTGAGGTGACCACCATCATAGCATTCTTTTAGGACACTTTTTATATATGAAATGGCATGATTAATTTGCGTTTCATTAAAATCCATGAAGTCAAAAAGTAGTGCCGTTGACATCGAAATATCACTAAACATTCCTCGCGATTCAATATCAAATATTTCATCTATGAAATAACTACTATCAATATTCATATTAATATTCCACTAGTTTCAGGTTGCGGTCGAAGTATAACGAGGCTGTAGGAAAATCTCAGCCACTTTTAATTACGCGATCCTACATGAATAAAACTAGTACACTCAAATAATACTCATCTAAGTTTCACGTACAAATGCCATCTCCTGTATATTATTCATTCAATTTTAAAATAATACCAATTAGTTTACCTACAGCTTCAACGCTTTGCTAAGGCACAATTAATGGTTGGCCCATACTTCCGCGAAGCGGCGGGATGACGATTAATTATCCCTGTATGTTTACGAACGACTTATCCTTATTCGTTAAGCCTCTACTAGCGTTTCAATTATTTCATTTAATAACTCTGACTCGGGCTTGCCTTGAGGGTGCTTAGCAATCACAACTTTCGATGCTAGACCATTCAGATTAAGTACCCCACTTGCATCTACCCACTTTGTACCAGATGTAGCCTTTAGTGCTATATTTTCTGATAAAAACCCGTCAAACCAATTAATGCCAGTTAAGAATACAATACACTTTGGTTGAAACTCTTCAATTTCAGCCTTCAATAGATTATTACAAGCATCAAATTGACAACCAGATAAGCTATCGCTCGGGTTCCCGCCACTACTAGGAGCAATTTTATACAAATTTGACCATACTAATCTAGCTGCCCAGCGATCATGTGGATCTAGTTTATTAACATTTAGGGAAAGCTCTCTAATTACTCTCCAAAACGCTGATTTTTTCGTATTGTAACCGTCAGAGCTACCCCATGAAGATTCAACCCATTCTAGTGGGCAATTAGGCGGAGACGAACTTGGGAAAAGTTTTTCTAACAGTAATTCCGCTTGTATATTATCTAATTGAAATTCTCCATTCCAATCATTTACCGCTCTACCCACGACCATAAGGTTATTATTATAAAAAACACCTTTTTGGGCTGAAAAACAGCATAGAGTTTGAGTCCTATTTCTATAACTTGATTGTTCTAGACTATCCAATAAATTTCTATATTTAATTTTTTGCATAATTATTCCTACCGTTAGGAAGAGGTTATAGAAGAACTACATGATCATCCATGTTAAGAAATTCCCATTTTAGGTGCTATTTTCTTTTACCACCATCATGAACTTCCGATTAGTCTTGAATAAATACAACATAAAAATGCCCTACGCACATCGCGAGCAACAGAGTGATGGCAAGGCTATGTTCTCCACGAAATTAATAACTCACAATATTTAGAACACTATTTTACTTTCCTCAATCGATGGTATCCTATTTATTGCCAAACTATTCGTCGCATATTTTCCAAACACCCCTATCACGTTCAAGCGTCCTATTACCTATAACAACAACGTGCTTTACATAATATCCAGAATTTATTTTTTGTTTTACAAACTTAATATCTGACACATTATATTTTGTAAGTTTTTTGTCAATTAAGTCAAACTCTTTTAATTCATCAAAGAACTTACTCCCTAAATCTAAGTTTGTATGTCGTGAATTAAATGATAATGATTGTAATAAGGAAAACACTTCTGTTAAGTGATTTTCAAACAATTCAACCTTATTCAAAAGATGTATAATTTCGAAGTATCTTGATAATTTATTATTTATTATATTGTGGCTTGCTTGGTCAGTCTCAGCCAGCTTCTGACAATATATGACTAATATCTTTAGTTGCTCTGCTATATTCGAGTGGCCAATTTTACTATGAGCGGGGTAATTATTATCATATTCCATTCGTATATCACAACCAACCACCCCATTAATAAAAGTCTTCAAATTTAGCATTGACACTCCCCACGGGGCTATAATAGTCTCTCCTTGACCTAATTCGTAAACGACATGCTTTTCATTAAAATCATGCTTCCAACTTTTTATATTCCTATCTTTTTTTAACTGCATATTAATAATGCATTGAGGTGTTGTTTCTAGCTCATCAATCAGCTTATCTACTTTTTCACAGGTATAGTTTATTTCAGACATCATCATTTCTGTTTCATGCCTAATCTCAGCAGCCCTCACCTGATTTTCAGTGTGTAGTATCTGCAAACTAGTTTGATTTATTCTGAACCAAATAGTGTAAATCCCGAGTACCGCAACACATAATGAGGCAAGCTTCAATGGAATAGAGAATATAACATCTAAGTTTTTGTAAGAAGAATAATTAGTCGGATCCCAGGTTAAGTTCAGCGAGCATGATATATACCAACCAGATAATATAGGAAGAAATATTAGACAAATCATTATCCCTCGAAAAATAAAACTCTTACTAATATTGTTATTTTGCATCAAAACTTCTCTTTTACTTTTTTTAATACACATCATCTAATTCTATTTTAAAATTAATTGGACGTGTAAATATATGATTAATATTCAAGTAATCTTATGTCCTATGATATTTCAAACCGTAATCCATTACTTACAAAATAGCGGAAAAATAAATACATTACTGATTAGAAGGAGGTATTAGTAGAAATACTGCTAACGCACAGCTTACCGAGAAAATTTTGATTACGAGATTTCTTCTTTTTTTTCAAAAATGGTGATAACGAATATTTGACAAGTAAAGCCGTTCGTCATATCAACTTAAGGCTTAACTCTGAGGTCTTTAAAAAGAAAAGATCCAGTCTCCCAACACCAACAACTTAGAAAGAATGTAGATTCAACTCTATTTTTATAGTTGTTAGTACATAACTCAAGCTTATTGAATAACTTTTCAGAGTCATCGACTGTTCGCTGTTGAAATACAAAAACCTTATATTCGGCGTCCGACTGTAGTAATTTATTATAATCATAGCTGAGCCCCCCCACCTTCATATCGGAAAGTTCAATCTCCATTGCGAGCTTAACTCCGGTAAAATAATCATCTGAATTAAACTCTCTCCAAATTAAATCATACAACCACTCCCTAGCTTTTCTGTCGTTACTGGAGCGTGGCTTTATACCTTTAAGAAGTAGCCCTTCGTTCGTGAACTTCTCTTTAATTTCCTTGTTCTTAACTTTGTTATTCCACTTTGGACGTTTTCCTGTCTTTAATTCAATAGCATCTTTTCTTTTTGTGGCAATAACGGCTAACTCATTAAGCCAAGTTTTAAAATTATTGATCAATGTGAACAGCTCCAAGATTAATATAACAGCGTGCTACACGAACCAATACCGCATAACACTTTATAAACAGGAAAGGCGAACGAAGAGAAATTTTCTTTGAAATCAAACGACGGTCCCTGTTATTGATAGCAGAGACAGTATATTCAACATTCGCGTTTGTCAATTTGAATCAAACCATCCGTTCACTTAACGCTTATTAGGGTTCAATATATACTTCCCACCCGTAGTCTTAGCATTATATTTCTCAATAACCTCAGGAGTCAGAATTTCCTCAAACGTCAGCTCTTGGGTCGACTCAATCGCAAACGTCGTATTAATCTCATCAGCTACACGCTTATACAACTCGCGCACTCTTGCAGGCTTTAACTTACCCAGAAAACGCATCAACAACCAACCACCCACACTCCACGTCATACCAAAGGCACGGTTAAGCAGGGTCGGTGAAAAATCGAGCCCGCCATAGCTCTTCACCTGACAAAATGGGCACCTGCTTGTTATCCACAGAACCATAGGTATTGAAACCCGTTGCGTCTTTACTGCCGACCGCTTCCATCGTCGCTAGAATATCACCCGCCAACTCACCGCCGCCGATCGCGTCAAACGCCAGCGTTGCACCCGTGGCATCTATCGCCTTGTACAAATCTTTCTTAAAACTCTCACTGGAAGAATTCACAACAAACTTCGCGCCCAGCTTCGTCAGCAAATCGACCTGCTCTTGCTTACGCACAATATTTACCAACGGCACGCCTTCCTTAATGCAGACCTTATTCAACATAATACCCAAGCTGGATGGCGCCGCCGTATGAACAAGTGCCGTGTGGCCTTCCATACGCATCGTCTCAACGTCAGCGGATTAACAAACGACGAAGCCACTGCATGAGGTGTCGTACCGTCGTGATGCACTATGCAGGCTTGCATTGGCACGCAGCAATACTGGGTGTAACTCGCCCCTGTTCCTCACGCCTTTCAAAAGAGTGCCACCGCCTTACCGATTAACGCCTGAGCTTGTTCACTATCACCCGCAGCAACCACCACACCCGCACCTTCGTTGCCCATAGGTAATCAAAGGGTCAGAGCACTTGATTGAAATAATCTTGTAATAAGTTCAGGTGATTTCTTAAAAAACTAAAAACACACCTAAAAATCAACAGAAGTATTGAGTAATCACTACTGTAGGCGCAGTCAGAAAAAATTTTAAGATCAAGTACTCTGATCCCTTAATCCTGACCCTTGATCCCCAGCAGAGTTAATTGGCGTGGGTTTTTACATTTTTTGCAAAAAACTGCGACAGCTTGCGGAGCCCGCACGCAAAAACTTGTCAGATCTATAAAAAAGCTATTGACATTAATGAATTAATACCGCCTAATTCTATTAGCTTACTAATGAATGGTGTGCACTATGGTGTATAAAAACAAAAAAGGACAGCCAAGGGAGCGGGCTATGGTAGCCGCGTATTCCCTTGTGACTGATTTTGGCGCGTCTCAACAAAGTGTTGCTGATGCTTTGGGTTGCTCACAACCTACAGTGGCTAACTGGGTTAAAGAGGTAGGTTACGAAGCTGAGATTCAAGGGCTGAAAAATCAGCTTGTCGACGCTAAAGGCTTGATCGAAGATCTCCGAGAAGATATGACAGCTTCAGAGTTTGATGGTCATGAAGATGATGAAGGTAGCACCGAAGATTATGTACCCGACTATGGGTATGAATCTGATGAAGATAATTGGGAACATGCTTATGATGACGTTCTCAAGGCAAATGACATGTAAACAAAATACTAATTATAAGGGGCAGTTCATGACGACCAGAACACTAACTCAGCAGGGTGCATTTAGAAAAGATCGAAATGCGCTGAATAAAGCAATAAAAAATAATATCACTGAGGGGGATATTATTAAAAAAATGGCGGAAACTCATTCCAACCCAAACTCCGCTCAAGCTTTTTCAGAGGCAGCTGGTGCTGTAATTCATACGCGCGCCAATATGAACAAAGAAACCCCTATTCACGATGCTTTACTAGCAATATTGCAAGAAAGTGAAGCCTTAAATAGAGATGGGCAATCAACCTAATCTAATGAGGTCATTAGAGCAATATTAATGACCTTTATTTTTCTGTTCACAATCAAGCAATCAAGGGGTCACAAGGGGTCACAAGGGGTCAGAGTACTTGATCTTCAAGCATCGTTTTAGTACTGCCACTATCATAAGTATCCATGTAGTTTATGTTTAATCATCATTAAACAACCGAATATTAAAAGCTGATGGTGAGAAATTCTCACTTTGATTTTTCTTTATATCTTCAGAATTCACATCAAACTCAACAGTACTTCCTTTCTTTACTTCACCATTCTTTGTGGATATTTCACTCCGTTTAAAATGAAAGTCTCCAAAATCAGACTTAATAAATCCATAATCCTGTCCCTTATCTAGCTTACGCAACAGTCCCTTCACTGTATTAACATTTTTAGCTTTAGTAATTGTTTTTAATGTAATGAAACAACTACTTCCTTCAAGTGTTACATTAAATAATTCCGATTGCTGTTTAATCAATTTTCCAAGTGTTTGACAATTATAATTACGACAATCAAAAGATGAATTTATTTGTTTTAAGGTAGTTCCCATATCCCCTAAATAAACAGGCTCCTGTGATGAGGCACAGCGCTGGTATGCCTCAAGAAGTAATTCAGCTAAATCGTCCGCAATTATTCCGCTTTCAGAAACAACTAAATTTTTTGTATAAACAAAATTATGACAAGCACGTCTAAAGTGCTCTGGAGTATTTTCTTTTCCAATAGCCATCACATGCTGGCCTTTTTCACGAATCCTTTGAGCTAAACTTCCAAAACCTCCATCACTTGAAATAATGCATACTCCTGTAATTCTTGGGTTTGTTATAATTAACTCAATAGCATCCATAACTAAAGCATGATCAGCCGCATCCTTTGCATAATGAAACTGTTGTTTGGGGCTTGAAGCTGTTTCTTGCAATATATCTTTCCAGCCATTTTGATGATTGGATGTCCAGTCGGCGTAAACCCATTTTATAGCAACAGTGCCATATTTTTCGACTTCTTCTATTGCTGCAAGATAATCATTGTGGTGTGCATTTTCACCATCAACTAAAATGGCGAATGTTAATTTATTCATCAATATTCCTTTACTGTTTATTAAAATATAACTCTTCTATTAATTATTGAAAAATAAAAATAGAAAGTCGACCTAGCCTAAGCCGGAAGCAATTAAGGGATGCTAGTCCAGCAAGCTGATTGTCAGATTTTATAGGTAAAAGCACTACGAACTTAAAAATAACAATCAATGGGAAAAGGTGCTTGATTTATTGGGTAACCACTGCAGTCTGCAGGAGCAAATACTCTGCACCCTTGATCTTGCATAAGCGTCCCAGTCCCGAAGGGGTATTCAGCCGATAAAATGAACACATATTTATTCGCTTTCTTAGTAGGCCTATACAACTTAATGCCTTATTAAATACGACCTAATTTATGTTTGATTGATTCAATTTGTAAATCAACTTTGATACCTATCTGTGTATACCAAGACTGAACATCCTCATGAACACTAGTATATACAAGCTTGCCATTTTCTTTTTTTACTGGTTCAAATTTTCCGACCTCATTACGAACTTCTAATTCAACTCTAGAAATATTTATGCCCGCTAAATCAAGTGCGTGCCAATCCGAAGATGAATATACTGCAGAACAGTTAATCTCGAAGAAGTGTTCGTCTGGCTCGATAATTCCCTGATAATAACATACTAATTTATGACAGCTTTTCGAATAAGTTAAACTCAGCCTCCTTAAACGTAGTCTTTCTTCAAAGTCATTTTCGATGAAACTAGCATTATCAAATGATTGCTCCAAGTTATTCCATAATTCTTCGTACTTATCTAAATACCTTTGCAAATGACTAATTTGATTAATTGAATTCCCATTTTTCTGCATCTGAATGAGTTCACCTATCCTTATTAAATCCTCCCCAGAATACTTATAGGCTTCCTGTATAAAATAACGGTGCCAAGTATGCAGTGCTATTTTTAGTTTTTTTGCTTCATTTAGCTCAATATCTAGCCGCATTTGATTTTTCCAAGTTGATGCAGATAACTCAGAAGTTCTTGCGCTTCTTGATGCGCTTAATGCGGCATATGCTGTAGCAAGTGCCGACATTGCTGTAAATAGCGTTACAAGGTATTGCATCCAATCAGATTTTGATACAGCAAGCCATACTAGAGTAAATAACACTAAAAAAATGGTAATTATAATTGATGGCAAAACTATAAATAATTTATTCACTTATGTACTCTCTCCAATTAACACCATAAAAATCTGTTTCGAAAGTGCGTAGTTGATTTATTAACTGCATTCACCATTTATATACTCTTCAAATGTTTCGTAGTATTGCCACCGAACGCCTTTACTTGTTTTGTTTTTGAATATACCTCGATACTTCGATAGCATGTTTGCATCAGGATCAACAATTATAACTCTTTCGACCTCGCTATTATTGAAATGTGAAAACATAGCATGTGCAATACTGTCGGTTTGTGGGCAAGAATATCCTACAATAACGATTTCTTTAGCATGATGAAGGTACTCATAAGCTGTCATCCATAGATACTTGAATATGCCTATTTGAGTTATTGGTTTGTTAGGAAGCGGAGGTATGATTAATGGACTAATTTGGTCATCTGGTGCTGGAACTGTTTTTTGGTCACACCACACAGGTTGCTTGTCTTGCTCTTCCAATCCATCAGGATCATCAATAAGAGAGTCAAAATATTCAGTTTTAACATGCCAATTTATTGAGCCATGTAGCTTTAGAATTAATGGGTGGTCAAATTTCTGGCTCGCTGTTCTGCTAACCCCCTCAGAATCTTCATTAACTAGGCGATCAAAATAGATATTTCTGGGTGTATAACCTTTTCTTGATAAGAGATTTAAATCCAATAAAGTGTCGTAATTTAATGTAATAATTCTATTGTTTTGCTCTATTGCTTTCTTCTCTTTAGGAAAAACATAATCTATAAATTTTTTATCCAGAGCACGAGAGTTCGCCCGACACTTGTTTAATATTATCGTTATCAAATGGGATAGATGGTTTAAATATACGGAATTTTGTGATTTGTATTTGGTCTTTTGAGGATGTAATTTAGAAAGGAAATCATACTGTCCAATTCGCTTGATGATAGCTTCTTCTAAACCATGGTTTTCAATTGCTTTTTCATCAACCCAGTTTTTCAAGAGATGCTTAACCGAATCTTCAACCCACTTATTTCTTGCAGTAAATTCTTTGATAGTAGATAAGAAATTCTTATCTAAAGGTGTTGTCTTCGCCCCCATTGGGCTCCCTGTGATATTACTACTTAGTGAAAAGCTCGATCCAGCACCCAGAATGTAAAGTTTTTCAACATTCTTTCTATTTTGCTCGATTCTCATTTTTACCCCTTAGCAGTTAACATTGAGTTATACGAACGCTGTTCGCATAGCTCCTTATATATAGAAAAGGAGAGCAAATAGAAATTTCCATTGAAATCATCCGACCTTCCCTGTTAATGATGTTTATTGATGGCACGTACACTATACACTCCTGACTTTTGTGTCAATTTGTAAACTTCAAGCTCACCCACACCTTGAGCTACCTCAAGCTAACAACCCATCTCCTTCAGCCGTAACCAAACGACTCTTGCCCAAACAACTGAATCATGGTTCACTTATTAACAAATGAACTAGTATTCACATCTTCAGGAGCTTTGCATTGGCTTATCGCGAAACCGAACATACCTTGGCTAAAAAGGCCGATACCCGCTTACGTTTGCTGAAGGCGGCGCGCCGTTTGGTGCAGCAAGGTGGCTTTGCGGCGGCGTCTGCGAGTGCGGTGGCGAAGGAGTCTGGGGTGGCGTCGGGTACGATTTATCGTCACTTCCCGAATAAGTCGGAGTTGGTGGCTGAGGTATTTCGTTATGCCACCGAGCGCGAGGTGGCGGCGGTTGCTCAGGCGTGTGATGCGCAGACTGTTGAAGATGGAAAGAACGCGGCGGATAAGTTAACCGCGGCGGTCGAGACCTTTGCTCAGCGTGTGCTATTGGGTAGAACCTTGGCCTATGCTTTGATCGCCGAGCCTGTGGACCCTAGGGTTGAGCAAGAGCGTTTGCGTTATCGTTTTGCTTACGCTGAAATTTTTGAAGATGTGATTGCGCTGGGTATTCAGCGTGGTGAGTTTGTTGCGCAGAATTGTCAGATTACCGCGGCGGCTTTGGTGGGTATGTTGGCGGAGTCTTTGGTTGGGCCGTTGAAGCAGAAGAATAACCACGATGATCTTATTCACAGCTTAACCGCGCTGGCATTACGCGCGGTTGGTTTTAAGTCTTTATAAAACCCTAACAATTTTAAAATACGATAAGAAGCATCTGCTCTATATGATAATAAGTTCAATACAATGTGCGTCACCAGATACAAGGATGAAGATAAGTGT
>Ga0105348_1001284_pt1 | contig 17051 bp, 16 predicted proteins | sample EN8Hudsemesocosm_2_FD_83504 | JGI IMG/M metagenome (GOLD analysis project Ga0105348, IMG submission 83504) | Methane-oxidizing microbial communities from mesocosms in the Hudson Canyon - EN8C Hudson Canyon | ecosystem: Environmental > Aquatic > Marine > Cold seeps | place: Hudson Canyon... | reverse complement strand
GAGCCATCTTCGCGTTCTTTGACCAAGTGGGCATCCCACAATTTGTCATATAAGGTTTTTCCAGCCATTTCTTTCTCCGCTTCTCTCTATGCCTTTTTACAACAGGCATTACTTTTTAATCAGTTTTTTTACACAAGTAAATCAGTTGAGGGTATGCTACGCTTCAGCACCAAATAAAACAAATTCATATTTTTTATAAACTACATTCCAAACAGGAATACCAAAACTAGTATTATGGATATTGATTCCCTCTTAGCTTTTGTCACTACCGTTAATGAAAAATCATTTTCAAAAGCCGCGCACAAACTGCATCTGACCCAACCTGCAATCTCGAAGAGAATCAAGAATCTTGAATCACAATTAAATATAAAATTGTTTGAACGTTTACAGCGCGAGATCACTTTAACAGAAGCCGGTGAAGTGCTATTACCACATGCATTATCGGTTTTACACGAAATTGATAATGCCAAACATGCGATTCAAAATATTGATAATAAAGTCGCAGGTAATTTACGTATTGTTGCCAGCCACCATATTGGATTGCACCGCCTGCCTTTAATCCTGAAAAAGTTCAGTAAGCACTTCCCTGACGTTGAGTTGAAATTAAATTTTCTAGATTCAGAAAGTGCTTACCCTCTATTGAAAGATAACCTAGCAGACATTGCTTTTATCACTATCCCTGAAGAAGGGAGTTTATTGACCCCAGTAAAGAAAGATTTTAAATGCCATTTAATATGGAATGATCCAATGAGCTTTATTTGTGGGCAAGGACACCCATTAAGCCGGCTAAAAAAGGTATTGCCAGAAGACTTGTCAAAACATAACGCAATTCTTCCATCGCAAAGCACCTTAACTTATCGTGTAGTGGAATCAATTTTTAAAGAAAATAAATTAAAGCTGAAAGCGAATATTCCAACCAACTACCTGGAAACTATGAAAATGATGGCTTCTGTAGGCATGGGATGGTCCGTATTGCCAAATACCATGATTGACGATGAACTCTCTATTTTACCCTTAGCCTATAAGCCTGTATCCAGAACGCTCGGCGCGGTTAGCTACCAAAAGAAGAGTTTAAGTAATGCGGCGAAAGCTTTTATTGAAGTGGCTGAATCTATCTGGGAGCACTGAGTGGCGCACTTATGACTATCACCTAGTAACCTAAACCGCCATAAATTCAACAATTACGGTTTTAACAATAAAACCAAATACACCTAAACCCAGTGCAAAAAACAAAATAGCCGTACCAAACTTTCCTGCATTCGATTTTTTCGCAAGATCCCAAACGATGTAAGCCATATATAAAATCAGTGCAGTGATACAAACGTAAAGCGAAATATCTTCAAAAGTTTCAACAGTCATGTGTTTTATAGCCAGCAAATAAAAAGGCTGGCATTATACGACTAAAAAATAGAATATTCAGACTATTTTATGCTGTTGATTGCCTTATCAGTCATCCGCTTAATCACACTGTAAGAGATGGCATCATAGGGTGGCACAAATAAACCATTACTAAATAGCTTATCTGCATCACCGAGCGTCTTATTAACTTCAACTTTTGACGAAGCTGCTACCATGGATAACTCTCGACCGATTCGACTCTGAACTTTTTTACCAATAAAATAATTGGCAAATATTTCAGAAGCTTCAAGTTTGAGGCCATTCATACCTTTTACAAAATTGATGGTATCTAACCAAACCATATCACCTTCTTTAAAATTTATTTTTTGCCAGTTGCCTCCCTGTTTGTTCTCATGCGAAATTTCAGGCCCCCAACTACTGACTATTTCTAATTTAGGTTTAAACGCTGGAGATGCTGCCCATAAATGTCCAGCATTCTGGTACAAAGTATTGGTTTTATGTTGCAACTCTCCTCCACTACGGATCATATTAACGATTTCATTCCGTCGATCACTTAAAGCTAAGTTATGCAACGCAAAAGGTGACGCCCCCATGGTCATTAATGCCAAGCCAAGGTTATACCAGGGCTGGCTCTCATTTAATGAAAACTTGTTCTTCCATTTGGGTAGCCAAAGCTCACTAACTGACTTTGGAACGTTTTGTTCAGCCACTTTATTGCGATCAACATAAAAACCATAAGCCCCTCCACCCCACGGAATATATAAAGGCTCACGCGCCTCATTTAAACCCATCGGCAGGTGAGTAAGGCTTTTTCGTAGCTCCTTATAGTTGGTTAATCGGGGTGATTGGGTATTGATCGCTTGCAGTAAAGTTGATGTTTGCTCATTTTCCATTTTTATGAAAAACAAGGTCAGAAATGCTACATCACATTTTTGACCTCGAATAAGATCAAACATCTGCTGCGCGCCTTCTGCATAAGGCTTAACTAGCTCTGCTGTATACGGGTAGCCTTTATCGGATAGCAATTGATTAACTTCTTTTAGTTCAGTCTCAGTGACGTAACCTTCCCAGGTTAAAATACGCAAAGGCTGCTTTTTTCCATTTGCATATTGGTTTCGTTCAGACAAAGTTTCCGCCAATAAACTTGCAGGAAGACTTGTTATCGCCATGAATAATACTGAAAGAAATAATTTCAAAGTAAAACCCTTTTTATCTGTAAATTCTATGCCTGTAAGTTTAGTCGATATTTTGAATAGATAAATTTTTTATTCCCAAAAAGGCTTAAGTAAAAAATATTTCAGATGCCTTAAGGCGGACTTTTGACACATTCAAATATTGCTGTAAGTAACCCCCTCACAACAGGTCACTTATAATAATCAGGATAATACTGCATCACTAATACCTCAGGACTAACACCCCGCGCATAGGCCGCGCGCAATTTCCACATTAACCAAATCGTTTGAATCACCCCACCTTTTTCCCACTTTCTTGCAGAGGTAACCACGGGTATAGGAATACAAAAAGGCAGGCTTAATTTCTTCAAGCGATGCGTTAAATCGATATCTTCCATTAAGGGCTGCTGTTTATAACCCTTAATTTGCTCAAACACATTGCGCCGCACAAATATAGCCTGATCCCCTGTAGAAATCGCCGTAAGTCTTGAACGCTTATTAATGAACCATGAAATAATTTTATAGGGCCAAGCAGAATTATTAAGACGAACATCAAAGCGTCCCCATAAAAACAAAGTCTCTGAAAATTTTTCCAGTTGATAAATGATCGTGTTAGGAAGGTATGTATCTGCATGCAGGAAAAGTAAATTCTCACCAACCGCAACCTTGGCACCCGCATTCATTTGTAGGGCTCGCCCTTTGATTGAGCTTACAAGAACCAAGTTTGCTTTTGACTCAGACAGATCATTTAATTGATTAAAACTGTCATCTTGGCTTCCTCCGTCGACCACAATAACCTGATTCCCTTCTCCGACCAAATCCAGAACTTGCTCAATAAATGCGTTTAAACCTGCCCCTTCATTCAGTACCGGCATAATAATACTCAGAAAAACGGTCCCTGATTGAGGCATGCTATTCAAGCGCACCACTGCAGCTGCTTCCCTGCCCGGCAGTGCAGCCATAACAATGGTCAGCGACAGCGATGCCAGCCCCGTTTAATTGTGTATCCAGCAATTTGGATAAATGCAACTTTTTCGCCGAAGCATCACTCGCAATCATATTTTCGTTTTGCTGGTTTTCGCCAATTAGTTTCATGGGTACCATCAGCATCTGATTAAAATCACAATCATAAACAAAGCCTTCCCAGTCAACGCTCATAATGGTGCGACACATAACCGACTTAAGATTCTCTTCAGCAAATGAAGATTTTAGCAAATCCATGTAGTTATCAAACTCTCCTTTGGACACTAATACACTGCCAAAACGACTGATGGGCATATTAGTAATCGTAAACAGGTGATCAAACTGAATATCAAAATGCTCGGCTAACTCACGCTTATAATCCGCCTCAAGCTGCACTTGTGGTGGCGGCAAAAATGGTCCGCCAGGATTATAAACCAAGCTGAGTTTTCTATTTTCATGGCCTTTACCATATCCTAGTCGATTTAGTGTTTGTAAAGCCTGAATACTGCCATCGAATACACCTTTGCCACGTTGTTTGTCGACATTATCCTGAGTATAACAAGGTAAGGAAGCAACAATTTCTACTTCTTGGACGGATAAAAACTCAGCCAAATATTCGAAGCCTGGTTCTTGTAATATGGTTAGGTTGCAACGATCCATAACATGCACATCCATAGCACGAGCCTGTTCAACTAAATACCGAAATTCCGGATTCATTTCAGGCGCCCCGCCCGTTAGATCTAAAACTTTGACCTCATGTTTTTTAATGTATTTGAGTACTAAATCAATCGTTTCACGCGTCATTAATTCTTGACGTGTTGGACCAGCATTTACATGGCAATGCGTACAACTCAAATTGCACAAATAACCAAGGTTAAGTTGTAAGGTTTCTAAATTGCCTCTACTCAAAGGTGGAAAGTCTGATGTCATTAACATCGGCCTGGTATCTAACATAGTAATCCTTAAATTAAGCGCTTTATTAAAGGATGGATCCACCCTTCAAATATGTATTAAGTATGACAGGAAACAGAGTAAATGGTTCATTTTACCTGCACAGTATTTAAGTCAGAAAGAACCACAAGGTCAGCAGTTGTAAGACAAATAGTAAAGCCGATGCCCCCTGCCAAAACAACAATGGATTTCTTTGTGCCAACGGTACATGCGACTTATCCATAAACTCTGAATTAGGGTGTTCTAAGTCATATATAAATTCAGACAAAGCGTCATAGCGTAAATCAGGCGATATTTGCAGTGCTTTTTCCATAGTACCGTCCATCCATACCGGCACCATAGGGTTAATATCTCGTGCTGGATAGTAGTCTAGTCGATAGAAATCATTGGTTGACTGGCAATTATCAAACTTTTCGCCATAAGGGTGCTTCCCCGTTAGCATTTCATACATTACTAGCGAGATAGAAAACATGTCAGACTTCAGTGAACTACGACGACGTAGCTTATATTCTGGCGCGCTATAGGTTTCCGTTCCCAAAGCAATTTCACGCTCAAAGGCGGCTTCAATTTCAGCCACACCTGAAATATGGCAAGAACCAAAGTCGATCAAGGTAACATGGTCATCTGAACCGATGATGATATTGTCAGGCTTTATGTCCTGATGAAGCGTCTCTTTGCGATGCAAAGCTCTCACCCCTTTCACAAGCTGACGAATAATTTTGAGTACACGATCCACGCTGGGTTTTGGATTTTCCAACATCCACTCACTAAGCACTTGCCCCTGAACATACTCACATACGTAGTATAAGAAGTGTTGTGGTCTGTCATCATCATGCATTTTCACGACATGCTCACTGGAAATCCGTCCGGCAATCCAAGGCTCCATCACGAAGCGCTCTTTATAAGCAATATCATCATCAAAATTAACCGAAGGCGTTTTCATAACATACTTCTTCTGCGTTAGCGTATCTTCTACTAAGTAGACTTGTGAACGATTACTGGCATGCAGTTCAGAAATAACTTTATAACCATCTATCACCATCGATGAAGACAAGAAAGGAGGAAAAGGTAAATCAGACAACTTTACGTACGCATCATCAGCATTTGGGTCAGGTAACTCATCAACTAAAATAAGCTGGCAACTGACGTTGTCATCACTGTCATTAGTTAAGGCTAAAGAAATCAGTTTTTCACAAGTGGCCTGCAAGTCAGGCTTACTTTCCTCCATCAGTTCAAACAAGACCTGCTTTATATGCCTGCTTTTAATAAAGTCATGCACGCCATCAGTACTTAAAAAGAACAAATCCCCTACACGCACTTCTTCCGAATAGTAGTCAACATCGAGCATGAGATCCATACCCATTGCGCGAGTAAGATAAGTTGAGTCTTTACTTACTCTTGCGCAGTGATCATGAGTGATTTGCTCAAAATCCCCCCCCTTATCATGATAACGATAACGGTAAACACGACTATCACCAATATGAAAGATATGCGCAATACGTGATTTTATAACCATGGCTGACAAAGTACTAATATAACCATGTTCTGCAGAGTGATACCCAATACCCTGCCCATAAAGCCATCGATTAAGTGCAGTCAGAATTTTTTGCGCAGAGGTTTTAACCGTCCAGGAATCCGGTGTACTAAAGTAGTCACTCAAGAAGTTTTTGACACAGGTTTCGCTGGCTTCCTTTCCTGCCAGAGCACTACTTACACCATCAGCTACCATCGCGACCATGCCTTTTACTGTTAAGACAGGTTCTTCAGGAATGTAGCAACCTATTGCATCTTCGTTCTGATACTTTAAGCCTTTTTCTGAAACCTGCCCAACACTGACGCGTAAACCGCTCGTTAAATGCATGTACTCTTTCACCTGATGATATTTAAATTATTTGTCTATTGATTTAACAAAGCAAGATACTCTCCATCTTTATATAATAGACAGACAATTGTAAGCCAAAGCACATATGCTTGCTCAATAAGCCTATGCTAATTCGCCCTTTAAACAAGCACAACAACTAGCGCTATCACGAGTAATAAATTAGGAACCAAAACCATGCACCAGAGTTGCGCACTTAAATTGAGCACTGCAATTCAAGCGCACCACATTAATTCATCACCAAAGCTCGATTTGATATAAAAACAGTCATACTGATCACAACAATAAAGTAATTTTCCTTAATATTTCATAAGCTTAGCGTCTTTATTTTAGAGTTGGCACGCCTAATGCTTTAATGATAACAACCGCATCTCATCGCTTAGCTGCTCAAAATTAATAGCAAAGCATAATGCAAAAATTTCTAGTAAAAGAAATACCGCATGAGAGCAACGTGAGTCAGACATACGAGGCAAATATGAACAAACTTAAAATTGTAGTAATCGGTAACGGCATGGTTGGCCACCACTTTGTTGACCAGATGATTGCATCAGAAGTAGCGGCTGAAATCACAGTCATTGGTGCAGAAACCCGACCGGCTTATGACCGAGTTCATTTATCAGAAGTGTTCAGCGGTAAAGAACCTAAAGATCTTGCCCTAACGAGCCGTGAATTCTATAAAGAGAATAATGTTATTGCTCACTTCGGTGATGCTGTCACTGATATTCAGCGTGACAAAAAACAAGTTATTACTGAAAGTGGTCGTACTTTTGAATACGACAAACTGATTCTTGCTACCGGTTCTTACCCTTTTGTTCCACCTGTTAAAGGTTCTGAAAAGAAAGAATGCCTTACTTATCGAACTATTGATGACTTAGGTGAAATTAAGTCTGACGCTCAAACCTCTAAAATTGGTGTTGTTGTTGGCGGCGGATTACTTGGTCTAGAAGCAGCAAATGCATTACTAAATCTTGGCCTTGAAACACATGTTGTTGAATTTGCACCTGGTCTTATGGGTGTTCAGCTAGATGACGGCGGCAGTAAAATGCTACGCCGCAAAATTGAAGGGTTAGGCGTAAGAGTACACACATCTAAAGCGACTACGCTGATCGATAGCAAAAGCAAAACTACAAAACTTCGTATGAACTTTGCAGATGATACACATCTTGATACCGACATGATCGTTTTTTCAGCCGGTATTCGCCCTTATGACCAGTTAGCTAAAAAAGCAAAATTAGAAGTGGGCGAGCGTGGCGGTATTGTGATTGATTACAACTGTCGCACAAGTGATTCTGATATTTTCGCCATTGGTGAATGTGCCCTTTACGGAAATATGATTTATGGCTTGGTAGCGCCAGGTTACCGCATGGCAGAAGTTGCGGTTCAACAATTTAGTGACGTAGAAGAAAAGCCATCTTTTACCGGTGCAGACATGAGCACTAAGCTAAAACTATTAGGCGTTGATGTTGGTTCAATTGGTGATGCACATGGCCGTACTGAAGGCGCTATCACCTACGTATTCAGTGATGAAAAAGCAGAAATTTACAAACGCATCACAGTCAGTGGCGACGGTAAGTTGCTATTAGGCGCTGTATTAATTGGCGATTGCTCTGATTACGACACGCTGCTTCAGTATTTCTTAAACGAAATCGAATTACCTGAAAATCCTGAAAACATGATCCTACCTGCGACAGACGGCGCAGGCACACCTAGCTTAGGTGCTTCAGCTTTACCTATGACAGCAACTATTTGCTCATGTCATAACGTCAGTAAAGGCGATATCTTTAACGCCATTGATGCAGGTTGCTGCAGTGTTGGTGATGTAAAAAGTGAAACCAAAGCTGCTACTGGCTGTGGTGGTTGTGCCGCCTTGGTTAAGAATGTTGTTGATGGCGAAATGGAAGCGCGTGGTTTAAGCGTTGACAAGAGCATCTGTGAACACTTCCCTCACACACGTGAAGAGTTGTATCACCTTATCAAAGTAGGTGAAATCAAATCTTTCGATGCATTAATTGAAAAGCACGGTAAAGGTTTCGGTTGTGATATTTGTAAACCCGCTGTTGGTAATATGCTCGCATCCACTTGGAATGATTACATTCTTGAAGCACAACATACCGGCCTTCAGGATACGAATGATACCTTCTTGGCAAATATGCAAAAAGACGGCACCTACTCTGTTGTACCACGTGTACCCGGTGGTGAAATTACACCAGAACAGTTAATCGCAATTGGTCAGGTTGGACAAAAGTATAAGCTTTACACCAAGATCACCGGTGGTCAGCGTATCGATTTATTTGGTGCCAAGTTAAACGACTTACCTGAGATCTGGAAAGAATTAATCGAAGCTGGCCTAGAAACAGGTCACGCTTATGGTAAATCCCTACGTACCGTTAAATCTTGTGTCGGTTCTACTTGGTGTCGTTACGGTGTTAAAGACAGCGTGGGTACGGCAATTGATATTGAAAACCGCTACAAAGGCCTACGCTCACCTCACAAATTGAAGATGGCTGTTTCAGGCTGTACACGTGAGTGTGCAGAAGCACAGAGTAAAGATGTAGGCATCATTGCTACTGAAAACGGCTGGAACCTATATTTATGCGGTAACGGTGGAATGAAGCCTCGTCACGCAGACTTGTTTGCTACCGATTTATCGACTGAAACATTGGTTAAATACATCGACCGCTTCCTAATGTTCTACGTTAAAACTGCAGACCGCTTACAACGTACTTCAGTATGGATGGATAACCTTGAAGGCGGTTTAGACTACCTGAAAGAAGTAATCATTGAAGACAGCCTAGGTATTGCAGCGGAGCTTGAACAACAAATGTCACTTGTTGTTGATACCTACCAATGTGAGTGGAAAACTACAATTGAAAATGAAGACAAGCTAAAGCGTTTTAGACAGTTTGTTAACTCAAATGATGAAGACAACAACGTTGTATTCGTTCAAGAACGCGGCCAAATTCGTCCAGCAAGTGAAGATGAAAAAATTAAACTTATCGCAAAGTCAGCTTAAGTCTGTCATTTACCAAGATATAAAAGGATCAACACATGCCAGTTAATCAAGTTGTATGCAGTAAGAATGATTTAGTGGAAAACTCAGGTGTTTGTGCGCTGGTAAACGGCGAACAAATTGCACTTTTCTATCTACCTAAGAGCGAACAAAAAGTATTCGCGATCTCAAATTGGGACCCTATCGGAAAAGCAAATGTACTTTCACGCGGTATCGTGGGTGATCTGGATGGTAAAATAGTCGTCGCTTCTCCGCTATATAAGCAGCATTTTGACTTAAGTTCAGGCGAGTGTATGGAAGACGATGAAGCGTCTGTAAAGGTATACCCTGTTAGCTTGGAAGATAACAAAATCATTCTAGTTTAATCAGCCCCCTCTTTCCCTTGTATGTCGCAAGGTTGACCTGCTCCCCTCTTTTCTAAAGAGGGGTAGCGGGTTTTTTTATACTAATAGTCCACACCTTTACGCGCTTTGATCCCAGCTTTGTAAGCATGTTTAATATCTTTAACTTCAGACACCGTATCAGCCAACGCTAGCAACTTAGAACCACCACCACGACCCGTCACAACAACACTTTGACCTTCAGGGCGATTCTTCAGCGTTTCAAGCATGACATCTTCATCAAGGTATTTATAAGCAAACATATAAGTCAACTCATCTAATAAAACCAGCTGATAGCTGTCATCCTGCAACATACGTTCAGCAACAGTCCAGGTTTTTTCAGCGGCTTCAATATCGGCAGTTCTATCCTGAGTATTCCAGGTAAAACCGGTACCCATTTGGTAAAAATCAATTTCAGGCATTTTTTCTTTTAGGAAAATTTCTTCACCTGAAAGCTGGGCGCCCTTAATGAATTGAACAACCCCTACTTTTTGGTCGTAACCCAATGCACGTAAGACCATTCCAAAGCCTGAACTACTCTTGCCTTTGCCGTTACCTGTCAGAACGATTAAGACACCGCGCTCGACGTCAGCTTTGGCAATATTTGCATCCACATTTTCTTTTTGTTTCTGCATCTTTTTCTTATGAGATTCATTTTTACTTTGATCACTCATTATTATTTCCTACTTTTATTAGCGACACGTTTAGCGCCTTCTTGCGCTCGTACTTTATCAAAAGCCAAACAAACCCGTTCCATTCCATCTAAAATGCGGGTCGAAAAACGGTGTAAAAGATCACCCTCTATAAAATAAATATGGTTATTCGCAATAGCGGGTATCTCAGGCCATTTTTTCCAACGATCAGCATTCGCATTTAACGTTCCATGATGTGAGGGCACTACAAAAGCTTCAGGTGCTGAAACAAGAACATTTTCAATACTAACTTGTGGATAATCCAAGCTAGGGTCATCAAATACATTCACACCCTGACAGCTTTCCATCACTGTATTTATCCAAGAACCAGCAGCCATCGCTCTTAATGGCTCATCCCATAATTGATAAAAAAAACGAACAGGGCGTTTATTTTGGTTCACATCACGTATGCGCTTTAGACGCTGTGTAAACTGTTCGGCGGCACGTTTCCCCTTAGTCTCCAAACCCAACATTTCACCAAAGGTGATTAATTCCTGTGCGATTTGGTCCAGAGACCGAGTTTGACTGCGGTAAACATTCAAACCCAGCTTTTCCATTTGCTCAATGTCTTGAGTTTTATTCCCATCTTCCCAGGCGATAATGAGATCAGGGTTCAAGGCAAGTATTTTTTCAATTTGAATACCGTTGTAACCCCCAATTCGTGGAATACTAAGTGCTTGCTCTGGAAAATCCGCAAATTTGGTAGTTGCCACTATGCGCTCGCCTGCGCCTAATAAAAAAAGCATTTCAACCGCATGGGGTGATAAGGCAATAACCCTTTGTGCAGGTGACCCCGCAAAAGTGATTGTAGCTACTAATAAGGCACTTAAGCCCAGTATATTTTTTACAACTCTCACACATACACCCTTGTTGTTTATCTTATCGCTATTTAGCTAGCACTTGATCGGTTTTTGAGAACCAATAAGAAAAACAAGCTCCCCATTGCGGCAGTAATTACACCCACAGGTAATTCACTATTTTCCATTATCATACGTGCTAGAACATCAACCCAAATCATAAATACACCACCAAAAATTGCACTACCAATTAGCGTATAGCGACTCTGGTTCACCAATAAACGCCGAACAATATGCGGCACCATTAAGCCTACAAAACCAATCCCACCACAACTTGCAACTAAAGTTGCGGTTAATAATGAACTCAATAGCAACATACCAATGCGTAGCCGATAAACTTCAACCCCTAAGGCTTTCGCATTCTCATCGCCTGCTAAAATAGCCCGTAGAGGCCGGGAAAATGCCATAAAGATAAACAAACAAACAGTAGTAATAAGTGTAGGCAGGAGCAAATTATCCCAGCTTGCCCGCGTGAAACTGCCTAAAATCCAGAATAATAAAGACGCCGCGGCTTGTGGATCAGAAAGATATAACACCAAGCTAGTGCCTGAGCTAAACATAAACTGAACAGCCACCCCTGCCAGCAGCATACGTTCAATCTGTACCCCCATCCCCGCAAGGCTCACTACCAACAGTACTGAACAAGCACTCCCTAAGAAGGCCCCTCCCGTAATACTCAGCATACTACTCGCCGTACCCACAGACGCGATTACCAGCACTGCCCCAAAAGAAGCGCCGGAAGAAATCCCAAATAGATAAGGGTCTGCCAAAGGATTACGAGTGACTGTTTGCAACACAGCGCCAGAAAGCGATAAACCAGCCCCGGCTAAAAAGGCCAAAATAACACGAGGAAAACGCAACTCAAGCACAATACGCTCTTTGATTGCATTCACTTCAGACTCGCCACCAAAATAGCCGTAAATAGTTAAAAACACATCATTAAAGCTAATGTCTGCTGCACCAAAACTCACTGCTAACAAAGGGCTAAATATCAGCAATAATAAACCTGCAACAGCAACCAGCCGGTTTTGAGTTGAATTAGTCATGGTAGGCATAGGTAATTCTTGGGTGTGAATACAAAGGATGACGGTCTATAACAACCTTGGTGTTAAAAATCTCACTTAAATTCTGCTCAGTAATCACTGCTTCCGGTTTGCCAAAAGCAAGTAATTTCCCATGATGAATAAGCAAAATGGAGTCACAAAATGCAGCGGCAAGGTTTAGATCATGAAAAGAAGCTAGCACGGTCATATCCAATTTTTTAACTTTCTGCAGTACCTCAACCTGGTAGTGAACATCAAGATGATTTGTCGGTTCATCCATAATGAGCAACTTAGGATTTTGCAACATAGCTCTTGCAAGCATAACACGTTGCTTTTCACCACCTGAAAGTTGGTTAAACGGCGCATCACGCAGCTCATATAGGTCTACTTGTTCAATCAGTGCTTTTATTTTTTGCTGGTCTTCTGGGCTATCCCACTCAAATAAGTGTTTATGGGGTGTTAAACCTTGGGCGACTACTTCACTCACAGTAAGGCCAAGTTGCTCGGTATGATCCTGAAGGATCACGGCAATATTCTGTGCGTTCTGCTTAGCGGAATTTTGCCAAATATTTTGACCATTAAAATGTATGCACCCTGAACTAGGGCGATTCACCCGATACAAGCAACGCATCAAGCTAGACTTACCTGCCCCGTTCGGGCCAATCAATCCAACAAAGTCTCCTTTATTAATATGAAAACTAATATCGCTCAGTATGGATTTATCGCCCGCTGACCAAGATACGTTTTCTACGTTTAATAAGCTTTGTTCAGGCATTAGAGTTAAACATAATTAGGGTTAAGATCCTTGTTTTAGAGCGCTTGCTTTAAAAGAACAGGCAAGCCCGCTACGATTAGCTCAACCTTATCACAAGCAGCGGCTAAACGTTGATGCAACAGACCAACCTGATCACAATATTGACGGCTCAAATCACCCAAAGGCACTATGCCCATATTGGTTTCATTTGAAACCAATATCAGCGGGTATTTAAAAGCTTTAATAGCTTGTTCAAAGTCATCAATTTCTTGATTAAGCGCTCCACTGTTTTCAAGCATTAATAAGTTCGTTAACCAAAGTGTTAAGCAGTCAATCACCACAACATTAGCGCCATTAATAGACCTAAGCACCTGCCCAAGATGAATAGGCTCTTCAAGCGTTGTCCACGAAGCCGGACGATCTTCCTGGTGACGCGCGACACGCACAGCCATTTCATCATCTAATACTGTTGCAGTAGCGATAAGTGTTACATCTTCGGAAATGCTTGTGGCCAGGTTTTCCGCATAGCGGCTTTTGCCGGATTTAACACCGCCGAGTATTAGGGTTTTCATGGTTTATTAAAGTGCCTGTTCTAGTTTTTTTGTTCATTCCCACAGTACCTGTAGGAATGAACTAGCATTTCTTAATCAACATTACGGGTTAGTAGAGAACTGCCATTCCACTACTTGCGGATTGGTTAAGCTATATTGCGTCACGCTGTGCTGACTAGATCGACCTAAACGATAAAAGCTGTTACCGTCAATTGCTGTCACGATATCGGATAAGTCTTGAGCCGCATAACCTAAATCTACACTATAAGGGCTTACTACTTCCGCCAGTGAAATATCACTCGAACCATAATCAGATGCAACGCCTACGATTGAAGCAGTTGTAGCATTAAACTTTATCTGGGTTGGGTTTTTCTCTAATGAAATAGCATCAATCAAAGTGTTATCAGCTGAGTTTATAACATGTACTTCGGGTGAAGAGAAGCTACCTATTCCTAACCACAAATCACCTTCAGGACTCACTTCCATAGATTGAATATCAATTGCATCATATCCCTCAATTGCAGTATCAACTACAACACCTGTTGATGGATTAAATTCATATAGTGACAAACTTTGCCAAGCACTATATCCGGTAAAATAAGCTTTAGTATCCGAAATAATTGAAAGCCCAGATATCTGACCATAACGGTGCGTAGTATCATCACCATCATCAACTAATATGCTTGATGAATAATCTGCAAGATTTATTTTCTCAATACCGCCTGTATATTCCGGTTCTCTTGGTGCAGAACCATAACGGCCAATCCCTGTTACAAAGATTGAATTACCGAGTAAATCAATATCAACTGGGTTCTTAACTTTCAGTGCTAAACCTTTCAATGGGTTGGCATCAACATTAATTTCTTCATCCGTTAAGATATCTACAACAGCCATGTAGGCATCTCCTGGAACAAAATCTTCAGACATAGCCTGCATTACAACAAATAATTTATTGTCATAAATTAAACCAGCTACCATCTGAGGAACACGGTCGTCGTCGTAAGCACTCAAGTCAATCTCCCCCACCTTGAACCCTTCCTCATCCGAAGCTAGAACACTTGGATCAACAACCCAAATATCTGAAGAACCGTAACGTAAAATATATGCTTTTGTATCACTTACAAATAACATCTGATATGGGTTACTTGAGTCATCAATTAATGATGTCAATGCTTCACTATCACTATCACTACATGCGCTTAGTCCTAAGGTTAGCGCCATAACTACAGCTACTAAGCGGCTTTTTTTCAAAAAGTCATACATAAAAACATCCTCACTTAAATATAAATTCCACATTAAAAAATTTGGGTATACGTTAAAAATAATTGTCGCCCTGGTCCAGGGTAACGATGAAAATCCTGTACTCTCTGATTACTAATATTTTCTAGACTAACTTGAATACTTCTTTTTGATAATTTCCAGCCAGCTATAAAATTTACTTGCTTGATATTTGGTAACTTAGAGTTTTCAGTATTTGAGGAATCATAAAATCCACCCGTTTGATACTGGTATTCGAGTGAGAATTTAAGGTTTTCATGTGTAACAGTATTTGAGAGAAATGCTTCAAACTCATAAAGCCCGGGCAATAATTTACCTCCAGCACTACTTGAGTTAGACATATCTTTGGAGTCTTGAAGCGTACTCTTGAATAAGACCGACCAATAAGGTGTCGCTGAAAAAGTAGACTCTATCTCAAGCCCGCTTACCTGGGATTTTGATATATTTTCAGCTTGTCCAACACCTTGAGAATCAAAGATTGTGATGATTGCATTATCTAAAGTTCTATAAAAATAGCTTGCTGAAGCATTAAACCCTTTTGATACAAAATCAAAACCTATGTCAGCATTTATGGCTTTTTCTGGTAATAAATCTTCATTTCCATTGGTATAGCCCCGATCACCAAATTTTTCTTCAAGTAATGGAGTTCGTATGTCACGGGATACATTCAAGCTAATACTATAAGATTCATTAAAACTAAAACGAAGCCCTGTGTGAATACTATTATGAAAATCATTACTTGTTGCACCTGACTGACCAATAAATTCATCAAAATATAATGCTCTAGCACCTACTGTAGCTAGCCAACTTCCATTTGAACTAAGCCATTCATCCTGTATTCCAAATGTTGAATGATGACGTTCATACTTAGTAGATTCATTTAAGTGAAGATTATTATTAGTGTATGTTTCGTATTTAGTTTCAATATTTAAGCTTATAAGGTGAGCATTCATATTACGCGTCAACTGAAAACCAACCCCATAAGCCTGAGTAATCCCTTCCTCTTCATTGATGTTTAACCCTATGCGCCCCTGAAGGTCATCAAAGAACTCATCTTTTTGAGAAGCAAACACCTTGTAAGCTAGCGTAGTATCCTGGTTAACCCAGTGATTTAACTTAAACTGCGCGCTAGATACCAGTGTTTCTATCTTAGACCGAGTTAAAGGGTGATTCTGAAGTTCTGACAACCCTTGAATTTTATTGGATATCTGCCCCACAAACTGTAGAGAATACATTTCATTAAAACGGTACTCAGAGGCAAGCAAGCCTGAAAAATGTTCAAAGTCAGCATTATTTCTTCTCTCAAGCCTGTCATCGCTTTTATACTCTGGGGTAAGGTTATCATTAAGTATTTTAAAGTCATTATCACTGGCTAAGTACTCTGCAGAAAATTGGTAACTAAGTTCCCCACTTCGGCCATTGACCGATGAAACAATTTTCTTAGTATCAAAAGAGCCAACACCTACCTCAACTCTTTTTTCAGGCTTATTCTTTGATTGCAATGTCTTTATATTGATTGCACCGCCAATGCTTGACTGGCCAAGCTGTATTGGTACATTCCCCCTATATATTTCTATTTGTTCAACAACACCTAAAGGGAACTGACTAAGATCAACTACACCACCATAGGCACCATTTAATAAAACACCATCTAGGAAAACATTAACTTGTGCGCCACTTGCACCACGAATATTCACTGTCGAATAAGAGCCTAAACCGCCTAGCTGTCTAATTTGTATACCTGTTTCTTTACGCAGAACATCTGCTACCGTAGCAACATCACCTTCAAACTCATCACGAGAAATAACCGTAACGCGTCCTGTTTGAAAATCGGTATCAATGGTATCAGCGGATAAACGAGGGGCAGTGACAATTACAGTAGGTATAATATTTTGAGATGCTTGTAGACTTCTAGCTTGCTCAGAAGATTGCGCAAAGCCAATTACCGGCATTGCTACAAGCAAAAATATCAAAGCAAATAATTTATTCACATGCCACCACAAAAAGACAAAATAACTTTTGGGTGTCGCGAGGAAGGAATTCAAAAAACAGGCGAAATGCGCCTATCTAAGTATCGCCCTCCGCAACACTGTTAAATCGCTTCAGGCCGGTCTCCGGGCTCATGAGTTGAATATAAATTCAGGCAGAAACACCTTCCCATG
>Ga0105348_1001282_pt1 | contig 17059 bp, 17 predicted proteins | sample EN8Hudsemesocosm_2_FD_83504 | JGI IMG/M metagenome (GOLD analysis project Ga0105348, IMG submission 83504) | Methane-oxidizing microbial communities from mesocosms in the Hudson Canyon - EN8C Hudson Canyon | ecosystem: Environmental > Aquatic > Marine > Cold seeps | place: Hudson Canyon... | reverse complement strand
TGTTCTCAGTAGTTAAAAATCACTAATTACTTAAAGCCAAAATACAACTAGCTACAAAAAACATAAAATGCTAAATTACGCGCCTTAGGAAAAGCGCCATCAAATTTTTAAGAAAAGATAAAAGAAACATGGACTCAGGAATGATCAACAGGCTGTCAAATCGCATCGCCGCGCACCAAATCCTTGCTTTACTACTTACCATCTGTAGTTTCTCAGTGCTAGCCCTTCAGCCAACACCGCAGCAGTTGGTGCAATTTAAAAGTATGTCGCCTGCTGAGCAAAGTCGTCTTGCAAACCAGTTAGGCGTGACTCTTCCGCAATCAAGTGTAAATACATCGGCATCAACCGTAGTGCGTGAAACAACTGTTTCGCCAAGAGATGTCACTCAGGATGCTGACCCAGAAGTAAAACTGCAAGACAGCCAGTCAGAAGAAAATAAGTTGCCTAAAAAAATAATCACAACACTTAAACCCTTTGGTTATGACCTATTTGCCGGTAAATCAACTTCATTCACCCCCATAAATGATATACCTGTTTCATCTGATTATGTCTTAGGCCCAGGTGACTCATTAAAGGTGAACCTATATGGAAAAGAAAGCCAATCCTACGAACTGGCGATCGACCAAGAAGGCATGGTTTATTTGCCAGACCTTGGCCCATTATCATTAGCAGGATTGAGTTTTTCAGAAGCAAAGCAACAGCTTATTAATACCATTGACCAAAAAATGATAGGCGTAAAAGCTAGTGTCTCGATGGGGCGGTTGCGTTCAATTCGTGTGTTTGTATTGGGCGAAGCGCATCTACCTGGTTCTTATGTAGTGAGTTCACTTTCTACTATTACCAATGCGTTAGTATTAAGTGGTGGTATTACCACGAACGGCTCACTTCGTACGATACAGCTTAAAAGACGTGGCAAGCTCATTCAGGCATTAGATTTGTATGATCTGTTGTTAAAGGGTGATACCTCAAATGATGCACAGCTAAAATCAGGTGATGTGGTTTTTATCCCACCTGTTGGTGTGACAGTAGGTATACGTGGTGAAGTTAGAAGGCCTGCGCTTTATGAGGTGAATAAAGGTACAACCGCCAAGCAGTTGATTAAACTATCGGGTGGTTTGTTGTCGACAGCGCATCCTGAGCTTTCTAAGGTGCAGCGTATTAGTAGTGACGATCAACAACTATTACTAGATGTCGACTTAGCGCAGAAAAAAAATGAATTCAAGCTCAATAATGGTGACAGGGTTTTTATTCCTGAAACTTTAGGTTTATTGAATAATGTGGTTGCTATATCGGGTGAAGTTTTACGCTCAGGTATGCAAACGTGGCAAAAAGGTTTACGCATATCTGATGTAATCGCTGTCGCAGGTTTAACGCCTAGTGCAGATGTGAATTATGCTTTGCTAAAAAGATATTTGGCTGATGGTAGAGTTGATATATCATCTTTTCAGTTAAGCGATATTGCTTTAAATGTAGGAGGGTTAAAAGATTTTACGCTTCAACCGCTTGATGAAATTATAGTTTTTTCCTGGTTAGGGGAAGGCCGGCAACAACAGCTTAAAACTATAGTGGAGCAACTTCGCAGTCAAACTGAAGCGGGTGTTTTATCAAGTGAAATATCTGTAGAGGGGAGTGTTCGTTTTGCCGGTGCATATCCTTTAACAAAGAACATGCTACTTTCTAATGCGCTTTTGCTCGCAGGCGTAGAGCCCGAAACTGATCAGAATTATGGCTTGTTGGTACGCAAAAGTCTAAATCAACAATTGGATATTATTTCTTTTCAGCCTTCAAATGTTTTAGCTCAAGAAGAAAGTGCCAAGAACATGGTGCTTCAACCCTTAGATAGAATTATTCTTTTTTCAAAACTTGAAGGTGACAGACAAGCTCAAGTTAAAGATATTATCAGTTCATTAAGAGGGCAAGCAGACCTCAATACCCCAACTCAAGAAGTGACTATCTCTGGCAGTGTTAGGTTTCCAGGCCTATACCCCTTGGCCGAAAACATGACTGTTCGTGAATTGGTTCATGCTGCTGGCGGCTTATCTGAAAAAGCCTTCCAGCTAAAAGCTGAGTTAAGTCGAACTGAATTCAATTCAGATCAAGTGCGCAGACAATATAGAGTTGATTTGAATCTTTCAGAAACCGACTCTTTAACTTTTTCTCTAAAACCACGTGATGTATTACAGATAAAAACAATTCCAGAGTGGGCTGAGTCGGAACAGGTTACCTTAAATGGTGAAGTTAAGTTTCCTGGTGTATATCCAATCTATAAAAAAGATACATTGGCCATCCTGTTGGGGCGGGCGGGCGGCTTAACAGAGTTTGCTTACGCTCCTGGTGCGATATTTACCCGAGTTGACCTTAAAAAACAACAAGCCCAACAGCTAAAAGAAATGCAAGATCGTCTAGCTGAAGATATCGCCAAAGCAGAGTTAGTGGCGGCAAATCAGAATAGTGAAAATGAAAATTCAGAGGATGTAGCGGAAGCACAAAAACTGCTTTCTAAACTTGAAGGTACCACCGCAACAGGGCGATTAGTAATCGACATGAAAAAAGTACTTGAGCATAACTCAGATTACTCTATTCCTCTACAATCTGGAGATAGATTCTTTATACCAGCAAAAAAGAACTCAGTAACTATTATTGGTGAAGTTCAATTTCCTATTTCCCAAGTGTACGAAACCGAGTTATCTTATTGGGATTACATTGAACGCAGCGGTGGTACCACTGATAAGGCCGATGAAGATCGTGTTTATATCATAAAGGCTAGTGGCGCAGTAAAAATGCCTGAGGGTTCGAGTTGGTTTGCCAGTAATGATAATAAAATAGCACCAGGTGATACAATTGTGGTGCCGCTTGATGCCGATAAATTGGACCAGATTGTTTTGTGGCGTGATATGAGTCAAATATTTTATCAGATTGCACTTGGTGCTGCTGCTGTGGGTAGTTTGTAAAAAATAATATTAAGGTAAGAAGGTCTCAAGAGTGAATAGCTTAGTTTGGCACAACCATAAGGTTACAAAGTAGGCTCGTTCGAAGCATAAGAGTCAAAAGCCTTGCTTGATTTGGTTTGCAGGTCTGAGTGGTTCTGGAAAATCTACCATAGCTAATGCATTAGAATGTTGGTTGTTTGACAATGGTTATCACACTTACTTGTTGGACGGCGATAATGTTCGTCATGGTCTAAATAGGGACTTAGGGTTTTCGGATTGTGATCGTGTAGAAAATATTCGTCGCGTAGGTGAAGTGTCTAGTTTAATCGTTGATGCAGGGGTTATTACCCTTAGTGCATTCATCTCACCTTTCAAGAGTGAGAGGGGGATGGTGCGTGAAATGTTTCAAACTTGCGAATTTATAGAAGTATTTATGGGTGCATCTTTAGCTGTTTGTAAAAAGCGAGATCCAAAGGGGCTTTACCAAAAAGCTTGATCGGGGATGGTTAAAAATTTTACTGGTATAGACTCTGAATATGAAAAACCAGAGAAGGCTGAGATTTCAATAGATACTTCTATATCGTCTATTTCTGAGGCGGTTGAACAAATAGTAAGCTATCTTGAATTAAGGGGTGTACTAAAGAATTGAAGGAACTAAAATGTGGCAATATGTTGGCACATAAGATTATTAATGTACATAAAATTGTACTGAAAGGGTGGCGGAATCTAACTACCTTTACAATGAACTAATAATGTGAGTATCACGTGCCCAAAACTGAAACACCGCAAACTCAAACAATTGCACCGAGAGCTTATATTCCTCAGGATGAGGAAGTTGATATGCGTGAATTAATTCTGGTAGTCTGGAAAGGTAAATGGTTTATACTTTGTGTAACTGCAATTATTGCCTTGTTGACCGTTTTTTATGCTATTTCTATCCCAAATGAGTATAAAGCAACAGTACTTTTAGCTCCGGCCTCAACGTCTAGTTCGTCTTCTCTGTCTAAACTAGCTGGTCAATATGGTGGGCTAGCATCTTTGGCTGGTGTCAGTTTAGGTAGCGCAAGTGGTGATGATAAGACTACTATTTCAATAGAATTAATGAAAACATGGGGGTTTCTAGAGAAATTTATCAATGATAATCAACTAGAGGTAGAAGTTTTCGCCGCAGTAGGTTGGGATAAAGCTAACAATAAATTACTCATAGATGAAACTCTTTATGATGACCAGAATTCTAAATGGTCAAGGGTAGATCCGACTAGTAAGGTTAGTGAAAAAAAGCCTACAAGTTGGGAGTTGTTTAAGAAGATTAAAGGTAAAATCCATATTAGCCAAAATACAGAAACTGGATTAATTTCCTTGAGCGTTGAACACTTTTCTCCATTCATAGCAAAAAAATGGGTAGATTTACTGGTGGTTGCTATAAACCAACACATGCAGGAGCAGGATAGAATAGAAGCACTAAATAGTATTGAATACCTCAAAAAGCAAATTACTAATACCAATATTGCTGAAATGAGGTCAATTTTTTATCAGCTTATTGAGGAGCAAACTAAAACATTAATGTTGGCTGAGATCAATAATGAATATGTCTTTAAGACTTTAAGTCCATCTAAAGTACCAGAAGAAAAGTCTAAACCTAAACGTGCATTATTAGTGATTTTTTGGGTTGCATTTGGTGGAGGGCTATCAGTACTAATTGTTCTCTTACGTTATTTCTTAACTAAGAAATAAGTTGCATGCTTATTGGTTTCCTTTCAAGTCTTTCGTAATATATACAAGATAAAATTAACGTAATAAAAGTTTAGAATATGAATATACTTATAACAGGTGGTGCTGGTTTTATCGGTTCAGCCGTTGTCCGTTACATAATCGATCATACCAATGATTTTGTTATAAATCTGGATAAACTTACCTATGCCGGTAATCTCGAATCATTGAGTTCAATTGAGAAAAATAAACGCTATACGTTTGAAAAAGTAGATATATGTAATCGGGTTGAACTCGACCGAGTATTTGCTCAATATCAACCTGATATCGTTATGCATTTAGCTGCAGAAAGTCACGTTGATCGTTCTATAGATGGACCTGCAGGCTTTATCGAAACCAATATTGTAGGTACTTTTACACTACTTGAATCTGCTCGTAGTTATTGGAATACTCTACATAAACCTAAAAAAAGAGGGTTCCGATTTCATCACATTTCTACCGATGAAGTCTATGGCGACCTAGAAGGTCCCGAAGATCTATTCACTGAAACGACGCCATATGCTCCTAGCTCTCCGTATTCGGCGAGTAAGGCGAGTTCTGATCATTTAGTTCGAGCTTGGCTACGAACTTATGGCTTTCCTACCTTAATTACTAACTGTTCGAATAATTACGGACCTTATCATTTTCCTGAAAAGTTAATTCCTTTGATGATATTGAATGCTTTGGGTGGTAAACCTTTACCAATTTATGGGGATGGGCAGCAAATTCGTGACTGGTTGTATGTTGATGATCATGCGCGAGCTCTATATCTGGTTGCTACTGCTGGTGTTATTGGCGAAACCTACAATATCGGTGGGCATAATGAAAAAGCTAATATCGATGTTGTTAAAACATTATGTGCTCTGCTAGAAGAATTAGTACCGACGAACGGTTATTCTCGCGAAGGAGGAAATTCAAAAGGTTTTGAGGGACTGATTATATTTGTAACAGATCGACCAGGCCATGATGTCCGTTATGCTATTGATGCAAGTAAAATTGAAAAAGACCTTGGCTGGAAACCTATTGAAACCTTTGAAACCGGGTTGCGTAAAACGATAGAGTGGTATTTAGATAATTCAACTTGGTTGGAGAATGTTTTTGACGGATCCTATAGTCAAGAACGGCTAGGAGTGAAAACATAAATATATGAAAGGAATTATTTTAGCTGGTGGCTCAGGTACACGCCTTTATCCCATTACTCAGGGTGTCTCTAAGCAATTACTGCCTGTTTATGACAAGCCTATGATTTTTTATCCTTTATCTGTACTAATGTTAGCGGGTATAAGGGATATTCTAATTATATCTACCCCTGACGACATTAGTGGTTATAAGCGTTTATTGATGGATGGAAGTCAATTTGGCGTAAATATCTCTTATGCTGTACAGCCAAAACCAGATGGTTTAGCTCAAGCGTTTATAATAGGGGAAGAGTTTATAGGTGACGATAGCGTCTGTTTAGTCCTAGGCGATAATATTTTCTATGGTCAGGGCTTTACTCCGAAATTAGTTGGAGCAGCTAACCGTACTAAAGGGGCAACAGTTTTTGGTTATCAAGTAAAAGATCCAGAGCGTTTTGGTGTGGTTGATTTTGATAAGGATATGCGTGCACTTTCAATTGAAGAAAAACCCCAAAAACCAAAATCCAATTATGCTGTCACAGGGTTATATTTTTATGATAACGATGTGGTGAGTATAGCCAAAACAATTAAACCATCTGCCCGTGGCGAACTTGAGATAACCTGCGTCAATAATGTGTACTTGGAACGGGGCGACTTAAATGTTGAGGTCTTGGGTCGTGGATTTGCTTGGTTAGATACAGGTACGTACGAAAGTTTGTTGGAAGCAGGGCTCTTTGTACAAACTATTGAGCACCGACAAGGTTTAAAAGTAGCGTGTTTGGAAGAAATTGCCTGGAATCAAGGTTGGTTGACAACCGAACAGCTGGCGCTGAATGCAGAAAAATTGAATAAAAATAGTTATGGCCATTATCTTAATCAATTAATTAGGGAGCCAATATGAGCTTGATTAACCTGTTGTCGTTTAAATCATTAGGGGATGAAAGGGGTTTATTAGTTTCTTTAGAGGCAAATAAAGAGATACCTTTTGATATTGAAAGAATTTATTACATATTCAAAACGACTGAAAATGTTTCACGGGGATTTCATGCACACAAACAATTAAAGCAAGTCGCTATTTGTGTTAAGGGTAGCTGTTTATTTGTTTTGGATGATGGGGACGCCAGGGAAAGCGTCATATTAGATGATCCAAATAAAGGTTTGGTTATTGAGGGGGGGACGTGGCGTGAAATGCATGAGTTTTCTGAAGATTGTGTTTTATTAGTCATTGCAAGCGAGTGTTACCAAGAAAGTGATTATATTAGAAATTATGATGAATTCATTAAAATTGTGAATGGATAAGGGGGGTGGTAGCATGGCAAAAATTTTAATTGCAGGCGCTGGAGGTGCTCCTTCAGAAGGGGTTATAAATTCACTTTTGAAGAACAAGGGCGATACTGTAATAGGTATGGGGTCTGAAATTACTGACTTGGTTTTATCTTCTGCAGAGAGAAAGTATTTTATCCCATATGCAGATACACCTGAGTATAAAGAGCATCTATTAAAAATTTTAGATAAAGAAAAGCCGGACCTAATACACTTTCAGAATGACTTGGAAATATATCATTCATCTTTAATAAGAGATGAGATTACAAAAACAGGCACTAAGATATTTATGCCAGCTCACTCAGTCATTGATACCTGTGTTCATAAATATAAATCTTACTTAGCATTTGCTTCTGCAGGAGTACCCGTCCCTACAAATATAAAAATAGACAATGAAGAAAACCTAAAAAATGCCTTCAGTGAGCTTGGGGATGAAAGTGGAAAAATATGGCTAAGGGCTTCATCTATTGGAGGCGGGGGAAAAGGAGCAATTCCGACTAATAGTTTTCAATTAGCTAGTGCTTGGATATCGCATTATGACGGTTGGGGCGATTTTATTGCGGCTGAAATGTTAACTCCAAATACAGTTGCGTGGCTTTCAATCTGGTATGAAGGCGAATTAATAACAGCACAAACTAGAGAAAGGAAAGGTTGGACTCATGGCAATCGTGCAATATCGGGCGTCACGGGTGTAACAAAGGTTGGTGTTACTCACTCCAATGATCAAGTTGACGAAATAGCCATAGCGACTGTCAAATCGGTTTCTGATAAGCCGCATGGGATCTTTGGTGTTGACATGGCTTATGATAAGAATGGTGTTCCTAACCCGACAGAAATTAATATATCCCGATTCTTTACAACGGTTCGTTTTTTTACTGAGGCAGGTTTGAATTTTCCTGAGATTTTTAAAGACTTGGCTCTATATGGTAGAAAACCAGAACTAGATAATAAAATAAACCCTTTACCTAATGGTCAGTTATGGCTAAGAGGGATGGATAGGGAGCCTATGCTTTCTACAGGAAAAAGCTTAGCAGATGATGTTATATTTCTAAAATGAAGACAATTTTAATTACTGGTGCATCTGGCTTCATTGGCTCTCAACTTGTTCAAGCAATGCTGGGTTCTGAGGGCGACATAAAGTACAAACTCGTAACATTATCTTCCGTTAAGACGGATGGTATTATAAACGTCAGTCATAAGAATTATACGTTTACACGTCAGGATTTTATTGACGAAGATATCGATTTTATTGACATAGTCATACATGTAGGTGCTTTTATTCCGAAGTGCAGTGCTGAATTAAATGATGTGGTTCGATGTAGTTCTAATATTCAAGGTACACTCCATTTAATAAACAACCTTCCCAATACGCCAAATAATTTTATATTTATTAGTACTGTTGATGTCTATAAACAAACTAATTGTATAATTGATGAGTCATCTGAATTATTACCAGGCTCTCTATACGGACACTCTAAATTATACTGTGAGAAAATGTTAGAAAATTGGTCTGAAGAGAGCGGAGTGACTCTTCAGAATTTGCGTCTTGGTCATATCTATGGACCAGGAGAGGATGAGTATAAGAAACTAATTCCGATTACCATTAAGCGAATAATTTGCGGCGAAACTCCGCAGTTTTTTAGTTCTGGACAGGAAAAGAGAAGCTTTTTATATATAAGTGACCTCTGTCAGTTGATTATTAATAGTTTGAAGCTTGAGTCCTATGTAGGTCCTATCAATGTCGTATCCAGTAACTCGATGACAGTGAAGGGTATCGTTAAGTATATTGCGTCTCTATCAACCAAAAAATTCGAAATAATTGAACCTGAAAGCATAGTTAAAGGGAGCGATTTTGTTTTTAATAATGCTAAAGCTGAAAAAATGCTTGGAAATGAACAAGTCTCGATTGAAGATGGGTTAGCAAGAGAATATGAGTACTTTCGATCAAAAAATTAAAAGAATTCTGTTAGGTTTTCTTTACCCCAAAGTAAAAATTATTGATGAAATAATCATTCTTGGAAACCTTCCTTTTTTTAAGGTACCCAAAAATGGAAAGGTTTCTCTTTCGAATAACGTCACCCTAAATTCAGATTTCAAAAATAGTAATACTGCACTAACCAATCGGTGCAAATTTGTAACGGGTTATGAAGGTAGTATTTCTATTGGTCAAAATACACAATTGAATGGCGTGTGCATTGTTTCATACAAGGAGGTTGTTGTTGGCAAGAATTGTCAAATTGCCTCTTCAACGTTCATTGCAGATACAGATTTTCACCCAGTTAATCCTGTCGAAAGAGAAAAGCAGGTTTTGGGGGAAACTTTTTCCTTTTCAAGTGTTTCAAATGAGAAAATTTCAATTGGAGATAATGTCTGGGTAGGATGGAATAGTACAATTTTGAAAGGTGTTACTATTGGAGATAATAGTATCGTTGCTGCAGGCAGCGTTGTATTAAGTGGTGCTTTTCCCGCTAACGTAATTATTGCTGGAAACCCTGCCAAGGTAGTGAAAAAATTATGAAAAGAGAGTTAGATTATATATTTCTTGATTTGGATGGCCCTATTTTGGAGGGCAAAAATAGACATTTCCAATGCTATTCTGAAATACTTAAGGATTTTGGTGGGACCCCTCTTAATTCAGAGCGCTATTGGAACTTAAAGAGAGCAAGGGTTCCTAGAGACCAGGTACTTGAAGCTTCTAAGTTTGGCGCTTCTTATGAGACGTTTGCTAATGAATGGATGGAAAGAATTGAGTCTGAGAAATTTCTCAGCTTTGATGTACTTAAACCTAAAATTCGGGAAACATTAAGTGAGTGGAGAGAACTATTTAACAATGTGTCTATTGAGTTAGTTACTATGAGGCAAAGCCGACCTAATTTGGAGGCTCAGTTGAAAAGGCTAAATGTAATTGATTGTTTTGACGTTATTACAGATTGTCCGCCAATGAGAGCTAATACTAAATACCAAGCGCTAAAAGGTCGCAAATTTAATCGAGCTATTTTTATTGGTGATACTGAAGAGGATGTCAATACGGCAAAGTTACTGGGTATTCCTTCAATTGGAGTTCTGAACGGTATTCGCGACAAAGAATATTTGCTTGCAGATTACTTTGCAAACGAAATAGTAGATATTAATTTTTCACATTTAGACTATATGACATGATTCCATTTTTAGATTTATATTCAGTTAATGAGAAATACAGAGATGAGTTTATCGAAGCTTTTAAACGTGTGCTAGACTCAGGTTGGTACATTCTCGGTGAAGAAGTTGACTCCTTTGAAAGCGAATTCGCTAAGTTTTGTGGTACCAAATATTGTATAGGTGTTGCGAACGGTTTAGATGCGTTATGTTTGATTTTCAGAGCATGGAAAGAGCTAGGTCGCTTATCTGACGGCGATGAAGTAATCGTTCCTGCGAATACATATATTGCCACTATTATGGCAATTACTGAGAATAACTTGACGCCTGTATTAGTCGAACCTGATGAGAAAAGCTATAACTTGAATGTTAAGAATATAGAAAGAGCTATAACGCAGCGGACAAAAGTTATTTTCCCTGTTCATCTCTATGGGCAGCTTGCACCTATGGATGAAATTATGGCTTTAGCAAATCTGAAAGGGCTATTGGTCGTAGAAGACTCTGCACAAGCTCATGGGGCCGAATTACAAGGTATTAAAGCAGGTAACTGGGGAGACGCTGCAGGTTTTAGTTTTTATCCAGGTAAGAATATGGGGGCATTAGGCGATGCAGGGGCTATAACCACTAATGATGAACAGCTTGCAAACGTTCTCATAGGCCTAAGAAATTACGGTTCCTATAAAAAGTATGAAAATAAATATGTAGGTATTAATAGTCGTTTGGATGAAGTTCAAGCAGGCATGTTAAGAGTAAAATTGAGGCATGCTGAATCAGAGTTCCAGCGTCGGCGGGAAGTTGCTAGTGCTTATCTGAATGGAATCAATAACCCTAAAATATCTTTACCGCATGCATTAAGAGAGAGTACTCATGTTTGGCACTTATTTGTTATTAGGTGTGAGAATCGTTCATCTCTGCAAGAACATTTACATAACCAAGGCGTTCAGAGTCAAGTACATTACCCAATTCCTCCTCATAAACAGGAGGCCTACCTAGAATTTAATGAATTATCGTTACCGCTGACTGAGTTATTAAGTGATGAGGTGCTGAGTCTACCTATTTCACCAAGTATGTCCGATGAGTGTGTTCGCAAAATAATTGATAGCGTCAATTGCTTTTAGGGCTATTAAATGAGGTTAATTAAAACTACAACATTAAATGGTGTAGCTGTAACTATTAAAATGCTTACAATGCTAGCAATAAATAAAATGCTAGCAATCTATGTGGGGCCAACTGGTTATGCCGCTGTTGGCCAGTTACAAAATGCCGTTCAGATGTTGACTATTTTTAGTGGGAGCGCAATAAACACAGGTGTCACTAAATATACAGCTGAATATTATAGTGATGAAAATGCGCAAAAAAATATTTGGCAAACTGCTGGAAGTATTTCTTTCTTTTCAGCTATTCTAGTGTCATTTTTAATTGCCATTTTTAGCAAAGATCTAGCCATACTCTTTCTTCATGATGAAAGCCTATCTACAGTTTTTCTGTGGTTTTCTGGTGGACTTACTTTCTTTATATTTAATTCCTTATTGCTGGCGATTTTGAATGGAAAAAAGGAGATTGCTCACTATGTAACGGCTAATATTTTTGGCAACTTCCTTGCACTGGTGATTACATTAATTCTAACTTGGTATTTTGGTTTGTATGGGGCACTTGTTTCATTAGTTCTCTATCAATCGTTAGCTTTCTTTTCTACTCTCTTGGTCTGCTATCGTACGAAGTGGTTTAAATTCAGTTACTTGATTGGTCCGATAGATCATGGTTTTGCAAAAAAACTTTTTTATTTTGCATTAATGGCCTTAGCTTCTGCTATAGCTCTTCCTTTATCCAATATGCTGATTAGAGACTTTATTGTGACGGAGTCGTCTCTTAGGGATGCTGGGTTGTGGGAAGCTTTAATGCGGGTGAGTTTTGCCTATTTAACTTTTGTAAGTACATTATTTGGAGTTTATTTTGTTCCTAGGTTTTCTGAATTAAAGGAAAAACAGGAGGTAAGAAATGAAGTTAAAAAATCATTATTCATGGTACTTGTTTTTGCAGGATCTACATTACCAATATTGTATTTTTTGAGAGATGACGTCATTAGATTATTGTTTACCGCAGAGTTTCATCAGATAGGCGAGTTAATCGGCGTTCAACTAATAGGGGACTTTTTTAAAGCAATTGCATTTGTTTTCGCATATTTTATGATTGCAAAAGCAAATATCAAATTCTTCATTGTAGGAGAGGTGCTTTTTTCTTTGGTATTTGTTTTAACTGTTCAATTGTTTTTCCCAGTACTTAAGCTTGAGGCAGTTGTCTATGCGTACTTGCTTACGTATTTACTCTATTTGACCTTTATGTATGCTGGGTATAGAAACTTCTTTAAAAAGCTTGTTTAAATAGACTATGGGCGAGCAGCTATGGTTCAGAGGTAAACGGAAAATACTTGCTTTGGCAGGCGTTCAGGCTGTAGGAAAATAGAAAATACCCAATAAAATAGGCCTTGAATAAGGTAAAATACTAATTTACCGCTTAGTAGCTTATTTCATGTCTAACTTCCTCAACGATAACCTCAATCAGAGTGTTTTTTTCGATATCAATTACCTAGAAGTGCTAGGCGAAAACACCTTCGAATACTGCCTTTATCAGCTACTTGAAAACGATGAGCTGTTATCTGATTTTTATGCTCGTTATAAGAACAAACATGTTGGCAGGAAAGCTTACCCACCGGCATTACTACTGCGTATTATTTTCTATGCATACTATCGTGGTATCACTTCAAGCCGAGTCATTGAGCGCTCCTGCAAAACAGATTTAAAGTTCATTGCACTTTCTGCGGGCATGCAGCCACACTTCACTACGGTTGCTGATTTTGTAAGTTCTAACTGTCATGCCATCAATACGCTATTTCATAAAGTCTTACTGATCTGCGATCAGAGCGGACTGATTGGGAAAGAGCACTTCGCGATTGATGGTTGTAAATTACCGACAGACTCCTCCAAGCAGTGGAGCGGGACACACTCTGAATTGCGTAAAAGTCTGACAAGATGAAAGAGGCCGCAGAAAAAATTGTTAGCCAGCATATCTCTAACGACAGCACCAAGAGTAAAAATAAAACGTTGGCAGACGAGAAAAAACAAACGGTTGAAACCTTATTAGCGAATGCTAAAAAGATTGATAAATTTCTCGAGACAAATGAGCCGCGGATGGGTAAAGGTAAAAGACCAAAAGAAGTTCAAAGTAACATTACAGATAATCAGTCAGCCAAGATGACAACCAGTAAAGGCACCATTCAGGGAATGGCTTTTGTGACAGCGGCAGATGAGAAACATCAAATTATCATTAGCGCGCAAGGCTTTGGAATGGGGCAAGAGCAGGCGACATTAAAGCCAACGATTGAAGGCATCAAACGGCATCTTGGTGAAGGCATATTCGATACGTCGGTCGTACTCACTGCAGTTACAGGGTTTTCAAGTGAAGTTAATATGCAGTATTTATTCGAAGAAGATATTAACGCGGTGATCCCCGATACTCAGTTTAGAAAACGTAACCCGGTATTTTCAGAATCTGACTTGTATAACAAACATAAAGCATTGCGTAAAAAGACACGAAAAGATAAATCAAAAACAAATATGGCGATTCATAGCTCAGAATTCACAGTCGACCTTGATACCAATACCTGTATCTGTCCAGCAGGAAAAGAGCTTAAGTTTTTGGGGGATGATTATGAAGATGTACGTGGAACGTATAGCCGATTTAGAGGAAAGTTAGACGATTGTAGGGCATGCCCAATACAAAGTCGTTGTATGAAAAATCCCGTCAAAGAAAAAGGTAGGCAAGTTTCATTTTTGAATAAAGAGCAGACAAAAATAAGCTACTTAGATCTGATGAAGGAAAAAGTAGATAGCGTGGCAGGCCGACGAATTTATAGTCGAAGAATGTGGACAATAGAACCTGTCTTTGGAAATATTTGCAGTAATAAAAAGCTCGATCGTATTAGTTTGAGAGGTGAGAAGAAATGTACCGCTCAATGGCTTATGTTCTGCCTGGTGCACAATATAGAAAAGCTCTGGAAGAATGCCAATGAAGGTGATTGGTTGATGACTTAAGCGTATATTGGGGCTTATATAAGCTGTTTATCGCAGTTTTGATGGGTATATGAATAAACTATTGAATAACGGAGCTGAATTGAATAGATTCGTGAAATTCAAAAAAATAAATTAAGAGGTGGTAGGGGATGTCTAAATTTTGTATTTTTCTACACCCTCGTTGGGTAACCTTATTACAAAGTAAAATTTAAGGATCCACTCTTCATTGTATTATCTGATTAATAACCTCTGTGACTACAAGTGAGGATCCAGTCGAAGACAAATGGTCATCATCAAAATAAAGCGGCTTTCCATCTAAGTGCGCAACACAGCGGTTCGAAACATATGAATCACACAAATAATCACTAGGCTTTACTCGAATAAGGTTCTTATGTTCTCCAATACTATCTAATGTTTTAATAGCTCGTTTATAGCCTTTAATATATCCCAAAATAGCCTCTCGTATTTAGATTGTACAGAGGGTGGGCCTGTTTACATGGCTAGATTAGCAAGGAAGTCAGTAGTAAGTTCCGCCACAAATAAAACATTCAAACTCGTTCATCAATATACAACTTGACATTGTTCTTGGGGTCTTCTTTTCGGCTGCGAGTTCAATTGGTCAACGCGAATCAATTTAAGTCCTCCCCTCTTCAGTGCTTTATCTGACTAATAACCTTTGTTACTACAAGTGAAGAGCCGGCCGAAGACAAATGGTTATCATCAAAATAAAGCGGTTTCTCACCTAAGTGCGCAACACAGCGGTTCGAAACATATGAATCACACAAATAATCACTAGGCTTAATTCGAACAAGATTCTTATATTCTCCAATACTATCTAATGCTTTAATCGCTCGTTTATTCCTACTAACAAAACGCTGATAACTCACAGAGGCTGTTTTATCCTGTAACTCACCTCCTATAAGATATGATTTCGCCAAATGTGATGGCACCTGCCATCCCATCTCTGGCACTGGATAGACTAAAATAACCTTTCTTCCACTGTCTAACATTTCTCTGATTGACTTTACAATTACATCAGTCATGGTCGTGCTATAATTTTCATCAGCCAAATCCCAAACCCAATCATCACCGCCCTCAATGCCACCCTCACCATTATCAAAACGATTTTTCTCAATAAGCAATGCCCAGCGAGCATTAACAACAAGAATATCTGGAATAGAGTTGCTTTTTAACAAGCCGGTAAAGAAACTATCTCGTAGACTAGAACAAGGCATGTCCCCGTCGGTAGGCTTGTCTGGTTCAATGCTCATCAAGGGGGGGCAGGACCGAAAAGCATAGCTAACTCCACTGAAGCCTTTTTGCTTTGATTGCATGCTTAGTTGATGCAACAATGCTCCAGCATGACTATCGCCAACCAGCCCAAAACTTGGAACAATTTCTGTGTCGCCAATTCGACAGGCATTATCGATACTAGGGTTATCCACAAGCCCATTCCAACAAGTTTCGACCTGACTTTCGAATATAGACATGTTGATTGATTGGATTTCAGTTATTCGAACATCAATTCGTGACGGAGCCCCTTCTGTCATATCACCAGCAATACCAACAATGATAAAAAAAACAGCCCCAGATGCGCTAAAGAAAAATATCTGTTTTCGTTCAAACTTTTGATTGCTTCTAAATGGGGCTTCCACATATTTCCAACTAAAATAAGCAAGAATAAGAGAAATAACAACTAACCCACCCAAGAGTGTTTGGCCGGGTTCTAAGATGCTACGATGATGAGCAAAAGCAAACAAAGGTTGATGCCATAGATAAGCGCTATAGCTTATAAGTCCAATGCCTACTAATATTTTGGTGCGCAGTAATTTTCCAACAACTGTTTCACCTGAACAGAATAATATAATTAAAACTGTCCCAATTGTTGGCAATAAAGCATATACAGATGGAAATGGGGTTTTTTCATCAAAGATGAAAACGGATAGAAATATAAACGCCAACCCCAACAAACTGAGTGCCTCGCTAATGAACTTATCCCCCTTTATAAATACCTGATTATTTCTTCCATAAAATAAATAAAATGCCGAAGACGCCCCTAGCATAAGCTCCCATGCTCGCGTTGGAAGTAAGAAAAAAGTAGCTGAAGGTTTATTTTGAGCCCCCCATTCAGCCAAAAGAAAACTGAAGATTCCCAATAAAACAATTGCTGAAAGAACCCACCTTTTTCTCAACCACCAAACAAGTGATAAAAACAACGGAAACAAAATATAAAATTGCTCCTCAACCGCAAGACTCCATGTATGTAATAAAGGTTTTAATTCTGATGCTGTATCGAAATAGCCACTCTCAGACCAAAATAGAAAATTAGAACTAAATAACGAAACTGCCATTAAGCTTTTTGAGAAGTCTTCAAAATCGCGAGGAAATAAACAAAACCATGCAAAAAAGAGTGAAACCAGCATTACAAGGTACAGGGCCGGCAATATTCTACGAGCCCTTCGGTCGTAGAAATTTATTATTGAAAATTTTCCTTTTTCTTTCTCTGAAAGAATGATGCTCGTTATTAGATACCCGCTAATAACAAAAAAGATATCGACACCAACAAATCCACCACTAAAATGTGTGAAGCCAGCATGAAATAGCATGACCGGTATTACGGCAATGGATCTAAGCCCATCTATCTCCGACCTGTACTTCATTAGTAAAAATCCCTTAAAGGTTGTTTTCCGAATTTATGAATTTGGGAAAATTATTCTATATCAAAATAGCAGAC
>Ga0105348_1001280_pt1 | contig 17062 bp, 14 predicted proteins | sample EN8Hudsemesocosm_2_FD_83504 | JGI IMG/M metagenome (GOLD analysis project Ga0105348, IMG submission 83504) | Methane-oxidizing microbial communities from mesocosms in the Hudson Canyon - EN8C Hudson Canyon | ecosystem: Environmental > Aquatic > Marine > Cold seeps | place: Hudson Canyon... | reverse complement strand
TGACGCAAAAATCGTTGGCCTGTCATACCGCCCAAGCGCTCACCTTGCCTTTTGAGTAGCTTAAATAACCCAATTAAATCATCCGTTGGCCAGTTAGCAATAAACTTCGCAAAGCTACCATGATCCCTGGCAATATCATTAACCCACAAGGCGTTGCGTGGTACCGTTAGAATTTTCTGCATATTACGAATAATACGCACGTCTTTACCGATCGCTTCGATATCCTCCGGAGACAAATATACGAGAACCTTAGTGTTAAAATTCTTAAATACCGTTTCAAATTCAGGCCATTTCTTCTCCACGACTTTCCACACAAAACCTGCCTGAAATATACATTTACTCATCATAGAAAGTATTCGGTCATTTTTTTGACTGCTTACCGAACGCTTACTTCGTACTTTGGGTAGTAGGGTGTTTAGCTGAGCTTCTCCACCTTTGCGTTTGGTGGCGCGCTTGTAGAAGAAATCAAAGTTTCTCATGATCATGATCCTTGTTTGGCCTCAAGCTTAATCAGTTAGGGCACATATCGCTATATCGATTTAATTGAATCTAGGTTTAGTCATCCATCAAACCTACGACTATGCTTAAAAAGGAGCCGCCCCTGGCTTTAGTGATCACCTTTGATGGAAGCAAGTGTGAAAAAGTTCCACTATAAAGAAGTGAGCAAAGAAGTTAGTTACCGGGTTTTACAATGCTTGGTAGCGATTCTAATACTCACATTTCCTCTATTCTCCTTGGGAGGTGATGGTATTGATAGGGGGGCCCCCCTATCTGCCAAGGTTGTCGTGCTTGTAGCAGATGAATGGTGCCCCTATAACTGTGAGTCAGGTAGTGATAACCCCGGTTTTGTAATTGATATCGCTAGGCGTATTTTTGCCACCCATGGTATTCAGGTTCGTTATGTGACAATGCCATGGGCGCGAGCCATTGTTGAAACAAGAGCAGGCCATTTTGATGCCATCGTTGGTGCAGTCCCTGATGAGGCCCCTGATTTTATATATCCCACAGTAAGCCAGGGTGAATCGATTGATGGTTTTTTTGTTAACAAAGGGAACTCGTGGGTATATGAAGGAGTTGTATCACTGTCTAATCAGCGTTTGGGTGTTATTTTGGATTACTCCTATGGTGATCAGGTAGATGCTTATATTCAACAGTGGTCCGGGAAAGACCTTAGGGTTCAGCTCGCCTTTGGTGATGAACCTCATAGAATTAATAGTGATAAATTAAAATACGGCCGTATTTCGGTGATGTTGGCAGATACCTTTGTATTGAGTCATCAGATGTTTTTATCGAAGGAATTCGGGCGTTATGACCTAGCAGGTACGTTACCACCTGATCCGGTTTATATCGCTTTTTCTCCGGTGATTGACAATGCAGAAGAGTACAGTCGTATGCTTTCGCGTGGAATGGTTAAATTGAGACAGTCGGGCGAGTTGGAAAGAATAATGAAACGTTACGATTTGAATGATTGGCAATAGGAGTGCTGAGTAGGTATAGCGTTAAACTATTCTTTGTTCAATGTTGAATCTTTGGGGGAAGGACATGGATATAAAATCTAAGGTAGAGAGAAGTTTATATATAAATTCAGCCGCTTTGTCTTCGGATAACCTTAGTACTTATCGGCTCAGTTTTGATCAGAAACTGTCTCATCGAATGGCAATGAACGCGGTCACAAATAGTAATGCAGTGAAGGTTGCACTTAATCGTGAAGTTGTATCACAGTTACCGAACCGATTTTCCATTGAAATAGAAAGTGGTGATATCACCCACCAAAAAATGAGTGGTCGTTGCTGGATGTTTGCGGCACTGAATACGTTGCGTGTTCGTGGTATGCAGTCGATGAAGGTGAAAACGCTCGAGTTATCTCAGAGCTATATTATGTTTTATGACAAGCTAGAGCGTAGTAATTATTTTCTAGAAACAATACTTGATAACTTAGATGAGGATATAAACTCTCGCCTAATGATGTTTTTATTGTCGAACCCCATGGGTGATGGTGGACAGTGGGACATGTTTGTTAATCTAGTGGAAAAGTATGGTGTTGTGCCCCAAGAAGTCTATCCAGAAAGTATTTCTTCCAGTGCCACTCAAATAATGAATGTACACATTAACGAAAAGCTCAGAGAGTTTGCTTGCACTCTACGAGAAGAATACAAAAATAGTATTTCATTGGATGATCTCAGGGGTAGTAAACAGGAAATGATGGAGACTATTTATCGTATTCTGACTATCCATAATGGCATTCCACCTACAGAGTTTTGTTGGAGTTATCGTGATAAGGACGACAAATTTCATCAGGAAGAGAAAGCGATAACGCCTAGAGCGTTCCTTGATAAATATATAGATATTAATTTCGATGATTATATTTCGTTAATCCATTGCCCAACCAAGGATAAACCTTTTAATCAGCATTATACCGTTTCTCATTTGGGTAATGTAGTAGGCGGTCATGCGGTATCCTATGTCAATGTTGATATAGATGTATTGAAAAGCGCCACGTTAGAAACGTTACGTGGTGGCGAAGCCGTTTGGTTCGGTTGTGATGTGGGAAAATACCTATCCAAGGATAAGGGGGTCTTAGATTTAGACGCTTTTCAATTTGATTTGCTGTATCACACAGACTTCAATATGGATAAAGCTGCTCGCGTGAATTATGGGCATTCACGTATGGGGCATGCCATGCTATTAACCGGTGCTCATGAAGAGGCTAGTTATAATACTAATGATAAGGCGAGTGATAAAAGGAACGCAGGTGGACGAAAGGTAACGCGCTGGAAAGTGGAAAACTCCTGGGGTAAAGACAGTGGACAAGATGGTTTCTTGGTGATGGGCGATACTTGGTTTGATGAATATCTTTTCCAAGTGGTATTGCCGAAAGATATGGTCAGTGCTGAAGTGCTAGCTGTTTTAGAACAAGATCCAGTAGTGCTACCACCTTGGGATCCCATGGGTGCATTGGCTTAGGTTATTCTCGAAGACGTTGGGCCCGCTGAGTTCTGGTGGGTAATAAGGTTTAATTAGCAAGCGAATCAATAATTAGCGAATCAATTTTGCGCATGCCTTTACGATATCCGTTTGGGTAATGATGCCCGCGAGAGATCCGTTTTGAGTTAACACTGGGATATGCCGAATACTCTTTTGTTCGGTTAGATCTAATACATCATGCAAGCTGGCACTATCAGTTAGTGTTACTAACGGGGCGGACATAATGTCAGCTACCTTAATCGTAGCGCCGCCCGATCCGCTCCAACGGGAGCAGCTATTCACTATATCTCTTTCCGTTAGTATGCCTACGGGCCAGTCACCCTCAGTAACCACTAAGCATGAAATTTTCTCGGTTTCCATTTGCTTGATAGCATTTCGAACTTTAGTCTCAGGTTCAACATAGGAAACCTTGCGGGTCATTAGGTCAGAGACAGCGATATTGCTCATAGGGTCCACGTCCGTGTTTACAGCTTAAGAATTGAATTTAGTGTAGTCGGTATATTGATAGCTATCATGTCTTTTGATGCACCCTATGAGGGGGGGATGTAGTTTAGGTAGATGGTCTGTCTCTTATTGGGTTTTTACTTAATAGGGTTCTGCGCCAGCGTGGGCGGATTGATTCAGTGACGGCAAAGGCAGTTCTTGTTGCCTTGTTGGTGCTGAATTGACTGAAAGAGAGGTGTAGAGCGGTCTTACCCCAGACGAATTTTCCGGGTAACCAATGGCTTGCTGTGACATTGTTGATTTCACTGAAGGGTATGACTTTGCGTTTACCAACAATAGGTATCAGTATCAATTCATTTTCTTTCAATACGATGACTCCGGGCGCTTCAATTTTTCCGATGACGATTAAACCTTCAGCCAGTTCCCCTGGTTCGTTATTCAATGGTATTAAGAGCGCTGAAACACGCTTACCCACGGAGGCATAAGTTTGATAGAGCAGGCCACCGCAGATAATAGTGGTTAAAAACCATAGCGCATGATGCTTAGCAAAGGGGTAAAGTACAATCGTTGTCGCTATGCCCATTGCGCTTGGCACTATTAGCATGGCTTTTAAAAACTCAGGGTTCCATGGCCACTTTTCCCTTAAACGTTTCATTATTCCTATTCTCTGTTCTGACTGCTATCAATAAATGCCATTCGCGGATTTAAACTATCCGAAACAGCCATCAATGAAGTTTAGACCTATTTGCAGATGAGGCTGAACTGGGTTATCCGCTGGATACTTACTGCCAAATATTTTATGTAAAGCTTGTCAGTTCAGCTTCCATTCAGGCTTCATCCGTTATCTTAATGCTGAAGGAGTTGGTTGTGTGCCATCGAGTTATAGAGGAGGGGCTATATAGTGAAAACAATAATCCTAGTTCTTGTTACTAGTTTGTTCTCGGTCTTAGCGATGTCTGCTTATACCGGCGATAGGAATAGCTTTTACGGCGTGTATTATGGTTATGGCGGTCATAACTATGGTCAAAATGGAAATAGATACAAACATTATAAAAAGCATAATAGTTATCGATACAAGCACCATGCTAATCACTACGGTCACCATAATGACAGTGGCAAGTATTTTGCCACCGGTTTAATCATTGGGGGCGTTTTAGGGCATGCTTTACATTCTGATCAGTATGTCTCTAGTCATAGGGTCTACCGCGCCCCTACCTATCGACGTGTTATTCGTAGAAGTTATCCAACGTATTATCGTACAAATGACGGCAAGTGTTATTTGGTCAATGAGCATAGTGATGATCATAAATCACTAAAACGAGTTCCAAAAATGAAATGTCGGTAACCAAGAGCTGAAAGTACGACTGACGAAGGGAGAAAGTTATACCGGCTCCTGAGGGGGAGGTCCTGTAACCATAGCGATACAAAATTGAAATAGTCGAGAAGTCTGTCGCTATGGTTTAAGGGTATGGTTAACAGGTTTTTATATTGAATTTAAACAGTACAGAAATACAAAGCAGAGAAAACTATGATGAAAAATGTAACCAGCTTTCTATTGTTATTAGCTTTGTTCGGAAATGTCGCGTATGGAAATGACGATTTAAGTACTAGAATCTTCGAATGTGGTCTGTCAGGGTGTCGGCTTGATTGTGTGGATGATGATGGACATCATCAGCGTGTTGGTAAAGCAAAATCTATTGAAATGTTGGTATTAGGTAATGGCGCTACTTTTTTCACGTTAAATCAGTCTTTAGGTAAGATGTCCACCGTGATTGTTGGGTCAGAAGGATTTCTTTGCAAAATCACCGGGCAGGAAACATCCCTACGGGTAGATCGTCAATATAAGTAATGTCAGCTTTGTTGTTAATTATTAATCAGCGTCAAAATACTCTTCGGTAGATTATTAACCTGTGCCTGAACAGCGATACCGGCTTGTTGAAGAATCAGGTTCTTAGTTTGTTCTGCTATTTCCTTGGCAAAATCTGCATCTTCAATTCTGCTTCTTGAGGCTGCGGTATTAATTCGATTCGTTTCTTCTGTACGAATAGTTGATTCAAAACGGTTTTGAATGGCGCCAAACTCGCTACGGGTTTGATTAACGGCTTCCAATGCCTGGTCCACAACACCGATGGCGGCATTGGCACCATCGACAGTTGATATGTCGATACCGTTAACGCCAAAATTCTGTAGATTTTGGCCAATATTATTATTGCTAACCGCAATAGTATCACCGGCATTAGCGCCGACTTGAAATTCCAGGTTTAAATCTGTATCCAATACCGGCACACCATTAAAGGTGGTGGTTTCCGTGGTCCGAGTGATCTCTTGTGTTAGCTGATTAACTTCTTTTTGCAGCGCGCCTCGGTCGGATGAGGATAAACTACCATTGACGGCTTGTAATGAAAGCTCACGAATTCTTTGTAAGTTCTCGGTTACACCTCCGAGTCCACCTTCTGCGGTTTGAGTTAAGGAAATAGCATCAAGAGCATTTCGGCTAGCGGTTTGAGAGCCAAAAATTTGGGCGGTTAAACGTGTGGCAATAGCAATACCTGCAGCATCATCTGCGGCACTATTAATTCGTTTGCCAGAGCTCGTGCGTTCGAAACCTCGATTGAGGTTATTGTTGGTTTGGTTCAGCTGATTTGCATTTCTGAACGCAGGGATATTGGAATTGATTCCCAGTGGCATAGCTGTTCTCCACACTCATCTAGACGATTGCTCTTTCCAAAAGGTATTCAGGCGAAGAGCAGCGGCAGTCAAATAACTAACTTACTTACTTATGTTAGCCAAGAGTGGTAGATACTAACCAATACATTTAAGTGCTTTGTGATTTTTGAATATAACCAGTAGTTATCTAAAAGGGGTTTGGTAATAGTTTGTTACCTGAATGATGAGGAAAGTGTTACTAAGATCACTCAAATTAACGGTTGCCATGATTGTGGTCGGCAGCCAAGAACATTCGTGCATTATCGAAGCAGTATTCAATTAGCTCCTCCGTGGCAAAATCACAAGATTCAGCGATAAATTTTTTATCGGAACGGGTGGCCATAAGCACACCATGTAGCATACCCCTTAAAAAATAGGCTGCTTTTACAGGGTCGGCAACACTGACTTTACAAATGCTGCCATCTTCAACACCTTCCGTTAGTGTTTGAACCATGACTTCCAGGCAGCGGTTGTGTTGTGACATGAGTACTTCCAGCGTTTTTAATTCTTTTTCGGAAGGGTTTTCAGGAAGGGTTTCTAAAAACGTTGAACCTTTGGTTAATACATTGAAGTAGTCAGGTTTTTCCAAGTAGAACTGGTAGTAGGCACGCCCAATGGCATGGCTGCGCTCTAATCCGTTGTCATCCAGCTCATAGGCTGTCACGAAGCGTCGATAAAGGTCAGCACTAGCGCGAGTCATTATCGCGCGATAGATATCATCCTTATCTTCAAAGTAGACGTATAATAGCGCGCGGCTGAGTTGTGCGGCCTTTGCAATATGGTCCATGGATGTTTTTTCAATCTCTCGCTCAAAGATGACTTGCTCAGCAGCATCAAGAATATCCTCACGGCGTTTTGCTTTATCTTCGTCTTTTCTGGAGCGGGTATTTCGTACCATGATTCTGGAAATGTCCTTCTAGTTACTGGGCTGGATGTAAGCCTTTCAGTGTCTCACATTGATGCCGTCATATAGTACTTTGTTCGCATCACTCTTAAGCGGACGCTATTAAAGCATACTAAGTTCAATTAACAACTTGTCAATTATGGCGCCTGAAGATAATATTGACACCCTGTCAATTATCTCTTTCACAGGAGTGCCTACAAAATGAAAGATTTATTTATAAAACCCTATGTAAAACAGTCGGTTATGGCTTTGTCCTTGGCTGGGGCCGTCTTAGGTGTGGTTCAGTTGGCCGGGTGCCAGTCTGAGGCTGAAGCAGCGCCGGTGGTGAAAAAAATAGTTTCTGTTCGTGTAGCGCCGGTAGAAAAAAGGGAAATACAGGAACATTTCGTATTCTCGGGGACTACAAGAGCTTTAGACCATGCGGCGGTTACTTTTCAGGTCAGTGGTACCTTGAAAGCAAGATCGGTCGTGATTGGTGATTCAGTGAAGGTTGGGAACAAGTTGGCAGTGGTATATAACCCCAAGGTGATTCCTGAACGGGATTCGGCAAAGGCCAAACTAAACGAATTACGTGCCAAGTACGAACAAGCTAAACGCGATGCTAAGCGTGCCAATCAACTATTTGCCTCTGACGCGGCAACGCAAGAAGAAGTGGAGCAAACCAATGCTCGCCGCGATGCTTTGAAGGCTAGCTTAGGAACCGCTAAGGCTATGTTGCAACAATCTGAACAAATGGTAGATGAGTTAAGTTTGATAGCCCCTTTCAGCGGTACGGTGGATCAGGTGTTTTTTGAACCGGGTGAATTTGTGCAAGCAGGTCGCCCCGTCTTAAGTATTAGTAGTCTTGAACAGGTGGAGTTGGAACTGGGTCTGCCTGAAAATCTCATCAGCTTTGTGTCCTTGGGTGATGAGGTAAGCATTAACTTTCCTCTCCTTAATAATTCCTCAATGCATAACGGCATAGTTACCGAAATTGGTACGACGAATTCCAAACAGGGGCAGTTATTTCCCGTTGTGGTTCGTGTCGATGGAGACAAAGTGCGCCCAGGGATTACCGCAGAAGTAACCTTTACACAGAATTTACCCGCACAACTATCGGTACCTATTCGTGCGGTGATGGATAACGGTAACGGTGAATCATCCGTCTACGTTGTCAAAGATAATGTGGTTAGCCGTGAAAAGATTACCCCACTGTTTCTTTTCGGTGAACGCGTAGCGATAAATGCCAATGTCGGCAGCAACACCTTTGATGAAAATACTAGCATCATCTATGCAGGTTTAAGTCGTGTTTCTGAAAACGATACAGTACGGGTGTTGCCATGAATTTGATTGATCAGTTATTTAAACAGCGCCGCATGATATTTACCGTAACGGTTCTATTTGTACTGATGGGTATAGGTTCATTTTTAACCATGGCCAGGCAGGAAGATCCTAGTTTTCCCTATCGAGCGGGTTTGCTGACAGTAGCATTTCCAGGCGCTGAACCTGAGCAGGTTGAACGCCTCGTGCTGAAACCATTGGAGGAGGAGTTAGCAGAGGTAGAAGAAATCGATTTTGTAAAATCGGTAGCGCGTACCAATGTCGCCATCTTAACGGTTATGTTACAGGACCATGTTTATGACACTGATCCCGCTTGGGATCGAGTACGGCAGGCGATGGCTCGTGCGGAAAAGGAATTTCCTGACGGTGTAGAAACGCCAACGCTTGAAGATCGAGAAATGGATAATCCTTCCGTGGTGTTATCCATAACGGGGGATGTGAGTACACAGGTTTTAGCTGACACAGCTAAGGACCTTAAAGACTATTTGTTGGGCATGCGTGAAATATCGCGCATTGAAATTGAAGGTGACCCAGAGCAACAAATTACTATTGCGTTAAAAGATTCTGTGGCTGCTAGATTGGGAATATCGCCTCACTATGTGGCGAAGCAGTTAGATGAACGTAATCAAATCATCCCCGGTGGATCAATCAAGCTTTCAGGTAAGAGTCTTAATTTATTGCCTACCACTGAATTTGAATCTTTGGATCAAATTCGATCCTCGCAAATACAGTTGCCTAGTGGGCAGTTCGTTCCATTGGCTAGTATTGCCAAGATTGATTTAGGTGCACAGGAACCTCCACAGCCTAGAGTTTGGCAGGACGGTGAACGAGCGGTATTGGTGAATATTATCAATGTGCGTGGGCAGACCGATGCTATAGCCTTTGGTGTGAAGGTTCGGGAAAAAATTGCGACTTTCCAAGCTATTGCCGAGCCGGTTCAAATTACGGAAATGTTTTTTCAGCCAGACCAAGTGGCCAAGCGTTTAGATAATCTTCAACAGAGTTTACTGGTTAGCATCATCATTATCTGTGGTGTGGTTTTTTACGTGATGGGATTTCGTATGGGACTTTTGGTGGCGATGGTGCTCCCCATTGTTGCGCTTATTAGTCTTGCATTATATGACTTAGGTGGCGGGGTATTACATCAAATTGCGGTTATCGGTGTCGTCATATCCCTGGGTATCTTGGTAGATAACGCTATCGTTATGGTGGAAAACATGCAGTGGCGTTTAAACCAAGGTGATGATGCTAGCATTTCAATGCGTGATGCTATTAAAGAGTTAGGCACTCCCTTGGGGGCAGCTACAGGCACTACCGTAGCTGCGTTCTTACCATTGTTACTGTCTTCCGGTAATGCTGCAGATTTCACCCGTGGTATTCCGATAATGATTATTCTTACGCTGACGGTAAGCTATTTTGTTGCGGTGTTGTTTACGCCGCTAATGGCACGCTATGTTTTAAAACCTGAATCAGTATCCGATAGTCAATTTATGGAGCGATTAGGGAAGTGGTTAGCACAAAAATCTGTCGCTAGACCTGGTCGTGTCATGGGATTTGGTGTGTTGGTTGTTGCCAGTTCAGTTATGTTATCCCCTTGGCTAAGCTTCCAGTTTTTTCCACAGGCTGATCGTAATCAAGTCGTGGTTAATCTAACTATGCCTGAAGGAACACATATTGATACGACAACAATTATTGCTGATCGAGTGGAGCGTGAGCTTCGAAAACAAGCTGATGTGTTGCAGGTACATCGATACGTGGGCTTCTCGGGGCCGAAGTTTTATTACAACCTGAGTAAAAACCCAAATGCACCTCATAAAGCTAGGCTTGCGGTAATCACGACGGGACAAGCAGGCAATCAACGAATTATTAATACTATTAGAGACTTTGCCAATGAAGAGTTTCCTGAACTAACCCTAGTGGCCAATATTTTGGGGCAAGGTCCGCCGCAACCGGCACCGGTAGAAATTCGCGTGTTTAATAATGATCCTGCCAAAATGGCCGAAGCCACAAACATTGTATTTCGACAATTGAAACAAATTCCAGGCGCTGTAGATATACGTCATGACCTGAGTTTAGGGGTTCCTGGCTTAGCCTTTGAAATACATGACGTAGCGGCCATGAAATTTGGTGTTGATCGAGCACGAATTGCCGAGTCCTTGTTTGGTCGAAGTTATGGTCTACCTATTGAGCAGTATCGACAAGACGATGACCCTATTCCTATGGTGGTGCGCTCGGAAGAGGGGCAGGACTTTCCTTTAGAAAAATTGCGCAGTCTGGAAATTCATACCAATACCGGCGAATTGGTGCCTATTAGTCAGGTCGCTAATTTAAAACTACGCTGGCAGCCCGGTGCTATTAATCATCGAAATCAGGAGCGCGTGGTTTTAGTGCTCAGTGAATTAGAGAGCGGTGTGCCCTATAGCAAAGTATTAGATCAATTCTCAGCGGCTATGAAAGATGTGTCTTTGCCAGAAGGCACACGACTGCAATTTGGTGGTGATAAGGAAGGTTCAGGGGATGCCAATTTAGCGGTGCTGAAATCTGCACCCATTGGGATTTTGATCTTGCTGTTCTTTTTAATGTTGCAGTTCAATTCCTTTACCCGAGTAGGCATTATTTTATTAACAGTGCCTTTTGCCGCAGCGGGTATTTTACCAGGGCTGGTATTTTCCGGTTCACCTTTTGGCTTTCAGTCAACATTGGGGGTGATTTCTCTGGTGGGTATTGTGGTGAATAACGCCATAGTGTTGATTGATCGTATTGATTCCAACATGGCAGAAGGTTTTTCCATTAAAGTGGCCGTGCATGATGCTGTGGTGCGCCGGACTCAGCCAATTTTGTTAACAACCGCTACAACTATTGCGGGATTATTGCCGTTGGCATTTTCCAGCTCAACGCTATGGCCGCCAATGGCGTGGGCGATTATTTCAGGTTTGGCAGCTTCAACCATCTTGTCATTATTAGTTATTCCTGCGGCGTGCGTTTTATTACTGAAACCCAAGAATGATTTGAATGTGGTAGATGAACAACCTGAGGTAAAAAGCATGAAGATTAATGCCACGGCTATGCAATGGGGGGCTATCGCTTTACTCATGTTTGGGTTTTCGACGATTTCTGAAAATGTCGAAGCCAGACAATTAACCTTGGAAGAAACTATTACTAAAAGCTATCAGCGCGCCCAGTTAAAAGCAGCGCAGGCTGAACTGCAATCTTCAAAATATGAAATGAAAGCGGTGCGTGCAGAAGCTTATTTTCCGGTGGTTAATGTGCAAGGTAAAGCAAAGCAACAGGGAGAGGCGTCATCCTTTGATACGCCGATTGGTTCCTTTCCTGTTTCGGGACGAGATCAAACGGAATTAACCGTTGAGTTGCGCCAGCCACTGTTTAATTGGTCCACTATGGTGAATCGCACTCGTAGCGCCGAAGCCAGCGTTAAGTCATTCGAGAATGACTTAACGTGGCAACACCTATTAACCGCTAATGAAGCGATTAATAGTCATTTGGATATTTTAGCGCTGCAGGCGGAGCGTAGATCTACGCAAAAACTGATGGCTAGTTTATTAGCCTTGGAAGAGCGCACTAAAAACCTCAGTAAAGCGGGGCGAGTGTTACGTGCTGACTTATTGGATGTGACCAGTGCAGTGCATCGTGCACGACAACAACTCATTACCCTCAATAATCGCTTATTTACTGCGCAACGGATTTATAGGGTAGCGATTGCAGAATACGAAGGTGATTGGCAGCCTGCCCCACTGGGTGGTTTGGCTAAACAGGTATCGATTGAGCCTGTTGTTCAGTTGTCGACGACGGCTTTTAGTGTTCGACCTGATATAAAAGCTTTAGAGCGGAAATTGGAAAGTGTTAAGCAAGCTGCGAAGGCGCAGCGCAATGGCTATTTACCCCAGGTCGATATGGTGGCGCGTCATTTTGAGAGCGATGGCCAGGCATTTTTTCCGAACGGTGATTATCAGGTTGCTGTTGAAGTGAACTGGCAACCTTTTGATAGTTTCCGACGTAGTCATCAGTCATCAGCCACCTTACAGAAAAGGGAGGTACTACGTTTTCAGCTGGATGAACTCAAACAAGGCGTAACCATCGAAATACAGAGTGCTGTCAGTAATTTTCATACCGCGAAGGGCTTACGTAATTTAGCTGAACAAACGTTAATTAGTGCGCAAGCATCGTTGCAAAGTCGGCGTGCTCGTTACGATGCTGGTCGAATTAATATTGATGAAATGTTGGAGGCGGAAACCAGTGTGGCTAATGAACAAGCACTATTGGAAACCTCTGATATTGATATCGTCCGTGCTTGGAGCAATGTGCAACTGGTCAGTGGTAGAGCGGTTCAACTACCCGCTAGTCAATAAATAGATAGATAGTGTAGGAAAACAATAGTTTTGCTAGTAGATTTTTTCTTGGCCTTGCGGTCGTGTCTTGAACCGCCTATGCACCCACATGTATTGTGCTGGGTGCTTTTTTATTTGGGTTTCTAAAGCTTGGTTAATAACCGTGGCATCGACAACATCATCCCCACTGGGAAATTCAGTATTCAATGGTGTATAGGAAATGGTATAGCCTTTGTTATTTGAGTTGCGGTGATGGCCTAGGATCAGTACGGGTGATTTATTAATTTTCGCGATGCGTGAAGTGGCTGTAATAGTAGCGGCATCGATATCAAAAAATGGTGCGAATACGGAATGCTTGCGACCGTAATCCTGATCGGGGGCATACCAAACAATATCACCTTTTTTAAAGCAACGAATAACTTCACGCATATTTGAGCGTTCAATCACACTGTTACAAAAACGTATGCGAGCATTTTGCATGGCGAGGTTGAACAGCGGATTTTTGTGGGCGCGGTACATGACGCTAACCTTGTCCACGTGAGAAACCAATAATCCACCAAGATCCAATGTGGAATAATGGGCACCGACTAATAGCACGCCACGCCCTTGTTCTCTGGCTAGACGAAGATGTTCTTCTCCTTCCACCGTGATATGTGCCGGAGTGATCCTTTCTGGGTTCCACCAGGCAATACACGTTTCAACAAAGCCGATGGCATTTTCGATAATCGAGTCTTTGGCGAGTTGTTTTTGTGCTGTCGCTGAAAGTTCAGGGAAGCAGAGCGCGATATTGGTTTCTGCAATATGGCGGCGGGATCGTGCTAGCCGGTAAATAAGCAGACCCAGAAGTTTGCCTAGGCCAATCTGTAAGGTATGAGGTAAATTCGCGATTAAGCGCATGGCAGCCAAGGCGATCCAAGTCGGCCAGAAACGGGGTGCTAAGCAGTCGCTGTAATTGATTTTTTCAGAGCGGTAACTATGTCTATCGGACACTATAATGACTATCGAGTGATTATGGGGGTTGGTGTGAGGCGTGATTGTACTTAGATATCCTAGAGCTGGCTAGAAGCTAGCGTGCTACACAAGTTAAACAGGCTAAACCTAACTTCCATATTCCTTACGCATTTTTGCGCTAGAGTATTAATTGTACAAATGGCTGTGTCTGGTCAGGCATATTCAAAGCCTTCTTTTTTACTTTGGACTAGCTCACAGTAGCGTACACCCCAAGGATTCTACGCCTGGTCTGTGGCTGGTTCATGGTTGTTTGCTGGATGGATACGATATAAGGACGGAGCTGTTTCCTGAGTTTCTCTATACATAGTGTGGTGGTTAGTCTGTGAGTATTCGTCTTAAGCTTTGTTTAGCTTTTCTTCTAACAACATTATCCGCCGTGGCCGGTATGCTGGTCTTTGTTCAGTGGAGCCTCGACCGTGGTTTTCTTGAGTATATTAATACTCAAGCACTGGAAAAATTAGCGGACTTTGATCAACCTCTGGCGGAGTATTATCAGAAGAATGGAAGCTGGGACTCGTTACGCAACGACCCTCGTTCTTGGCATCGTTTACTGATGGTCTCATCGCCTGAGTACCAAGGGCTATCTTCGAATCGAGAACCACAACAAGAGCATCAGCGGGAATGGCAACAAGAACTTCAGCGAGAACAGAAAGAGCTTCAGCAAGAACAACAAGAGCCTCAGCTAGAAAATAAAGAGCCTCAGCGAGAACTGCAAAAGTTACAACAAGACCCTCCTTCTGAAAGATTCGGTGATTTTTCTCGACAAGGGCTTAAGCCGCGTCGTTTTAGTGATGGGCAAGGTCAGCCACCACCTCCACCTAATCGGCGTGGTGAATTTGGATCTCGTCAAAACCGTTTTGATTTTGGTGGCCGCAGGGAGCCTGGTCCGAGACCGGTGCCACCTGAGGTGCATAGTCGAATCAAAGGTATCGTGTTGCTGGACGCCGACAAAAATATTGTGGTTGGTCTTATGAAACACGACAGAGATGCCAACCTACAGATGTTTCCCATCAAACTGGATGATGTGGTGGTCGGCTATCTAGGTGTTAAGCAACCGAAAGAATTGACTGAGCAGCTAGATCTTCGATTTGTAGAACAACAAATGAAGGCTTTTGGGTTGATAGCCTTTGTCATAGCACTGTTCGTGTTAATGGTCGCAATACCACTGGCCTTGCATCTTGTTCGCCCGATAAAAACCTTAACTAAAGGTACTCATGCCTTAACGGCAGGTGATTTTAATACACGGATCAATGTCACCACGAAAGATGAACTGGGGCAGCTATCGGAAGATTTTAATCATCTGGCAAAAACGTTGGATGCAAACGAGCAGGCGCGACGACGCTGGATTGCTGATATATCCCATGAACTGAGAACACCGTTGTCCATACTTAAAGGGCACATTGAAGCGGTGCAAGATGGTGTGCGGCAACCGACAGTAGAAACGGTTTCTTTATTGGAAGGTAAGGTAAATGACCTAACGCGTTTGGTGGATGATCTTTATGAATTATCGCTCTCGGATATGGGAGCATTAACTTATCGAAAACAATCCTTGGTGTTAGCTCACCAGTTAGAGGATTGTATTGATAGCTATGAGGATGCCTTCACACAGAGTCAGTTGACGATTGAATCGGCGATCGATATTGGTGACAAACACAAAATCTTCGCAGATCCAGAACGATTATCACAACTATTCAGCAATTTATTTAAGAACACTCAGCGTTATACCGATGCGGGCGGCACCTTAACGGTTGCTGCGAAAGCCAATGCCGATATGGTTACCATTGAACTTAATGATACCTCGCCAGGGGTGAGTGATCAGGATCTAGAGCATATCTTTGATCGCTTGTATCGTGCGGAGGGTTCACGTAATCGAGCCACAGGTGGTGCAGGTTTAGGTATGTCTATTTGTAAAAATATTGTTGAAGCACACGATGGCAATATCAGCGCGACTAAATCCCCCATGGGAGGTTTAAATGTTGAGATAAAGCTACCTTTATCGAGCAGTTAAACCTCGATTGTGTTTGCAATATTCATGACATTTTTCAACCATCTGCTAAATTTATAATGAAAGAAAATCTAAGAGGTATCCATGGCTGACACCATTTTGATTGTGGAAGATGAACCCGATTTATCATCATTATTAAAAGACTATATAGAGGCTTCGGGCTTTCTGACCTATGTGATAGATAATGGTCGAGACGTGGTGGAGTGGGTAAGAAATAATAAACCTGATCTTATCGTGCTCGATCTTATGCTGCCGGGTAAAAACGGGTTGGATGTTTGTAAAGAGTTACGTGTTTTCTCCAATGTCCCCATCATCATGGCTACTGCCCGAGTGGAAGAGATTGATCGTCTGTTGGGGCTGGAGCTCGGCGCTGATGATTATATCTGTAAGCCTTATAGCCCAAGAGAAGTGGTCGCAAGGGTGAAATCAGTGTTGCGTCGGTCTAAGGCGACGCCACAGGAGTTGGTCCAAGGGATTGAGGTGGATGATGCCGCGTGTCAGGTGCGAGTGCATGGTAAAGACACGGATTTAACCACCGTGGAATTCAAACTGTTTAAGCTACTATTTGATGATCCTGGCCGTATTTTTTCACGCGATCAAATAATGGACCACATCTACCGGGATTATCGGGTAGTGAGTGATAGGACCATCGATAGCCATGTTAAGAAGGTACGCAAGAAACTAGCAGTTGCTGCGCCTGAGCTGGAGCTCATACATTCCATTTATGGTGCAGGTTATAAGTTTGTTCTCGGTGACAAGTTACCAGCTTGAATTAACTATCATGACCATCGGTCATAATAAATCCACAAATGGCAGTTTACGCCACAAAGTATCAAGGGTTCTCCATATTCAATGCACATTGCAGGTCGATACTGACACTACAGATTAACGACATAATTTTTGAATATTGGAGCAACCTTATGATGAATTTAAAAACTGTTGTAGCTACCTTAGCCCTGTGCAGTACTCTTGGATTCTCTGCGAGTGCTTTGGCACACCCGAAAGAGCCCGTGAATCTTGACCCTATTCTTGATGAGTTAAATCTGGATTCGAGTCGTGAGACTGAATTGAGATCCTTGTTTGATGAAATGCACGAGTCCCGTGAAGCAAAACGCAAAGTGCGTGAGGCGAACCGTAAGGAATTTCGCGATGAAATGCGTACAGCACGCTCAGAGCATAAAGAAAAAGTGCAGGCACTGCTTAGCGAAGAAGAAGCCGAAAAGTTCCATGAATATATGAAGTCTCAACGCCCAGCAAAGCGCTGTGACAAGTCCCGTAGAATGGGAGAGGGTGCGGAGTAAAACCTGCTATTCTTATGCCACTACTCATTCAATTTGATGA
>Ga0105348_1001277_pt1 | contig 17086 bp, 11 predicted proteins | sample EN8Hudsemesocosm_2_FD_83504 | JGI IMG/M metagenome (GOLD analysis project Ga0105348, IMG submission 83504) | Methane-oxidizing microbial communities from mesocosms in the Hudson Canyon - EN8C Hudson Canyon | ecosystem: Environmental > Aquatic > Marine > Cold seeps | place: Hudson Canyon... | reverse complement strand
CTACGAATAACAACTCCATGACGCTGTAAACGACGAATTGCGGCAATAGTAGTAGGGTTCAATAATTCACGTGGTGTTGAAAAGTGTGCCATCCAAGCCAATTGAATACCATTTTCATGCAACTTATCAAATACCGCTAACATCTTGTCGTATTTATGACTTAAGATCATTTCCGGTTGGAAAGTTAGCACGCGTGTCGCTAAACGCACGGTTTTAATGTGCAATAATTCGCGGTCTTCCATTAATGGCGTAACATATTGCTCTAAACGACTTGCAGGCATATAACCACCGTCACCACCGGTAATTAGCATATCGGTTACTTCGGTATGGATTTTTAAATAACGGTGAATTTGGTCAATTTCTTTTTGAATAAACATATCTTCATCACCACGCACTTGCGCATGACGGAAACAGTAAGTACAAAAAGAAAAACAGTTTTGTGTAGTTTTATCAAAAATTAACTGACATTGCGGGTATTTATGCTGACTACCATCAAGAAATTCAATTTCTCCGGCATCATTTTCAAACCAAGGCTTATTTAACTGCTGATTACCATCATGCGGACTGGTTTTTTCTTGGTAATCGCTAACAATGATTTTCTTCTCTGCCTTATTAGCAACTAAATACTCAGCAACTGTCACTTTGTTAATCATGTTAGGTTGTGGCATCACTAACTGAAATACTGAATCTTCGTAAAAATTTGTCCAGTCAATGCTGTTTAAGCTGTGTTTGGTTGCTAAAAAACGATAAACCTCAACAAACAATTCACGCTCTTCAATGTCGCCAATATTAATATTATGTGCTTCAAGAATTTTAACGACTTCACGAAATCCTGAAAGACCTGTGTATTGATCTTTATCAGTAAACATGTGCGCTGCTTTATCAACCAAACCAGAGTGCTGTGGGTATGATGCGTGTAAGCGACTTAATAAACCTGTTGGTAATAGCTTCTCATCTTTAATGATTTGACGGGTTTCATCTTGATAGTGATAAACATCCATCATATCGGCGACATCGCTAGCGGTAACATCATTAATTTCATTACTGCGTACATGCACTGCACCACTTGGCTCACAGTCGATTTTATTGAGATTGCTTAGATCAGCAACATTAATTTGCTGAACTTCACTTTTGTTTGAACTTGTCATCATTGGCTCTCATTAATGTGCTCTGCGCTAACTATGACTTAGCTATCAGAACTTGATTAGTCGTAATTGATAATTTTTAATGGCAATGATTTTCAAGTAATAACATGCGCTAAGCAAACCACTATAAATCATCAAGTCATGAGTTTTGGTAATAACAAAAGAGGCTTTAAACTGATTTTATGATCTAGGCTAAGAAACCGTTTCTTAGGGGTAGGTAAACTAAAACAATCAGCCTTATTGCCAATAAGTATTTATGAGTAGCCCACAGTCAAAAAAACTATTGCCGAGTACCAGCATGCTAGCAGCATTCGATGCCGCCGCTAGAACCAGTAGTTTTACTGCTGCGGCAAATGAATTGGCGTTAACTCAAGGCGCCATTAGCCGACAAGTAAATGCTTTAGAAGAGCAATTAGCGTTAAAGTTATTTCATCGAAACAAACAAACCATCAGCTTAACTGAATCTGGCAAGGTCTACGCCAAAGAAGTTAATTTAGCCTTGAGTCACATTCGCTCGGCAACACTAAACCTCATAACAAACCCTGATGGCGGCGTACTTAACATAGCAATATTGCCAATGTTTGGCTCACGCTGGTTAATGCCAAGGTTGGCTGATTTCTTAGTGAAAAATCCGCAAATCACCATTAATACCGTCAGTAAGTTATCAAGGTTTGATTTTGCTCATGAGGATGTTCATTGCGCTATCCACTTTGGTAAAGCTGACTGGTCACAAGCTAATTGTACTTTTTTAATGGCGGAAGAGTCTGTGGCGGTTTGCTCTCCGACCTTATTAGACAAAGTAAAACAACAAGATTGCACCGCTGATAATAAACTGGGTTTTATCACGAGTTTAACAAAGCAACCCTTGCTGCACATTTCCACCAGACCAGATGCATGGCAACAATGGTTTGCCAGTCAAGGGGTCACCACTAACGCACAGCAAGGCATGCATTTCGAGCAGTTTTCTATTGCTGCAAATGCTGCGGTTGCTGGACTTGGCATAGCACTATTACCTAAATTCCTTATAGAAAATGAATTACAACGAGCCGAGCTAGTTGAGGTGTGTTGTACACCACTAAAAACTGAAAATGCTTATTACCTTGTAACCCCTTTTGATAAACTTGATTATGCGCCTGTGCAAGCTTTTAAAGCTTGGTTAGGACAAGTTTTAAATAGAAAAGAATGATCATTTATTGGATAACACCTCTTGATAAAGTTTACTGACAAAATCAAGAAAGGCTTTTACCTTAGGGATCTTGGCGCGATGTTTGGGGTAAAGAGCATAGACTTCAACTTGTTCCATTCCCCAATCAGGCAATATATTTACCAGTTCACCTGCTGCCAGGTCATCACGCGCCATATATTCAGGTAATACAGCAATGCCTAAGCCATCAATTATTGCCTGCTTTAGCAAAACAAAGTCATCCACTGATAATCTCGGCTGGCAATCCACTAGATACAAGTCTCCCTGCTTGGAGGATAAATTTAGCTTACTCGCATTATTCATGGCATTCATCACTAATAGCTGGTGGTTACTTATTTGTGCGACTTCACTTGGTTTGCCTTGCTTTGCGATATAAGCAGGGCTTGCAAATAATTTACGAGTGACTGTGCCGAGCTTTTTAGCAATCAACATCGAATCTTTCAACTTTCCGATTCGAATAACCACATCAAAGCCTTCTTCAATAAAATCTACTCGTCTATTAACCAAATTTAACTGCACTTTAAGCTCTGGATATTGATGCATAAATGTCGCCAACGCTGGCTTTAAAATTTGCTGTCCTGTAGCAACAGATGCCCCTATTTTCAGCTCACCTGAATAGCTATGAAAAAGCTCACAAACTCCAGCCGTTGCTAAGTCCATTTCTTCGTGGATTCGCTTGCAATGATATAAGTAACGTCGCCCTGCCTCAGTCAGATGTTGCGAGCGGGTTGAGCGCTCTAACAGCGTCACTGATAAGTTTTGCTCCAAACGTGACACCTTACGACTAACATTAGCTTTTGGTATACCCAACCTATCAGCAGCCAAAGTAAAACTGCCCGTCTCCACTACCGCCAAAAACACCATCATGTCATTTAAGTCGTGTTCCATTTCTTCTCAAACCTAAAACCATTGTTGTTGATAATGAGATTATCTTAACAACAAACACGTATTTATCAAACAATAGCCAAGTACTATTATTACAACCACTGAAACGACTTAAACATTCAAACAATTTTATGGAGCAAGATATGCAAGTACTTAGCAGAAAATCCTTACCACTAGGTGGCTTTGCCGGATTAACCGAGCATAGGTTAGTTACAGATAAACGTGTTTTTGCTGGGCGTAAAGCGCCAAACACCTTTGATGGTATTGGTAACTTTGTTTATTTAGCCGATGCGCAATTTAACCCAAACGGCGAAACCCATATGCACCCCCATAAAGAGATAGACGTTATCTCTATCATGATGAGTGGTCGAGTCAGTCATGAAGGCTCTTTAGAACACGGTCAAAGCTTAAACGCTGGTGAAGTACAAGTACAACGTGCAGGCGGTGAAGGGTTTTCACACAATGAAATTAACCCAGATAACAGCAAAAACCGTATGTTGCAGTTGTGGGTGCTACCTGAGGTTGCAGGACAGCGAGCGGGCTATAAACATTACCCGTTAGCTGAAAATGGCATTACTCGTATCTACGGGGGAAAAACGAATCAACAGCAAACCTTTGCTAGTAAAACCACTATTGATGTGGTGCGCTTAATGGCAGGTGAATCACATAGCTTTAGCGAAGAAAACCTCGCTTACGTCAGTAAAGGCAGTGCTAAATTTTCAGATGCGAATAACAGCTTTACCGCTGAAGAAGGCGATTTAATTCGAAGCTATAATATCAACATTGTTGCCAATAGTGCTGTTGAGATTGTTGTTATTTGCGCTAAATAAATTGCAATGGATAAATTTTAAATAACCTTTGTTATTTGATAGTTTCACAGTATCAGGAGTGACTATGAATATGCCGAACAAACACTTAATAGCACTGGTTAACTATATAGCTCTAGTGCCTTTAGTTTACTTTATTCCTAAAAGCATTAGCCCATATTTACCAGAAAATGGCTTTGTGCAAGTCTGTATTATAGTTGCCATCATAGTGCCGATAATCTCTTATATCGTGATGCCAATCACCATGAAGGCGCTCAGAAAAATCAGTAGTCAGTCGCAAAAAAACAATAAAAAAGGCACCTACTAGGTGCCTTCTGAATACATTACTTTTTAGTAAAAATTATTTGGCTTTCGCTTCTTCAATTTTAACTTTCCAGATTTCAGGGCCGGTAACGTGAGCAGACTCACCTGTAGAATCAACCGCAACAGTTACTGGCATATCTTCTACTTCAAACTCATAAATAGCTTCCATACCAAGCTCAGGGAAAGCAACTACTTTTGCTTTCTTGATCGCTTTAGAAACAAGGTACGCTGCGCCACCCACTGCCATTAAGTAAACCGATTGATGTTGCTTAATATTTTCAACAGTCGCCGGACCACGTTCAGACTTACCAATTGAACCAAGTAAACCGGTTTGACCTAACATCATTTCAGAAAACTTATCCATACGAGTAGCTGTCGTTGGGCCCGCAGGACCAACCGCTTCATCACCAAGGGCATCAACTGGGCCTACGTAGTAGATAAATTTATTGGTGAAGTCTACCGGTAACGCTTCACCTTTAGCTAACATATCTTGAATACGTTTATGTGCTGCATCACGGCCAGTTAAGATGGTACCGCTTAGTAAGACAGTTTCACCCGTTTTCCACTCGCTGATATCTTTTTTGGTTAAACCATCAACATTAACACGACGAACATCATCACCCACTTCCCAAGTGATTTCTGGCCATTCTTCAAGCTTTGGCGGCGTTAAATTAGCAGGGCCTGAGCCATCAAGATGGAAATGTACATGGCGAGTTGCCGCACAGTTAGGGATCATTACTACTGGTTTTGATGCTGCATGGGTTGGTACTGAGTTAATTTTTACATCAACGACTGTTGTTAAACCACCAAGGCCTTGCGCACCGATACCTAAATCATTAACACGCTCAAAAATTTCTAAACGTAACTCTTCTTCAGCAGTTTGTGGGCCACGGTCAATCAATTCTTGAATATCAACCGGATCCATTAAACTTTCTTTAGCCAGTACACCGGCTTTCTCGGCTGTACCACCAATACCTATGCCTAACATGCCCGGTGGACACCAACCAGCGCCCATGCTTGGTAATGTTTTAACAACCCAGTCAGCAATTGAATCACTTGGGTTTAACATCGCCATTTTAGTTTTGTTTTCACTACCGCCGCCTTTCGCAGCAATCATCACTTCAACTTCACTGCCGGCAACTAAGTCAATATGCACAACAGACGGCGTGTTATCTTTAGTATTTTTACGGGCACCAGCAGGGTCTGCAACAATAGAAGCGCGCAGCGGATTATCAGGATTCAAGTAAGCTCGACGAGTACCTTCATCAACCATTTGTTGAACGGTCATGTCAGTTTTATCCCACTTAACATCCATACCAACTTTCACGAAACAGGTAACGATACCGGTATCTTGACAAATTGGACGTTTGCCATGAGCTGACATACGAGAGTTGATCAGGATTTGAGCAATCGCATCTTTCGCTGCAGTATTTTGCTCTTTGTTATAGGCTTTTTCTAACGCCTGAATAAAATCAAGAGGATGATAATAAGAAATATACTGTAGTGCATCCGCTACACTTTCGATTAAGTCTTGCTGTTTAATGGTGGCCATAGTGCTCTCTATTAGCTGAATATTCTTTAATATTGCGTGGTTGAAAGATATAATAACTCTGTCCTATATAATAACCTGCTATTGATAGTGCTGCCACAGTAAATGGCTGATATAGACTATTTAATTAGCGAATACTTAAGTGAAGTAAAGCCTTGTTCCAGACTATCCTTGCCAACGTTAAACCGATGACTATTTCAGCAAAAGAAATCATGCTTAATAATGGCGTCACCACCAAGGCGCTATTTAGCCATTTAGCTCATCTGCCTTGGGCAATGTGGTTAGATTCTTGCGAAAGCGAGCACGTTGATAGCCGCTTTGATATTATAGCCTGGCAGCCTGTCGCAACGTTAACCACACAAGGCGCTGAGACTGAAGTTTGTTTCTCTCAAAGCGAGAGCAAGCAAACATCTACCGAAGATCCGTTAACATTAGTCCAGCAATTACAAACTAAGCTATTTACCCAAGTAGCTATTCAGGGTGAATTATTACCCTTTTTAGGTGGCGCTTTAGGTTATTTTTCTTATGACTTGGGTCGTCGTTTTGAACAGCTGCCAAGTGTTGCTGAACAAGATATTAACCTGCCAGATATGGCTGTAGGCCTTTATAGTCAGGCAATAGTTTTCGATAAAAAAACCAATTGCTTCTATTTGGTTTGCCCTGATAACCAAAGAGTGGAACTTGAAGCATTTATCACGCAGACGTTAGCTGAAAAAACGCAGATAGAGTCAGTATCTACAGCAAACAACTTTGCCCTCACTAATGACTGGCATGCCAATATGGATAAAGCCAGTTACATTGAAAAATTCAACAAGGTACAAGATTACTTACTCAGTGGTGATTGCTACCAAATCAACTTAGCGCAACGTTTTAGCGCTAATTATCAAGGTGATGAATTCCAAGCTTACTTAGCACTACGCGAGGCAAATAAAGCGCCCTTCTCTGCTTTTATTCGCTTAGAAAATTCCGCCATTTTAAGTGTATCACCTGAGCGTTTTTTACAGTTATCTCAGAGGAAAGTGCAAAGTAAGCCCATTAAAGGCACTATGCCACGTAGCAGCGATAAAGTTCAAGATACAAAAAATGCTGAAATCCTTAAAGCTTCACCAAAAGATAACGCTGAAAACCTAATGATTGTGGATTTACTGCGTAATGACATCAGCAGAAGCTGCATTGCTGGTAGTGTCAAAGTGCCTAAGCTGTTTGATATTGAGAGTTTCCCTGCCGTGCATCACCTTGTTAGCACCGTTGAAGGAGAGCTCGCCGACGATAAATACGCCACCGACTTATTACGTGGTGCTTTTCCGGGCGGCTCAATTACCGGCGCACCAAAAATTCGCGCGATGGAAATTATCGAAGAATTAGAACCACACCGTCGCAGCGTATATTGCGGTTCAATTGGTTATCTTTCCAATAGTGGCACTATGGATACCAGCATCACCATTCGCACACTGATTTGCCAACAAACGAGTCAATCAACCAAAGGCTCAACTAAAACTTCTACTAAAGCCTTTACTAAAGGCACAATACACTGCTGGGCTGGCGGAGGTCTCGTTGCCGACTCAACGGCAATGAGCGAATATCAAGAGACTTTTGATAAAGTTAATTGCATTTTACCGGTATTATCAAAGCTCAATCAGGTGTAGGCTTGAGATAAGACTTTTAAATTCTGCAATAAATAATATAAGTAGTACGCCGATGACTAAAGATGAATTCCTGTTACGCTTTAATTTATTACAGTTGACTGAGTCCGAGCATAATTATCAACACCACCTACCGTTAAAGTCTGCTGCTGTGCTGATCGCATTGGTAGAGTCTGATCTTGGTGAAGGCCTACAAGTTTTACTTACCAAACGCGCTAGCCATTTAAAACACCACCCATCACAAGTCAGTTTCCCGGGCGGTAAAGCTGAAGAAACTGATAGCTCATTAATTGACACTGCGCTGCGTGAAGCTTTTGAAGAAATTGGTTTAGTGCGAGAATCGACAACGGTTATCGGTCAACTACCTGCTTATGAAACCATTAGTGGTTTTCATGTCACCCCTGTCATTGCCATCGTAAAGGATAAACAAACGTATCAAATAGATGAAAATGAAGTTGCTGAAATATTTCAAGTACCCTTACAACACTTTTTAACCACTAAAAAGCATCACGTCTTTAAGGCCAGTAGAAATGGCAAGCAACATAATATCCACTTCCTACCTTACAAACACTACAATATCTGGGGCGCTACCGCGGTCATGCTCAAAGATTTAGTTAGTCATCTAAACGAATAAAGACTATACCCTTGCAAGTTAAGCTTTCGAATTAGTGCAATTAATTATTTCTTAGTCGATAATTTTGTTTCTCTATCTGATAACTTTCAGCTAAAATTACCACCAAGCAAAACAACCGACAATAATTTTATTTTCTTAGCTATAACTAACAATAATTCGGCAAAAATCACAATAATCCATATATGATCTTGCCAGCACGCTTAAAACTCGAGCTTTAGTTAGAGTTAATAGCGGTCTATAATCAAAAGTTAGCTAAGAAATAAAAAGCAGAGCAAAGGTAAAAAGTATGATCAGTGTATTTGATATGTTTTCTATTGGTATCGGCCCTTCCAGTTCACACACTGTAGGACCGATGAAAGCGGCAAAAATTTTCGTAGATGCCCTTAAAGAGCAAGTATTACTCACAAAAGTAGATCGAGTAAAGTGTGAGTTATTTGGCTCACTAGGACAAACAGGTATTGGCCACGGAACAGGCAAAGCGGTAATTTTAGGTTTTACCGGTCAAACACCTGAAGGCATTCCGGTAGAATCCATTGAATCAACACTAGCTGAAGTAGTTAGTAGCCAAAAAATTTCACTTGATGGTACACATCTGGTCGATTTCCCCAAAGATGACGCCATTATTTATCATCATAAAAAAACGCTACCTGCTCATGCGAATGCCATGACTTTATACGCCTATCAAAATGGTGAACTGTTACTAGAGCAAACCTATTACTCAATTGGTGGTGGCTTTATTGTTGAAGATTGTGACTTTGAGCAAGAAAAAGACAAAGCGCTATCGTTACATTCTAATATCAAACGTCCTCATATCTTTAGTTCAGCTGAAGAATTACTGAACGAAGCCAGTGTAAACGGCTTAAGTATCAGCACGATTATGATGAACAATGAAAAATGTTTAGCTGATGAAGCAACCATACGTACAAAGCTAGTAGAAATTTGGCAGGCAATGAAAAGTAGCGTTGATCGCGGTATGTCTACCGAAGGTATTTTACCCGGCGGCTTAAAAGTAAACCGTCGTGCCCCTGCTCTGCACAGAACATTATCAGTAGAGAAATCTAGCGACCCATTAACAGCAATGGATTGGGTAAACTTATTTGCCATGGCGGTAAATGAAGAAAATGCTGCCGGTAGTCGCGTTGTTACGGCACCAACAAATGGCGCAGCCGGTATTATTCCTGCAGTACTTTGTTATTACGATAAGTTCGTAAAACCGGTATCAGATGATGATTGTATTCGTTACTTACTTACCGCTGCTGCTATTGGTATTTTATATAAAACCAACGCTTCGATTTCAGGTGCTGAGGTTGGTTGTCAGGGTGAAGTTGGCGTAGCGTGTTCTATGGCTGCTGGTGCACTTGCTGAAATTTTAGGTGGCACACCAGTGCAAGTTGAAAATGCCGCGGAAATTGGCATGGAGCATAACTTAGGGTTAACCTGTGACCCGGTTGGCGGCTTAGTACAAGTGCCTTGTATTGAACGAAATGCTATGGGCTCAGTTAAAGCCATTAATGCTGCCCGTTTAGCACTTCGTGGCACAGGCACACAAAAAGTTTCTCTAGATAAAGTGATCAAAACCATGTGGGAAACCGGTAATGATATGAAAACTAAATACAAAGAAACTTCTCGCGGCGGTTTAGCGGTTAATATCATTGAATGCTAGGCGAGTGTTAATACTTGTTTAAGCATGAACTTATTTAAGTATAAACTTATAATCCGAATATAAAAAAGCCCCAACAAGCTTGCTTGTTGGGGCTTTTATTTAACAAATAATATGTTGGTTTAACTAAAAGGCGTTAGCTTAGAAGTTATACTGATACCCAACTGATACCATCATTGGCTTACCTACCATCACTGAGCCATGCATACGCGTTGCCATGTAGGTTTCATCTAATAAGTTATCAACGCTAAAACGTACTTGCTGATTTTCAGCGATGTCGTAGCTAGCAACAAAATCTATTACTGTATGGGCGTCAATATTTTCATCACTCGCGCCAATACCTGCTTCACTGCGCATTTCACCGGTGTAACGAACCAATAAGTTAGTGCGCCATTTATCACCTTCGAGCCCGACAACAAATTGCAATTGGTTCTCTGGCACATATGGGAACTCGTAACCTGCCTCAACATCGCCCCAAAAGTCTGATTCAAAATCATTTAAAAACTCAGTTTGGGTATGGGTATAGGTTAAATCAATCGGCATAGAGATATCGCCAAAATCAAAAGCGTAACCTGCTTTTAACTCAATACCGGTAATTTTTACTTCACCAGCATTGTATTGCTCACCAATATTATCATCATCACAGTTTTGGCTGGCAGTACAGTTACCGTGCATATTATCGTAATCAGATAAGAATAATAACGCTTCAGCGTTAAAAGCATTTTTAGCGTATCTTGCCCCTAACTCATAATTAACACTTTCTTCGTTAGTTGCTGCTTCATTTCCCGGTGATGGTGGCGCAAAACCTTTTTGTACGCCGCCAAGTAATACTATTTCGTCGGTCAACTGATAAGTCATCGCTAGTGATGGCAATAACACATCAACATCGTTCTTTTTATATTTAGCAACACCAGTACGATTAGGATCTTCTTTACCCCAATCTTGACGTTCTAAGGTCATATCTTCGTATCTAAGGCCGGCATTAACGATAAATTTACCGATGGTCCATTCATCATGAACAAATAGAGCTAATGCACTAGCGCTATCAATGCGGTTTGAATCCGTACCTGGCTCGCCAGCATTGGTTAAGGTCATGTTGTAATCAGCATCTAAATAATACTCATCAACCCATTGATACCTATCCATTTCATCTTCATGGTAACGCAGGCCAAATTTAACTTGGTGACTATCAAAGTCTGCATTTAATACCGTTTGAATACCTTGTGATAAGTAATCGCGATTATTCGCTTTTACTTGAGTATATAACTCATCAATAGCGCCATTATCATAATCTGAAGCGAGCTGTGAGCCTTTACTTAAACTTTGATAAATAACCTTAGGGTCGCCATTTTCATCAACACCCATCTCTCCCACTTTACTGGTTTTGTACCAGTTACGGCTAAAGTCATTATGATAAACGGTCGTGCCTAAATTAAAGCGGTTTGATAAATCTATCGCGTGACTAAGTTGTAACTGCAAGTGCTCAGTCGACATATTATCTTTTTGTGAAGCGGAGTATCGGCTGTATGGATCACTGTTAAAATCATCTTCCGTTAGACCCATGTAAGTATCATCAGAATCTTCATCGGAATACTTTATTTTAAACTCAAGCTCTTGATAAAAAGTAGCATTTTCATCAGTGTTATAACGCACCTTACCTAAGATATCATTTTTAACAAAACCAGTATCTTGGTCGCTATGGTTAATGTCTTTATAACCATCGGCTTGATAACGGTATACCTCAAAAACTGAGCTCAGGTTCTCGCCACTGCCACCAATAACGCCATGAACTTTAGCAAAACCATCTTGCCCTGCTTGTACACTCATTTGTCCTGCTAAAGCTTCATCAGGAATTTGACGTGATACCATATTAATAACACCACCAGTGGTACGTGGCCCGTACATGGCACTTGAAGTACCTTTTAATACTTCAACTTGCTGCATGCGACCCGCCGTTGGAAAATAATAAGCAGCAGGTGCGGCATAAGGTGCTGGGGCTGCCAAGACACCATCTTCCATAATGGTAACTTTTTCACTACGATTCTGCCCCGTACCTCGCATACCAATATTGGCGCGCAGACCATAACCATCTTCTTCTAAAACATAAACACCAGGGATTGAAGTCAAGGTGCGCATGATGTCGGAATAATCAAATTTTTCCAAATCTTCTTGTGATAATTGATGGGCACTACCGGGAATATTATTCACCGAGGTGTTATTACCAAAAATGGTAAACTGCTCATCTACTGAAGTATCTATCAGCGCTTCATCAGCAAAGGCATGAGTTGACATAGTGCTTGAAATAACACTGGCAATAACCAAACTTAGCATCGTTGGTTTAAAGAATTCTATAGACACTTTTGACTCCAGATAAAGATTTTATTTACATTTAAGTACTTCGATGGCGGCATTAGAACACCAACACAAATGCGAATCAATATTATTTAACGGTAATTTACAAAAGCATTACAACTAAAACCTTTCCCTTGATTTAGCGCAATAAACATCAATAAAATTCCAACAAATTGGCTTGTCGATTAAAATTGAAAGTTACCTAAAAAAGGTAAAACTATACAAGATACACCAAATAACATACTGTATACAAAATAATTTAGTGAGATTATTAAGCAGTAGAATTTAATTTTTTAAACTATGCTCAATGATAAATAAAAGGAAAGTACAACAAATGGAGGGAATTAATCACTATTGATATCTAGTAGTAAAAGGTAAGCCAATATGACCAAGCACCCACTTTCAAGCTCTTTCATACTTTCTAGCTCATTATTCCTACTGACCTTAATGGGCTGTAATGATGATAAATCTCAATCTATAGCCAATATTACTCTCCCTAACATTGAAAATAACGCTCCAGTAGCCAGTGGCGTGACCATCGCTCGCCCCACTCAACCGGGGACAACTATAAGTGGACAATATAATTACAGTGATGATTGGGATGAAGAAGGGAAAAGCCTTTTTGCTTGGTTTATCGATGATGTACAGGTTGCTGAAGATGTTAGCTTTACCCTACCAAGTGATAGTGAAGGAAAAAAACTTAGTTTTTGTGTCACTCCTATTGCTAAAACAGGCGTCTTAGAAGGCATTCAAAGGTGTAGCTTTGCTTTAATAGTCGGTGAATATAATAAACCAGCTATCGAAAGTTTAACCTTAAGTAGTCCAATCACTACAGATACTGAAATTTCGGCAAGCTATTCCTTTTTAGATGAACATGGACGAACAGAAGGTGAAAGCAGCTATAGCTGGAAAATAGATGAAACTGAACTTAGCACCTCAGCGAATATCACCTTAACGAAGGAGCAACAAGAAAGCTTGCTTTCGCTTTGTATAACCCCCATTGCCGTCAGCGGGGAGAATGCAACAGGAGATGAGGTTTGTACCGAAGAAGTATTCATCACTGCCAAGAGCGGTTCAGCCCCCATAGCCACTGAACTACAATTGATTAATCTCATAGAGGCGACCAACCTTATATCAATATCTTACGAATACTTTGATGAAGATGACGATGCGCAAGCAGACTCTAACTTTATCTGGTCACTTAATGGCAGTGAAGTCAGTCAGCAAGAAAGCTTTACCTTACCAATAGATAGTGCAGGTAAGTTACTTCAAGTTTGCGTTACTCCTAATGCACAAACAGGAACGCCTGTTCAAGGAGAACAACTATGTAGCGATGAAGCTTTAGTCGCGGAAAAATTAGGCTCTGCGCCAACGGTAACTAATCTACAATTTGTTAACTTTGCCGAAGCGGGTAATGAACTGTCAATCGCTTACGATTATTTTGATATTGATACCGATGCTGAAGCTAGCTCAAATATTACTTGGTTCATTGATGGTGTCGAACTTAGCCAGGAGCAAAGTTACACCTTACCCGATGACAGCTCAGGTAAATTGCTCAAGGCTTGTATTGTTCCTTTTGCACAAACGGGCATCCCCTTCGAAGGCAGTAAGAGCTGTGTTGAGGAAAGTATTGCCGACATTGTTATCACTGGTGAATTAGAGTTATTGCAAACAATTGACTTAGTAATTACTGGCTACACGCTCAACACTGAAAGTGGTGGTACAGGGGTTACTTGGAAAATATTACATCCTAGCTGGCCTTACACCCGCTCTACCGACATTAATTCTTTTACCATCACAGGATTAACACCCACAGAAGACTCCATTTATTTAACAGCTCATGACCTAGAACTTTGTGTAGATACTAATGAAAGTGGTGAGATATGTTTATTAGCATCTGAGCAGCCGACAGATGAAATTACTGGCGGTTTACCAACAGAGTTAGACGGAGATAACAAGATAACTAAACGAGTTATTTCTCCAGTAAGCTTCGTTGATTTGAACATTTCAGGAGTAAGCAAAAGGTTACATCGACCTTTAAACACTGTTGAGTCAACATTGTTAAATATCAGTAGTGGCGGTAGCGTACCATTGCATACCAGTGAATTTAACGACACCAACACCGGTATTATTTGGACTTTATATGACTGGCAAACAGGTTCTGATAGTTGTATTAATCAAAGTAAAGCTTTACCCGTTGATGGTGTTAACGATACCTCGGATGATCATGGCTTAGAGCAGTATTACCAACAAGTTATTAGTGATTATTCACAGTTTCCTTATTCTCACTTTTATAGTGCCCTTGGCTGGCCGCCTAAATACTTTTGGACAGCATCATTGCAGTCCGCAGGTTTTCATTATGATTATTACCTGATTACTGGTGATGATAACTGGACAGCAGACAGTAATGCTCAAGCGATATCGTGTTTATCAACGTTACCTTAAAAACGGCTAACTAACAGCGGATTTAAGGTATTGAAAGTAATAAAAAACACTTTACTAGCGATATCAAAGTAAATAAAAAGCCTCATAATATTATTTATTGAGGCTTTATTATATTGAGCTAGAGGGACTTATTTCTCATAGCTTTTATTTTCTAACAGACTAGCTATTAAAGTTATACCTTTGCGCTTTCACTATCTTTATTAACAAGGATTGACTTAGTTGGTACAGAGCTTGTTGGATAAGCAAAAAGCACTTTAAGCTTAGCTTTAACGCCCTTAGCTTTAACTGCACTTTTAAACATATGGTGCCATTGATGGAAGCTAATAAAGAACGGGTTATGGGATTTTATTTGACCAATAATACCGTAACGGCAAGCGCCATTTTTTTCCACATTTTCTTCCACAAAAGTCCCAAAAATTTTGTCCCAAATAATTAATACCCCGGCAAAATTTTTATCTAAATATGCTTTATTCACAGAGTGATGTACTCGGTGATGTGATGGCGTATTAAATACTTTTTCAAACCAGCCCAGCTTTTCTACAATCTGAGTATGAACAAAAAATTGAAAAGCTAAATTCAGTGCTACTACGGTAAACACAGTATTAGGGTCGAAGCCTATAATAATCATAGGTAGCCAAAACAGCCACATTCCGGCGACGGGGTACATTAAAGATTGCCTAAACGCAGTCGAGAAATTCATCTTAGTCGAGCTATGGTGAACAACATGTGCAGCCCATAACCAGTGTATATGGTGTGATGCCTTATGGAACCAATAATAAAGAAAGTCTTGCAACAAAAAAGCGATAAAGACTGTGGTTAAACTAAGTGAAATATCAAAAAGTGCAAACTGATGCAGCCAATAAAAAAATGGCATCAACAATACTAATGCGATGGCATCTGAGCCTTGATGCAAAAGGGCTAAAGCGGTATTAGTTAAACTATCTTTAATATCGTATTGTTTACGGTGTTTAAAAAACTCATACGCAATGAAGGTGATAAATATCGGGCTTAATGCCAATAGAATGATTTCAACACTCATAGCGACGTACCTTCAACCGAACGATTAGTTATTGAGTTTTGCGTTAAGAAGTATTGTGCTAATTTCCCCATCGCTTTCTTGATATCACGCTCAACAAGCCACTTAAGAACAAAGCTTGGTAACCACCGAGGGCTTTTGAACGTTATAACATAATCAAGTTGACTGGCTTTATCATCTGCATCCACTGGCGTTAAGCGAATATCGCCTTGATGCTCAGAGACAGGCCCCTTACCTATAATGCGATAACAAATATGCTGCGTTGTTGCACTGATAATTTCCTCAAAAAATACAATTTTACCAATCATAATTTGACGAATGGCGCCTTTCCCCCCCGATATTTCGCCGTTGTTTTCAGGTTTTTTCAAGCTAATGTTGGCATTAAAAAACCGATCCAGCTTTTGATGCTCTAATAAAACTCGGCTTACTTTCTCAACCGGAGCAGGTATTTTTTGTGTCACATAAATCGTAATCATGGCTACCAAGTAATAATTCATACAGGTGTTTAATTAAATTTATTCAACCAGAGTTACACTAAAACAACAAGTGTTAAATTTTGTATTCCCATAGCATTCATGAATAAACGCTGATAAATAGTAGTAAATCACTAAAAAAGCCCCAACAAAGAAATTTGCAGGGGCTTTAATAACTATAGATAAAGCGCTGATATTTAAGCGTTATTGACTATCCAATTTAAGCAGCTTTATTTAACTTCATTTTTTCCATTTCAATAATCGGCCTTTGCCAAACTTGTTTTTTAGTTGGTCTAGCAAAGTAGCTCAGCAAACCTAGGGTGAAAATAGCAAACAACCAGTAAATAATTCTGTAATCGGTTTCTACCGGCTCAGATTTGGCTTGCTCTGCTAGCTTTTGACCAGAAACTTGCTCAGTTTGCTGCTTTTCTGCATGTGAAGAAGCTTCTGATGGTGGCTGAACTTGTGCTTGAGGTTGCACCTTAGCCAGTGCTTCAGCTAAAGCTTCAGAGAGCGGCATCATACCAAAACCAACTGTAGCGACGTCCATATATTCATTGAATTTAGTATTGTCTGTGGCGACATCAAATTGTGTCGCGAGCTCAGAGTAAGTTTCCACCATTTTCTGAATAGTTTGCTCATCAGCATCCCAGTAACCTTTACGAACGGCCTCTAACATACGCTCAATAATTTGCGCGAGACTTTCTGCGTTATGCTGTTCAAAGAATTCACGCATGTCCATGTTGTACTTATCTTCAACATAGACTTCAAAAAACTCTTGCCACTGATCATCGCGTATCGCTTCTGGTGTCATCACTTCCCAGCCCCACATATTGTTCATACGATCGAGTATTGCAGTCGCGCCAGCATAGCCAGAGTCTTGCATCGCTTTAATCCAACGCGGGTGGAAATAACGACTACGCATTTCTT
>Ga0105348_1001266_pt1 | contig 17175 bp, 15 predicted proteins | sample EN8Hudsemesocosm_2_FD_83504 | JGI IMG/M metagenome (GOLD analysis project Ga0105348, IMG submission 83504) | Methane-oxidizing microbial communities from mesocosms in the Hudson Canyon - EN8C Hudson Canyon | ecosystem: Environmental > Aquatic > Marine > Cold seeps | place: Hudson Canyon... | reverse complement strand
GCTTGCAGGATCTACAAGGCAAGCCGGTATTGGTGAGTTTTTGGGCAACGAGTTGTGGTTTATGTGTAATGGAAATTGATGACTTGATCGCTTTGCATAAGGAATATCAGGCTCAAGGTTACACCACATTGGCGGTGGCTTTATCTTATGACTCTTTGCCGAATATTAAAGCAATGACAGAGAGCAGGTCATTACCTTATAAAGTGATTTTTGATAAACAAGGTAAATATGCAGAAGCGTTCGGTGGGGTACGTATGACACCAACGCATTTTTTAATATCGCCTGAGGGTCAAATTGTTTGGCAAAATGTCGGGCCGATTGATCGCGCGCAATTAAAGGGTTTAATTGCCCCGATGTTGTCACCCGCTTAAACGGTATAAATTGGTTATTAACAGAGCTTTAAAATACAGATACCCACGATTATAGTAGGGTACGCATTGCGTACCTTTTGTACGGGCAAGGTATGCGATGCATACCCTACATTAATGTGTCTAGCAAAAAATGATATAAAGTAGCCCGTATGCAGCTTGCGGAATACGGGAAGGCCGCTAGAAATAAATGAGGACAAAGAATGAAAGGTAATAATCAAAAGGGTGTGACGCTACTTGAACTAACCGTAGTGCTTTTAATCTTGATTGCATTAGCAGGTTTGGCAATTCCCTATATTGGCGGTACAAGCAGTAAAGTGCTTTGTGACGCAACCGATGTGTCGATGGCGAATATCAAAAAAGCCATTATGGATGGATATTATTTGGATACGTTGGGGAGGTTTCCGCAGGATTTGGCTGGTTTAACTGCCAATGCTACTTTTGCCAGTCGAGATTATAATTTACATTATTTGTTTTCAGATCGAAATATAGGCGGCGGTCGTATTCATAAATCATTTGATCCAGATTCTGCAACAGGCTGGCGTAGTGGTGGGTATTTGCAAAACGGAGTTGTTTTGGCAAATGATCTAGGTGGTTTTTCTTTATTAGCTGGTCATATTGCGGCAATGGATAGCTGGGGGAGGCCATTTGTTATTCAAGTAGTAAATAATGCTAATTGTATTGATTCTGGTGAGTGGGGCATTACTACCAATGAAGATTTTTGTGCTCGGTTGGTTTCAGCTGGCTCTGGAAGTGGTGTTGGTTTAGCTAATGGCGATATTGATACTCAAATCTTAGACGACTCCGGCACTGCAACTGTCCAAGAGCAGCACCGTCAAAATGATGACCGAATTTTATACCTAAATGTCCCAACCCCAGCAGCAGATATAAATCCATCTTGTGGTGATTCATAAGCTGTAGCCCGTATGAAGCTGGCGGAATACGGGATAGTAGATGCATCTGATTCCCGTATTCCACTGCGTTGCATACGGGCTACACAAGCTTAGTTGTTCAGCTCGCAATAAAAAAACCACCCAAACTGCATCACTGCCATTAAGTTAAGGAATTAGCTTATTGGGGCGCAGTGTTTTAGCCTGCTTTCATGGCCAAAATAGCAGGCTAAAGCACTGCGCCCCATATTATATTGCTCTTAAGAAGCAGAATTAAATAACATGAGATCATAAATACTCTGTGGGAGCGACTTTAGTCGCGATATCGTGGTTAAAGCCACTCCTACAAAAGGCGAGATTCGCATATTATTTATCTCTCGTTTCTTAACTGAAATGTGGGCTGAAGCCATGCCCTACGACTGGTCGCAGGGATTATAAACGGGTAGATTTGTTTTTATTCAACCAAACAATTTCTTATTGATACGCTGTAAAAATGTCGGATGTAAGAGTTCTTTAACCTGTTGGGTTTCGCTCGACTCTGGTGCGATACTTTGCATGCTGGTAAATAATTCCTCTGCCTGTTCGGTTTGTTCCTTCGCGGCATAATATTGACAAAATACCGAAGTAAAGCCGGTGTATTCAGTAATATGAAATTGATTTCTTTTTGGGTATAGCGATTTCAGATCATATTGTTGGTCAAAAATATTAGGGATTTCATCAGGGTTATTTTCTGCTAAACATAACCTAGCGTAGTTACAGCGAGCAAAGATATTTTTAGGGTTTTTCTGATAATTTTCGGCAATCACCAGTTTTTGCTTTTTTGGGTCAACTCGTCCGTAAGCAATCGCCAAACAGCTGTAAATCAAAGGTAGTGGATAGGATTCTACTAATTCTAATAAACGCGGAATAACTTCTGCGCCATTGATTTCGGCTTGTTCTGAGATTGCGTTAAATTCGTCTTGAATGTCTTGCGGCAGATTACGAAAGCGTTGATCTAAAATAGGCGCATTGGTGATTTCATAAGTTGCAGTATCGGCGACTGGATTGTAATTAAGTATATGTTGCTTTGTTCTTGTTTTTTTTGACATAGTTTTATTAGCCGAAGCGGTTTGTGAGTGTGTAAGAGTAGGGCGGACTTCAGTCCGCTTGTATATCAATGCTGTTGACTAAGCTTTTTTCCAGCAAGAGAGGACTTAAGTCAACAGCATGGCCTTGTATACTCAGGTTTATATTAGCGGACTGAAGTCCGCCCTACCTTTTTGTATTTTACTCTGTGTTTAAGCTTGAGAAAAATAATTGCTGACTTAGTTTAATGCTGGTAGTTTAAATGCGTATTTAACTATAAAACAAGCTTATGAGTGATTTTGATCAAGCACGAGAAATAATTGGCAAGTTACAGGAAAATATAGGGCTAGTGATCTTAGGCCAACAGCGTACTTTGCAATGGTTGTTGGTGGCGTTTAGTGCGGGCGGGCATGTATTGCTGGAAGATGTGCCGGGAACGGGGAAAACGACTTTAGCCAAGGCTTTGGCTTTATCTTGTGAGGCTGATTTTCAGCGGATTCAATTTACCCCAGATCTATTGCCATCGGATATTTTAGGCATTTCTATTTTTGATCAACAACAGCAAAGTTTTCGTTTTGAACAAGGGCCGGTGTTTTGTCATATTCTGTTAGCAGATGAAATCAACCGTGCTTCACCCCGTACTCAGTCTGCATTATTAGAGGGGATGGCGGAAAATCAAGTGAGTATTGAGCGCAATATTCGTCGCTTACCCGCGCCATTTTTTGTTATTGCTACGCAAAATCCAGTGGAATTTCATGGGACTTACCCCTTGCCTGAAGCGCAATTAGATCGTTTTGCGATGAAATTTAGTTTGGGCTATGTGTCACAAGAGCAAGAAGTTGCCATTTTGCAAGCACAAGGCCAAGCACATCCTGTTGAGTCTTTAACGGCTTGTATCAAATTTACCGAGTTACAGTTATTACAACAGCAAGTGAAACAAGTGCCGATTAGCGTGGAATTGCAGCGTTATATTGTGGCGTTAGTTGCGGCAACGCGCAGTGTGGATGAAGTTAAATTAGGCGCAAGTCCGCGTGCTTCATTAACTTTAATGAAATGCGCACAAGCTTTGGCGTTAATTGACGGCTATGATTTTGTTACGCCTGATGTAATTCAAGAGTTAGCTGTGCCGATTATTGCGCATCGTTTGGGCTTGGAAGCACAAAGTCAGTTCTCAGGAGTCGATGCGGAAGCGTTAGTACGTGATATTGCTCAGCAAGTGCCTGTGCCGGTTTAGTGATGTTAAGCCGCTGGGTATTGCGTCAATATGTGCGGGTATTTCGTGTCAGTCGCTGGATGCGTTTGCATTTTACCTTGATGGGTAAATTATGTTTGATCGTCTGTTTGGTCGCCGGTGTGTATGGCGTAGATACTAAGTCCAGCACGACTTATCAATTGTTTGTTTTTGTTTTGGTATTGCTGGTTTTTGCTTTATTAGGTAGTTTGTTTAATCGCTTAAAGGTGACTATTGCGCGTCAGTTGCCACGCTATGCAACGGTTGGCGAACCTTTTATTTATAGTGCAACGGTGAACAACAGCACAAAATATAATTACCGTGATTTAGCTTTAATTGAGCAATTAACAGAGCATTTTCCTAATGATGGGGAATTAGCTGATTTTTATCAATTGGCTGATAAGCCTTGGTATAAAAGAGCGGTGAGTTTTCGTCACTGGCGGCGTTATTTGATTTATCAGCGTGGTGCATATATTGATGAGCGAGTTGTTGATTTTCTTGGTGCTCAACAGTCAGCTCAAGTGAAGTTGTCCTGTACTCCTTTAAGGCGCGGTAAATTAAATTTTTCTGGGGCTTATATTGCCAAAGCGGATTTACTGGGCTTGTTTCGGCGTTTGTATTTTTCGCCGCAAGTGCAAAGCTGTTGGGTATTACCGCAGCGTTATCCTGCTAAATCTTTGGCTTTAAGTGGCAAGCGTCATTATCAGTCAGGCGGTGTTAGTCTGGCGAATTCGGTCGGTGATTCGTCTGAATTTATGTCTTTACGTGAATATAGGCAAGGGGATCCTTTAAATCAGATTCATTGGAAGAGCTTTGCGCGGCAGGGTAAGTTGATTGTTAAAGAGTATCAGGATGAATATTTTGTGCGCAGGGCTTTGGTGTTAGATTCTGAACTAGGCTCTCTAAATCGAGAGTTGTTTGAGGTGGCGGTTTCGGTGGCGGCATCGTTAGTTATGAGTGAACGGCAGCAGGATGCTTTGTTGGATTTAATGTTTGTCGGTCATGAGGCGCACAGGTTCACCGCTGGGCGAGGTGTAGATCATTTACCACATTTACAAGAGATTTTAGCGGCAGTACAGCCTAGTGGTGCAGAGTCTTTTTCTCAATTAATGCAAGCGGTGCAGGCGCATATCCAGCAATGTAGTAGTTTAGTTTGTGTTTTATTACATTGGGATATGCAGCGTCAGGATTTTATACGGAAATTAATGGCACAAGGTGTACCGTTGGCGGTTTTTTTAATTCATGATGGATCTCTGATTGAAGGTGAATTAAAGCATACGCCTGAATATTTTTATTTGATTGATGCGCAGCATATTGCAGAGGATTTGGCAGCTGTATGATCATTAGTTTGGTGTCATAAATGGTACAGGCAGTTTTTTCAGTTCGTCATTCCCGAAGTTTTTTATCGGGAATCTATATGCGAACCATGGATCCCCGCTAAAAGACTGCGGGGATGACGATGGGGTTGGGAAATGGAGTACGTAAAATGAAAAAACAACCGTACGTTTATATGCTTGCTAGTAAAAAGAATGGCACGCTGTACATAGGCGTAACAAGCAACCTTATACACCGTATTTGGCAACACAAAAACAACCAAGTAGAAGGTTTTACCAAAAAATACAATGTACATACGCTGGTTTATTATGAGCAACATGAAATGATGGAAACAGCCATCACTCGTGAAAAACAAATGAAAAAATGGGAGCGAGACTGGAAAATAAAACTTTTAGAAAAAGACAATCCGCAATGGGAGGACTTATGGCTGAAAATACAATAAACCTAAGTAGGCCTTATTCAGCAGGGTTGCATTCGTAGTAGTCATCCTATGCTCAACGTAGATTCCCGATAAAGCTTGTGCCCACGCTTGACTGGGTAGCACTCGGGAATGACGATATTTTTATAGGTATTTGCCCATGAATAATAAGAAGTTACTATTGTCACTCATAAGCTGGGGCTGGCTAACGCAAAATTGGCTGGCTAGCGTTATTTTAGTTTTGCTGATATTGGGGCGGTTTTTAAGTGCTTGGCGATGGAACCTGCAGGTGACGCAGTTTTATCGTATTGGTGATTTTGTTACGGTATTGTTTGTGGCCGCATTACTTTATTTTTTATTTGCCCATACTGATCAAAAGCCGGTTTTTATTTTATTAGCATGGCTGCCAGCTTTTTTTGCACCGGTGTTATTGGCGCAATTATATAGTGTGCATAATCAATTACCGATGGGCACTTTGTTTTATTCGGTACGCAAAAGAGATAAACAAGAGCCGCTTGATTTTCAGCTGCCTTATGCCGCTATTTGCCTGTTATCTGCGGGTGCAGCGAATGATAAGTCATGGCTTTATTTTGTGCTAATGACGGTGTGTTTTAGTGCTATTTTATGGACTGTGCGTTCAAAGAATAGTTCGTTTGTACTTTGGTTTATTACTATAGGTTTTGCAGTCGGACTATCTTATGCGGGGCAATTTGCTTTGCGTCAGTTGCAGGTGGTCAGTGAAGATTTTTGGGTGGAGTTATTAAGCGATTGGCAAACCGACCCGTTTAAAAGTATGACTTCGATTGGCGATATAGGTGATTTGAAACTGTCGAATAAAATTGAATTTCGAGTTAAGTCATCTGAACCTTTATTGTTGCTGCAATCGTGCTATGATCGTTATTTAGGTCAATCGTGGTTAGCTTCGAAACGTATTTTTAGTGATCAGCCTAATTATTCAGTGCCTGCAAAAAATAATCCGATAAAACAACTCGACGTATTTCAGTTTGTTAAACGCGCGACGGTATTAGCCTTACCCAGTGGCACGGTTGATATTAAAGGCTTAGAAGGAGCGCAATTACAATACACGCCATTAGGGGCGGTAAAGTTAACTGAAGCGCCTGATTTTGTTAATTATCAGGTGGATTATACCGGGCAAGAGTTTGCTGAAACTAGCGAGCTGGATTTGCAAATACCGCTACAGCATCAAGCTTGGCTGAAAACCATTAAGCAAGAATTACAGCTTGAACAACAAGAGCCTGCGCAGATTGCTTTGGCGATTAAACAATATTTTCAACGCAATTATTATTACAGTTTATTTTTAGGAAAAGAAGCGAATGCGGATAAAGCCTTAGAGACTTTTATGCTGGAACGTAAAGCAGGGCATTGCGAATATTTTGCGGTTGCTAGTGTCTTGTTATTACGCAGTTATGGTATTCCTGCGCGATTGGCAAATGGTTATGCGATGCAGGAATACAGTGAGGCGGAGCAGTTGTATATCGTGCGTCGTCGGCATGCACATGCTTGGGCAATCGCGGCAGTTAATGGGCAATGGCAAGCCGTCGATGCAACGCCCGCGCAATGGTTGGATATGGAGGAAGATCAGGCAGATTTTTGGCAGCCTGTTTACGACTTGTTTTCTGCTGTACATTTTTATTATAAGCAATGGCGTTATCAGCAAGCGCTAGCAGGCGATGTGAATAGTGATTATTCCATGAAAATATTCATTATGGTGCTATTAGTGTTAGTTTTATTGTGGCGTTTGTGGGCTTCAAGGAAGCATTTATTGCGTACTGATACTGATACTGATACTGATTCTAGCGAGAAGATAGAAAAGCGAGATTACCCGGGGCAAGATTCAGGTTTGTATTTAATCGGTCAAGCCTTAGCGAAGACCGATAAGGCGCGTAAGAAAAATGAGTCTATTGCGGTGTGGGCTAAGCGCATTGATGACCATTCTTTAATTGAAATCAGCAAACTGCATTATCGGTATCGCTTTGATATTGATAATTTTAGCGCTGGCGATAAGTCTAAATTAAATCTAGCGGTGCAACGTTGGCTGGCAAAATAACTTGGAATGGCTCTATTTTGTGGGAGGGGCTTTTAGCCGCGACTTGTATGAAATCGCGGCTAAAAGCCCCTCCCACAATATATTATTTGACCATTCCAATCATCCCAGCTAGGGAATGTATAGGCTAAGCCTTTTAATGATCATGAAAATAGCCAATTCCTATGCTTTTCTGTAACTGGGCTACGACGGGGTGGCTTTCATTATCTCCAATATCAGCATAATCCATAGCCTCATATTCTTCCGTTGATGTTTGTTTATAGGGCGTTTTATCCAGCATATAAACTTCTTTCAGTTCGGTAATGATGAGTGTATTAGAGTTGTTTTTTTCGACTCTAGCGGGCAGCTTAAGCTCAGGTATCCAGTCAACTCGGTATTCAATACCTGCTACTTTTCCTTCATAACGTACCACATCATATTGATTGAATTTAGTCGTATTTTTTCGTTCTAACTGTGTCAATAAGCTTTGCGGAAACAAGTTAGAACGCATTTCCCAGTCAGCTTGTTTTCCTAATATTTTTAAGTCAGCTGGCTGAAAGTCCAATAGAAATTTTTTGTCATGATATAAAGCCTGATAAAACACACTTCTTTGGTTGTTATTGATCCATTTCTCACCAAAACTTCGCTCTGCATTGGATACTTCAATTTCTTTCTCTGTGCGCCAAAAAAACCATTTACTGGGTTGTTTCTGACTGTCATTTCGGGGCTCGTGTTCGTTTGTTACTGAGTTCTTCGTTTCTATTGTTTCATAAACACAAGAAACATTAGTTGTTGCGTTTGCCCCAGTTGTTAGTAGTAATGCTATTGTGAAAATAAAAAAACGCCATAGTGTAAATTTCATTTGTATTGATAATTCGTTTGTTTTAACTAAAAATGAAAAGGGGAGATTTATAAAATCTCCCCTTTCTTTCTGTACAGATTTTTAAATAATTAATGCTATTTCACAGGTGTTAGTCCTGAGCGTTTGCTCAACCGACCCGCTTTATTCATTACATGAAAAATAACATTTTGCTCAACAGTACCTTGAAATAAACTTGCTCCTGGACCACTTGCATAGATGGCAACGTCTTCTGCCGCATGTGTTTCAGATCCTAAAGGAACCATAGCTTCTTGATGAAACCCCTGATTTTCAGTGTCAATATTGCTCAGGTCATTTCTTGAACCAGCCGCACCTGGTTCGCTATAACGCGTATCGCCACCGATAGATAAATCAGCAAAACCTAAGCCATTGGTGTAACCCAATGTTGTATACGGCATATCATCCTTAGCTAGTTCATGATCCGTTTTGGGATTACCCGCCGTGTCATTATGAATTACTTTTCCTAAAATTGGGTTACCACGTGTTGGGTAGCCTGCAATAGTAAATACATGACTATGATCGGCAGTGACAATAATCAAAGTATCTTTAGGGTCAGTCATTTCATAGGCAGTTTGCACAGCATCAGCAAATGCAATAGTATCTTTCAATGCTCTTTGTGCATTACCTGCATGGTGAGCATGATCTATTCGACCTGCTTCAACATGTAAGAAAAATCCCTTTTTGTTTTTTTCAAGGATCTCAATTGCTTTACCTGTCATTTCAGACAGAGATGGTTCGCCGCCTATATCATTAGCTCTGTCTTCTTCATATTCCATGTGGCTCATATTAAAAAGCCCCAGTAAATGATCAGTAGTATCAGGGTTTATGGCATCAAATTGCGCTTGATTCCAAACATAAGAAGAATTTTTATAATCAGCCAACCATTCAGCAGTTAAATCGCGATGATCTAAGCGTTCACCCTTACCATTATTTTCAGGGTCTGCACCATCAATGCGCTGGATAAAGTTTTTACGCCCACCACCTAAAGCGACTTCTAGGCCATTACCATAACGGTCTTTAAGGTCAATTAATTGTGAAGCAATGTCTTTGCAGCCGGCAGTATTAGGTTTGCCTGCCATATCACGGTCATCTTCAAAATTACGTTAGGAACATGAGCATAGGTCGCAGCGGGTGTTGCATGTGTTAGTCTGGCAGTACTCACAATACCCGTAGACATACCGATTTTTTCAGCATGTTCTAATGCTGTTGTTAAAGTATTGTTTTGAATTTCGGTGCAATCTGCACGAGCCATGTTTTGGCCTACGCTGATAACGCCTGCTCTACTTTTCATTCCCGTCATCATTGCTGTCATGGTGCCAGCTGAATCAGGTGTTTGCTGATTAGTATTGTAGGTTTTTGACATCGCTTGGTAGGGGAGTGTTTCAAAGAATAATCTGTTCTCCTCGCCTGTTTTACCCTTTAGCTGTCCATCATAAATGCGTGCTGCGGTGACGGTGGAAACGCCCATACCATCACCGACAAATAGAATGATGTTTTTAGCATGTTTGCGACTATTCTTGGCAGCTTTTCTGGCATCTATCATTGCCTGATTAGCTGCTTTTTCACCTTGCATATACCAGTTAAGAGAGCTTTCTTCCATTGCATTATGATTTTCGTGTTCATCGTGCATATGCTTAAGATGTGAGCCTTTGTCAGCCACTGCGTTGAGTGAGATACTTGCTAGTAGCGTCAAAGCGCAGGTAGCAATTTTTGAATTTTTTTTCATTGTTTGTAACGCCCGTATAAAGTGAAGAATTAAATAACTACTCGCCTATGCAACGTTCTGCCATGGTGGCGCTTGGATTACGAAAAACTAAAAAATCATGGTTTATTTGTAATCACCTTAAAGAACTATAACGAGGCAATATGACAAAACAGTGAAGCTTTTATGACACGTTTAAATATTAAGATTTAATATTTAAAGAGAGCTGGATTTAGTGAGTGTTATTACAAATTTAAGTAGCTTATACAGGTGATGTAATGGTGGTATTTAATCTGATTTATCCATGAAAAACGCCTACTCTCTAATTAAATAGAGGTAGGCGTTTTTTATTGGAGCAAAAAGTGCCGAGTGATTAACTCGGTGCTTGATATATCTTACTTAGCTGCAGCTGCACCACGAGAGCGTGATCTACTGTTACGATTTCTACTGCTAGGACTATTGCCTTGTTTGTTAGTGCCAGAGCGCTGTCCATCACGGTGTTCTACTCTTGGTTTTTTCGGTTTTTTAGCCTTGAACGGGCGTGTATCTAAGCGTGATTCCGGTAAGCTATGTACAGGATCAAAACCTTCAATAATCTCACGAGTGAGTAATTGCTGAATAAGACGTTCAATATCTGATAGTTGCTCAAATTCATCGGCACTGACTAAGGATACGGCTTGGCCTGATGCACCTGCACGACCGGTACGGCCAATACGATGCACATAATCTTCAGGAACATTCGGTAAGTCAAAATTCACCACTTGGGGTAGTTGGTCAATATCTAAACCCCGCGCGGCAATATCTGTAGCAACTAAAATTCGCACTGTACCGGCTTTAAAATCAGCTAAGGCTCTGGTGCGTGCGCCTTGGCTTTTATTGCCATGAATGGCGGCAGATTGAATGCCTTCTGCTTCTAAATGGCTGGCGAGTTGGTTTGCGCCGCGTTTAGTTCTAGTGAATACCAGTTCTTGTTGCCAGTTCTGTTCATTGATTAACTTTGTTAGTAAAGGAGCTTTTTGTTTTTTATCAACCGGACAAATCCATTGTTTTACCGTTTCTGCCGTTGTGTTGCGTGGACTGACTGACATTTCTACAGGGTTATGGACAATGCCTTTTGCTAACTGACGAATCTCATTTGAGAAGGTGGCAGAGAATAATAAGTTCTGACGTTGCTTAGGTAAAAAGGATAATATTTTACGAATATCGTTGATAAAGCCCATATCTAACATGCGATCAGCTTCATCTAAGACTAAGATATCTAGCTGTGAAAATCTAACGGCATTTTGGTTGTATAAATCTAATAGTCGACCTGGTGTTGCCACTAGAATATCTACGCCGCCGCGTAGGCGCATCATTTGTGGGTTTATTTTTACGCCACCAAAAACAACGGCAGACTTTAGCGGTAAGTTTTTACCGTAGTTAGTGATGCTTTCTTCAACTTGAGCGGCTAGTTCGCGCGTTGGGGTTAAAACTAATGCACGTACTTGATTTGCTGGTGCGCGTTGGCCTTAGAGAGTAGCTCTAATAAAGGTAATGTAAAGCCCGCTGTTTTTCCCGTGCCGGTTTGCGCGGCAGCCATAACATCCTTACCTTCGAGAATTGCTGGAATTGCTTGTGATTGTATGGGGGTGGGTGTGTCATAACCTTGTGCAGTTACAGCTTCAAGAATTGGGGGGGATAGGCCTAGGGAGGCAAAACTCATAGATTTTCTCTTTTAAATTGGAATTACTTTTTGCGATAGGAAGGAAATAATGTCCGAAAAGCGGGCATGATGACTGTTCCATTTCTTAGTGCGGACACGTAGTCTACAGGAACTTAGGTGTAGGCATGAAATAAATTACTAGATTTCCTTGATAAATAAAAAATGCAGTTATTTTTGAGGTTTTGAATGGGAAGCTATGTAACTTCTCATTGTTCATAGGCAAATATCTATAAAAATATCGTCATTCCCGAGTGCTTTTATCGGGAATCTACGTTGAGCATAGATTCCTGCTAACAGCATGCAGGAATGACGAACTGAAAAAACTGTCCGTACCTTTTAATAATGAGAAGTTACGGATCTATTAGTTAAGCCTTTGGATTATCGCTAAAAACAGGCAGAAATAATGATTGTCTAGTTTGCTGATTATTTTGGGAGAGCTAATAGATGGATCAGCGTAAAGCTTGCTTTACACTTAAGGAGAAAGTTAAGGCAGGGTATGCATTGCATACCTTTCGGTGTAATAAGGTATGCGGTGCATACCCTACATAAACTGTACCGGCTTAAAATACTAGCTGCTTATTATATGGTGGTGAGAGGTCGATATTTCAAGTGAGGGTATATAGGAGTCCCTGCTTAGGTAGGGTAGTTGCAATTTTTACCATAAATACACTACCTCGCTTAAGCGAGGTCTCCTATGTGCTAAGCATCAGATGCAATGGCATGGTTCTTATTGCGTATCCATTCACTCCAAGAGCCTGCATAAAGTTTAGAGCCGGCTAACCCCGCTATTTCCATAGCCAATAAATTGTGACAAGCCGTGACACCTGAACCACACATATGCACGACTTGTGTGGCAGGAGTTTGACCGATTAATGCGTGAAATTGTTGCTGTAATTCAGCTGCTGGTAAAAATCGGCCTTGTGTATCTAAATTCAATTGGAAAGGTCGGTTTAGTGCTTTGGGAATATGTCCGGCAACAGGATCTAAAGGTTCGATTTTGCCTTGATAACGTTCGGCAGCCCGAGCATCAATTAATGTAATGCTATTTTTAGCAAGTTCTTGTTCTAATGTTTGCGCGTTCACTAACGTTGAGCAGTTTACATACGGACGATAGATAGCAGGGGTTGTTTTAGGTAGATGAGTCGTTATTGGGTGTCCTTGTTTTTGCCAATAAGATAATCCGCCATCTAAAATCGCCACTTTTTCATGGCCTAAATAGCGTAATAACCACCAGAAACGTCCCGCAATAGCTCCACTAGCATCATCATAAATAACAATTTGGCTGGTATTGGTCACGCCCCATGCGCCTAATTTTTTTACCAGTGTATTGAACTCAGGTAAAGGGTGACGACCAGTAAATGAGTTTATAGCTGAGGATAAGTCACGATCTAAATGAGCGTACCTAGCATTAGCAATATGACCGTGTCGATATGCTGTTTCACCAGCTTGGGTATCGGATAAATTAAAACGGGCATCAAATATAAACCAGTTGCTTTGGTTGATATTACTGGCTAAATCTTCGGGAGAGATGAGGGTAGTAAATGACATATTTAGACCGTTAAAATGATTTTGCCGATATGTTGGCTGGATTCCATTAATGCATGTGCCTTTTCGGCTTCAGCTAAAGGAAAGGTTTGGTGAATAATAGGTTTTATTTGACCAGAAGCCAATAAAGGCCAGACATTTTTTTGTAATTGTTGAGCGATTGCGGCTTTAAAGTCGGTATTACGGGCACGTAAGGTTGAGCCTGTTATGCTGAGTCGTTTGAGCATAATCGGTAAGAGATTAATTTCTGCCTTGATGCCATTTTGTAAGGCAATATGTACTAAGCGACCGTCATAGTCTAGGCATTTTATATTACGCGGAAAATAATCACCGCCAATCATATCTAGAATAACATCCACACCTTTGCCATTAGTATGGTCTTTGATTGTTTGAACAAAATCTTGTTCGCGGTAATTAACCGCTAGATCAGCGCCTAGTTCTAGGCAGAATTGGCACTTTGTTTCGCTACCCGCAGTAATAATAACTTTAGCGCCAAAAGCTTTAGCAAGTTGTATGGCTGTCGTACCGATACCGCTACTACCCACATGAATTAATACTGTTTCATTGGCTTTTAGTTGAGCGCGATCAAATAGGTTGCTCCATACGGTAAAATAAGTTTCTGGCAATGCAGCGGCTTGAGTGAAGTTCAACCCATTTGGGATAGGTAAGCATAATGATACGGCCGCAGTGCAATATTCGGCATAGCCTCCGCCTGTGACTAAAGCGCAGACTTTATCACCAATTTTTAAATGCGATGGGGTATTACCTAAATCAACAATAACACCGGCAACTTCTAAACCTAAAATATCCGAAGCCCCTTCAGGAGGCGGATAAAGTCCTTGGCGTTGCATAACATCAGGTCGATTCACTCCGGCTGCATGGACTTTTATTAATACTTCGCTAGGTTTCGGTGTGGGTGTAGTTTGATAAGTGAGGTTTAGCGCAGTTGATGAGTGGGATATAGCAAGCATGAATGGTTACAGTGGTTATGGGTGGCTTGAGGCTTTTAGTTATTTATACCTAGTGACTTAAGGGTGTCGATAGTGATTTGACCTACTGCTAAGTTTTTTTCTTTTTGATAGCTTGCAATGGCACGAACAGTACTTGAACCGATAATGCCGTCAATTATGCCAGGATTGTACCCTGCTGCTAATAATGCTTGTTGTAGTTTGCGCACAATAATTGGGGTGGTATTAATGCTACACAAAATGGCGTGCCAATGTAAAAAGCTAACTGCTTCTTGCTGTTCAGTGCTGGCAACTGTTGTCGGCATTAGAATCCTGGCGTAGCACTCGTCAGTAGTTGCGTTAGTGGGAGTTAAGGGTGGTGTTTCTGGTGATAATAAATCATTAGCAGTGTTGAGGTGCTCTGCGTTAGTTGACTCTAGTTGGTGATTGCTAACAGGTGAAGCAGTAGCTGATTGTAACTGACGATTCAAGTCAGTAAGTTGCAGTATGGTCTCGTTGGACTTTTTGATCTTCGTTTCTAGTTCATTTTTTTGAATTCGCGATTGGTCAAGTTCATTCTGCATCTTCATTAGCTTGCTATCAGAGCTTGTAACACACCCTGAGATAAGCAATGCAGAGGTGATGGTGCTTATTTGTGTTTTTAATTTCATCATCTTGCTTCCTTTGGACTTTATTTGGGGTGGTATTGAGCAAAGAGAGTATCAATATATTTAAGGGAGGTTATAAATGAGGGGTTTTAGTGATTGAGTATATACTTTTTAACCTTAAGTAGTCATACACAATGAGTTTAAGTGTGCTTCTGTATTTCTGGTTGCAGGAGTGCAATAAATAGCAGAAAGTTTTTTCAGTTTATGGCTTAATAGCAAGCTATTAAGTTTATGACTCATATATAGAGTTCATTACTTGCCATTAAATACAGGAAATCCCTTTGAGCCAAATCCCTTTTTCAACACTTAAATTAAAACCTGGTTTACTATCCAATCTGTCAACCTTGGGTTATGAGGCGATGACGCCTATCCAAGCGCAAAGTTTACCGCATATTTTGGCAGGGGAGGATGTTATTGCCCAAGGGAAAACGGGTTCAGGAAAAACAGCTGCTTTTGGATTAGGCTTACTGGAAAACCTTAATGTAAAACGCTTTCGTATACAAACGCTGGTGCTTTGCCCAACTCGAGAGCTGGCTGATCAGGTAGCAACAGAGATTCGTCGGTTGGCGCGTGGCATTCATAATATTAAAGTATTAACTTTATGTGGTGGTGTACCCTTTGGACCTCAAGTCGGATCACTAGAGCATGGCGCGCATATTGTGGTGGGCACGCCGGGCCGTGTTGATGAGCATTTACGCAAAGGGACTTTACGCCTTGATGATTTGAATACCTTTGTGTTGGATGAGGCAGACCGTATGATGGAAATGGGCTTTCAAGAGGCGGTTGAAGATATTGTCGATTTAATGCCTGAGCAACGCCAAACGCTATTATTTAGTGCGACTTTTCCTGAAGAAATAAAATCAATCACTCAGCGAATTATGCTTAAACCAGATATGGTGAAAGTTGAATCTAAACATGATGAACTCAGCATTAAGCAGCATTTTTATAAGGTTGATGATAATGATCAGCGCTTGACGGCTGTGCGTTTATTACTTTTGCAGCATAGGCCAGAATCAACTGTTATTTTCTGTAATACTAAGAAAGATGCTCAGGAAGTAGCCGATGAGTTGCATCATTTTGGCTTTAGTGTGATGGCTTTACATGGTGATTTGGATCAAAAAGACCGAGATCAAACGTTAGTGAGATTTTCTAATAAAAGTGTTTCTATCTTGGTTGCAACCGATGTTGCAGCACGTGGTTTAGATATTGATTCTTTGGATGCGGTGATTAATTATCATATTGCGCGTGACCCTGAAATCCATATACACCGTATTGGTCGTACAGGAAGAGCCGGCAGTAAAGGCATTGCTTGTTCTTTAATTAGCGATAAAGAAAGTCATAAAGTGATTGCCTTGGGTAATTATTTAGATATAGCGATAGAAGGTGAGCCTTTGCCATCGATTAATGTTTTGGATAAGCCAGTATTTGGGCCTGAAATGGCAACGTTACAAATTGAAGGTGGTAAAAAGCAAAAAGTACGCCCCGGTGATATTTTAGGCGCCTTGACGGGTGACCAAGGCGTAGCAGGTAATCAGGTCGGTAAAATTAATGTTTTTGATAACTGGGCTTATGTCGCTGTTAAGCGTGAAGTTACGCAAATCGCATTGAAAAAACTAGGCCAAGGCCAATTGAAAGGGCGTTCATTTCGGATTAGATTGATTCGGGATTAGTTTTTTAGACTATTTTATAAAAGCAAGGCAGAGTCATGCGCGCGAGTGTGGCTCAGCCTTTTTTGTTTATCGTCAAGTGGCGTTCCTCGCTGCTATGATCGCGTAACTCATTGTCTTACCATCTCTTTCTCTATGTGATTGTTGGTGGACGATCAATCGTCTATTCTAAAATTTAAACTCATTTTGATAAATAAACTTAATTTTTAAGTGAATTTTGAGTTTCCTTCTATGTAAATTTAAGTGGCATCGGAGAAGAATGAAAACCAAGGTAACTTTTGGTCGTTATCCTGTGATGTCAGGTGAATCCTAATGATTTTCCATCTGATGTAAATCTTGTTTTCCGAGGAGTTAGAAAAATGAAATTTAATAAATCAATAATGGCAGTAAGTATCGCACTTGCTTTAGGTTTATCATCTGTATCTGCATATGCTGAAGAAGGCGGAATGGGTCCAGGAGATACTACATCTGCAGATACTAGCGGTGATGCTTCTAGTTCGGCTAATGACAGTTCAGACGCATTAACTGATAACAGTGCTAATGACAATATCGGTAATACTGCTGATTCAAGTAATGATAGTAGCACTAGTGACAGCAATGACAATAACAGCTCTACTGACGTAGATAATACAGATGTTGCTGTAACTGATGTTGCTAATGATAAAAGTGCTAACGACAGCAATGACAATAACAGCTCTACTGATGTAGATAAT
>Ga0105348_1001264_pt1 | contig 17203 bp, 14 predicted proteins | sample EN8Hudsemesocosm_2_FD_83504 | JGI IMG/M metagenome (GOLD analysis project Ga0105348, IMG submission 83504) | Methane-oxidizing microbial communities from mesocosms in the Hudson Canyon - EN8C Hudson Canyon | ecosystem: Environmental > Aquatic > Marine > Cold seeps | place: Hudson Canyon... | reverse complement strand
GGTGAACCCACCCGTGAGCACGTTGCGAATATATTAAATATGAGTATCAGTAGTTTGCAACGACGTCTTAAGCAAGAAGGTTTTTCCTTCCAACAAATATTATTGGAGACACGGAAAACGCTGATCATTAAGCTATTGGTGGAACAGAATAGAAATACTTCAGATGTCGCATTTTTACTGGGTTACCAATCATCCAGCCAGTTTTTTAAAGCATTTAAAAAGTGGTTTAATATGAAGCCATCACAACTTCAGAAATATAAAGGCAAGCTATAGTTTTTCTGTTTAAGTTGTAGTCGCTTTGTTTAATGAACCGTCAATAAAAGAGTGAATTTGCATTCACTCTATATATCAATTTAAAAACTATAAAGCGGTGTAGGGATCGCAACCTAAAGCTTCAAACTCGGCTTTTGTGAAATATTGCGCTGTAGGCAAGTAGTCACCCATAACTTCAGCTTCATCCCCCGGTATAGCGGTGTTTTGAGCCGTCTGACTGAAACCATTAATTGGCAACATATTGCGTGCAACCAAGAATCCATCGGTCTCATTGTTATCAAAGCCGTCTATTATACCAAAGCCATCACCCTCTCCAGACCACGGTAAGAAGCCAACACCGCACTCATTGGTGGCATTCTCTGGTTTATCATCTGTTAAGCTGGTTACGATCGTATATTTTCCGTCAGCATTAATTGTTATTTGTTCGTCGTATAGACAATCCGTTACTTTTTGTGAGAAGTATTCATTTTGGCAGATTGACCAATAACGTAATTGGGCCTGACTTTCATCAACCGTATCATTGCCACTTAAAGTCGTGGGAGTATTAGGGATTTTCCCGCGAATAACGACAATCGATTTGATGTTACGATCTATGAATGCAGAAACATATTGATTGTCGTTATTCGCGAACCAACCGACTTGTCGTACAGGATTCGGGTCACACTGGCCCAGAAATGAACATTGATTGGCATATTGTGCGTTATAGGCTGCACGCCATTTAACCGTTTTTACTTCGTTTTCTTCTATCAAAGCATTTTCTGCGGGGTTATTAGACCGTAAGAAAGCGTAAGTATTAGGCGGTATCGATGGGACTTCAACAAGATTGGGGTCCGCATTTAAGGTATCACATGCCGCAGTTCCTGTTAGTACAGAGCCATCTGAAAGCGTCAGTTCAGGAGATGGAAGATTCACCCCACCACCTTCATGCAGACCTTCATCAGGAACATAAACTCTATACAATAAAGTTGTTTTAGCGCCTGATTCAGAGTGCTCATATAAGGTATTAGGTGGAACTACATCGGGTGCATCCCCTGATGCCATCGTGATTGTGTAATCTCGGGATGTACTTAAACGATAACTTCCATCGACAAATGGGTTCTCGGAACCCGTGTTCGCAATAATGGCACTATCTGCAATTGAATGCGCTGGGGATGCATCGGCACGATAACTATTGATGCTCATGTACCGAGCATAAGGGAACTCGCCATTAAGTTTTAAACTAGCGCCTTCTGGTAATTTGTAACCCGCAGTCCAATAACGTGCTCCAGTATCAGGAAAGGCGAAGTTGGTTTCTGGTGTTTCTTTCTTATAAGGCCCGACCCAAAAGCAAGAATTTGCTATAACGCTATTCTCAGGGCTAGATATTGCACTTTCCTTAGAGTCTGAACTAGAACTGCAGCCGACAAAAGCAACACTAGCAATTGCTGCCATTATTGCAAGATGTATTTTTTTAAAAAAAATAGGAGTCATAAAACCTCAATGAATTATTATTGAATAATTGGGTGAATAATGTACAGCTCCACAGTAAGGCGCTGAAAGTTATTTTGTAATGGTAATTCGGGTCAGACTTGTATCTAGGTTGTTCTGCTTGTTCTTTTGGGTAGACCACTCAAAGTGGCAATAGTCTATGCAATTGACTGTATTCCGACAGTTAACAACCACCTTCCGCTCTCATTTGTGAGACCTATTTCACGCTTTGAGTCTTCAAGACCAAACCTGTCGTAACAGGAATCATCGCCGTCGTTTTCGGATAATCGGTTAATCCAGTCCTTAGGTTAATGTCTCAACCGTGTTATCTCGCTTTCAAAGCAGTAACCATTAATACACTAAATAAAGGCTGTAGATTATGGAAATTAAAAACAATACATTAATCGGCGCGAGTACGATTGCCACACTTCTTTTAACCGGCTCCATCTCTGCACAGGCAGAGCCTTCTGTAGAGCCACCAACGAACCAATATCTCGCTGACTCCGCTTGGCCGATGTCTCATCGAAACCCCTATAACCAAGCTTCTTCGCCTTACCCGGGTATTTCACCTATCGATGTTTATAACGGCAATATAGAAGTAGATATAGAAGCAACGATACCGGTATCGATTACGGTACCGTTTTCTAGCTCTTACAATACTTGGACTGGTGAAGAGCGTCGTGCCGCATGGGCTTCTACAGCCTTGGAAGTCATCAAAATGGAAATGAATGGTGACGATATACAGCGCGTTCAAAAAATCAAAGTTCCAGCAAGCAAAAACCCCTTATCGGGCGCGTATTCTATTGTAGACAGTGAGAATGATTTCTTTGTGCCGCGAGATCTGTCGATACACAAATATGATGACCGTTTTGAAAAAGCAGTATTATCAAAATTTAAAGAAGCTGCTTTGTATACCGTGCCAGCAGAACTCACGCTTAGCCCCGATGATTTCATTGTCGGTATGAATATTACTTTCGATGGTCATATAGTTTTCGCAACTGCTGCAGGCCTCATAGGAGCGCTAGATCGGGATTTCGAATCAGCTAGCTATACCGTACTAGGGGATGGCGGCATTGTGTCTAACTCAATCGCTGTTGATGAAGAAGGCGGTATTTTCATTGTGACGAGCAAGCAAATGCATCGTGTACAGTGGACGGGTACTGAATTGAGTCGTGACCCTGCTGTAGGCGCCTGGACCTCAGACTACGACATCGGTCCTGAAATTCCGTTACCAGGACGTTTGGGTACCGGTTCTGGTTCAACACCTACCTTGATGGGAACAGGAGCGCAAGACGACAAATTTGTTGTGTTCACCGATGGCCAGGAATTAATGAACTTGGTATTGATGTGGCGTGATGAAATTCCAGCAGATTGGGAGCCTATTGCGCCTGGGAAAGACCGACGTATCGCAGCGGAAATTCCCGTTACTTATGGCAATACAAATGCAACTTCTAGTATGTCTGAACAATCTGTTCTTGTACGTGGTTACAGTGCCGTCGTGGTTAACAATGAGTACGGCGATGCCGTTCCGCCTCAGCTATCGGTATTGCTATCTAACATGCCCGGTGTCACGCCTTATGGTATGGAGAAGTTTACCTGGAACCCTGAGATGAATACAGGTGCAAGTGAGTGGGCGAACCCAACACTTAGTTGTCCTAATGGTATCCCTACTATGAGTGAAGCGACGAACTTAATTTACTGTATTGGTGCCCGCCAAGGGGCTTGGACACTTGAAGGTACGTCGTGGGTTAACGGCCAAACAGTTTTTGCATTACCGCTTGGAGGAACCAATCCTCTCATTGCAGGCGCACCGACCTGGAACAGCTACTATGCGGCCACTCAAGTGGCTGAGAATGGCGATATCGTAACGGGTACCTACGGTGGAATAGTACGTATTCATAAAAAACAGTAGGTAAATTATAGCTCAATCGAGCAAGCTGCCCAGTGCAGCTTGCTCGCGAAGTTACTCCTTTGTACATGGAGTGAAGTACAGCATTGACAAGAAATCATTCAATAACAAATTAATCCATAATTGTTTGATTAGTATAAAAATAAGTTATTCGGAGAGTATTATGAAATCACTAATATTTGCAGCCGCCACTGCAATCGCGTCTTCATTTGCAATGTCTGCTCAAGCGGAATTTGAATTCCCAACTGACAGCTGTTTCTGGGCTGGGCCTTATGTAAAAGAAAACCCTGTCACCAATATCGCTTTTCCGGATGCGGGAGCAAAATACTGGACAGGTAAGTATACCTTACCAGAAGGTGCCAAGCTGGAATTATGGGGGCGTTTCCCTCATGCCCGATATATGTCTTTCAACTCTTATAATGCTAATGTAGGCCCGAATGGTGAACAGCCTACTTATGCGCCTGTTGATGTTGTACGCGATGAGAATATGGATACCCTCCATCGGTTCGCAACTAATCCATTTGTTGAAGGTGCAAACCGCGATGCCTTTCTTCGTGGTTATAAATTAGATGTGGCGTCTGGTATGCCTCAAGAAAGTGACGGTCCAAATGTATTACGCTCATCGGTAGCCGATGGCGAGCAAGCGGTCATCGTGCTACGTCACTATGTAGAGGACGAAGGCTTAGGTGCTACTGCGGGAGAGTTCTTACCAACCCCCGTATTAAGGATGGCAAATGGTAAGGTTCTGACGAAACCAAAGCAGGTATGTGCTGAATTGAACGCAATATCAGAAATTGTTGAACCGCCCACACTACCCGCGGATTACTTTGCAGGGATAATGCGACCTGGTGGCAACCAATACTGGTCATCTCAAGGTTTTGCACCCTTCGGTCTAGCTGCTGCAACAGAAGAAAATCCGGCCTCTCTTCGTCGCTCATTCAATCCGACGTCAGGCATTGCCTGTGACTACTTCTTCTCTTGCGATTACGAAGGTCCACAGGATAATGGCTTCTACGCGAATATAGATAACGCATACACCTATGCCTATGTTTCTAATGCGCCAAAATCTTATACTCCGGTTGCCCCGAGTCAACTTCGGCCGCTCGGTTTAGAGTTCACGATGGAAGAAGCCACCCCTGAATTAGCCGTTACCGTTTTTCGAGGCAAGTTACCGACAACGCCCAAAACCCTAAGTGGTGACAAACGAATGTCCGAAGGTCAAGTACGTTACTGGTCTTTCTGCACGAACGAATACTACTCACAGCAAGTAACAGACTGTGTTTATGATGAACAGCTAGTGACTGACGGTGAAGGTAACTACACCATTGCGATCAGCTGGTCGGAAGACCGTCCTTCAAACGCAATTGAAGAATGCGGCATTAACTGGCTGCCGATGTCCAGTAGCGGTGATGGCTTTGGTGATATGATTGGCAACCCAGCCTTAAACAACTCAAATGAAAGTCTTGTTATTGTCCGCAATATGGCACCGGCAGATGATTTCGATCAGGCAATACAGAATATCCCCTCTCAAACGTCAACGGCAACCACTTTGGTTGAGTACAATACGACTTACTATCAGACATCCATCGCAGACTTTGAAGCTAAGGGCTGTCATTAAGTAACAGACCTTTACTGCCTAAAAAGTTTGGTGATTTTTATCGTCAAACTTTTTGAGTATGCACGTAAAGTTATAGATTCCTGAACTGTTGTTAAACACCAATGTTTTACAACTCTACAAGTAAATTCCATGAATGTTACCAGTACAAATTTCCCTTCATAAGCCAATAAGTAAATTGATTACCATTTCAAGTAGATCTCCAAACATGAGAACTCTAGACTCACTTTGTTACAATAACTCTTGCTACTGTCTATAGTCGTTTTCATCTACTGCAAAGAAGGGTCTGCTTTAGCTTAGCTTCCTTAGTTAGCAATTACCCAGACTGTAATATCAGGCCATCATTTGAAATTACAACTCATAGAGGACATTATTCGTTTTGTTGATTAAAGAGATTTATATTTCTACCTAAAAGGCGTAAATATGAAAATTCAATTTTACGGATACAACGCCTTCCTAATCGAGTCAGGCGATAAACTTCTTGCTATTGACCCTGGCGCGTTATTTTTTTATTGGTTTAGATTTACTTCTCTATTTCCTAAAAAGAAATGGCAAGACATTACTCATATACTCATCACACACGGTGACCCAGATCATTACTGGCATTCAGACAGAGTGGCAAAGGCTTCAAATGCAACTGTAATTTTTAATAAATCAATGCTGCGTGAAGTGAATGGAAATATCTTAGCATTGGGGCCTCGCGTTAGAGGTGTCAAATTTATAACAAAATTTAAACAAGTACGCACCTTAACGATTGATGAAACTATTGAGATAGATGGCATGACCGTTACAGGCGTTAAAGCGACTCATGGTGAGCTTGTCCTTAAAATAGGTCCATTTACGAAAGTTGTAAAAACTGGACCTAATGAAAGAATAGGATGGGGTTCAATTGGGTTTGATATTCATGTGAATGGAAAACGTATTTTAAATCTTGGCGATACACTGCTGCACAAACAGGAATGGGAAGTTCTTAGTGGGCCAGACGTGTTGATGATTCCGATAGGAGGCAAAATCACGCGTAATACTATGGACGAGGAGGCAGCAATACAGGCTGTAAAAACTATTAAACCAAAGCTTGTGATCCCTTGTCACTATAATTGCCCCGGCTTTTTTTCGAGAACACTGAACCCTGCGGACGAAGAAAAATTCAAACAAGGGGTAGAAGCGCTAGGAATTCAGTGCTCCATTTTGCATACTGGGGATACAATTGATTTAGACGGTTATTAATACATACCAAAAACTACTTGATAGCAGGAGGTAAGAGCTTTGATTACAATTTCTCAATTGACTGAGCTTTTAGGGTGGGCATCAGTAATAAATATTTCTTATCTTGGTCTAGCAATGATTATTCTTATGACTATGAGAGGACAGATATTTTCAATTCATCGAAAGATGTTTGATCTAGAAGATAAAGAATTAGGGCCTATGTATTTTAATTTTTTGAGTCACTACAAGATTATGACGTTAGTTTTTATGGTTGCGCCGTATCTTGCATTAAAAATAATGGGCCAATAAATGTTTAACAAAACGTTTATAAATATAAACGCTTTGTTAAAGCTTTGGCACGAATAGGATTGTCAGGAATGATTTTCCCCCAACCAACCTAACAAGAGGCGGTTGATTGGCTCTGGTTTTTCCTGGTGGCAAAAATGACCCGCTCCTAGGACTCGCTCGATACGACAACCCATTGGGAAATCTTCGTTTAAGAATGTGTGGTCATAGAGGCGGGTATCGATACAGCCATCATCACACCCGGTGATAGCAAGTGTAGGCACTGGTACCGTTGTCAAAAGACTTGCTTCCGTTTGTTTTAAGCCCAACATAACTCTGGGAGAAATGTTTTGCCGATAATAACTTAGCATCGCACTCTTGACCCCCGGCGCAGCAAAGGTCTGGCGTAACCCAGCCCACTCCTCATTCGGCAACTCGAAACCGGGAGACCAGTTTTTCCAAAGGGATTTAATGAACGCCCAATCATGTCGTTGGAGCACAAATTCGGCAATACCGGGCAATTGAAAGAAATTCATATACCAGGACTTTAAGAGTTGGCTTGGCACTTTACGAACACCGTCTAGAAAGCGTGCCCCATGAGGTACCGCAAGTGTCGTGAGGGAATAAAAACGCTCTGGTGCAAGCGCCCCAGCGGCATATGTAATCACGGCGCCCCAATCATGCCCGACTAAATGAACTTTCTGCTCACCTAACTTGTTCATCCAAGCGATGACATCACGTGCCATGGTGGCGACCAAGTAGTCTTTATCATCAGGCTGGGAGCTAGGTTCGTACCCACGCAAAGTGGGTGCAATTACCCGATAACCCGCATCAGCTAAAAAGGGTAGTTGATGCCTGAATGAGCGTGCGTTGTCTGGAAAACCATGTAAGCAGATGACTAAAGGTTTACCTTTATTAGTTTCGAGCCCACAGCTATTGGCTGAGAATGATAGCTTTCCATTTGTAAGTGTTAGCTGTTCCATCACTTAAGATCCTTTTGAGGCAAATCACCTGGGAAGATCTTATCAGGGAATTCTTCTTTAAAAATCTGACGCAAATTCTTGAGCGCGAGTTTTGAACATCTCCAAGCCTTAAAGCCACAGATGAGTACCGTAAATATGTTTTCGTGATGCTTGAACGACAGTCGACTCTTCATTAACCACCAGCTGAAATGACGCTCCCACTTAAGAGTATTCACTAAGGTTCCTGCCATAGTTGCGATATAATCCGGGTGATGTTCAGGGTGTGGCACCGGCATGCAAAGCATATTTTTTTGTTGATCGTCAGCATAACGGTTCTCAACGTGGGCGATCACCGAGGCACTAAAGACTTGCTGGCACATAAGAAGTGATTGAAGAGTGATGGTAGCGCCATTGAATACGGGAATGCTTTTTCGCTTAGCCAGCGGGTTTGCGGTGCAATCAACATAAAGTGTATTACCCACTGTTGGCACTACCCCCTGTTCTAAAACAATTTCGTTTGCTTCTATTGACTGGACACGGCCCAAACGTACGATATGTCTGACATTGCGAAGTTGATTTAATTCCTCAGTACTGACTGTTGCACAACGGAACTTGCTAGGTTTAATCTGATCATCTATCCGTGAAAAAATTTTTCTCTCTTCTAGTTGGGTGTATACCTCATCTAGTGAGTTTGAACGACAAAAGATATCGAGTTGAGATAGTAACCAAGTATAGGTTGATCCAGGTTGAAGCAGGCTACGCTCCATAAACCAAGAATCATTGCTCATAATCCAAGTTATGTTGTCTGCTGGTACAGCTTGTTCCAACAAAAATAAAACAGCATCGATCCCAGTTTTACCTGCACCAATGACCACGTACCGCGACACAGCCTTATTCATATAAGCGAGTTCATTCAGTGGGACTAGGTTCACCTCAGGAGCAACTGCATATTTGGGAGGAGTAGTAGAGGGAACTTGAACGTTCATATAGGTGGAGTCTACCGTCTTTTTGAGTACCTTCACGCTATAATGTTGATCAGGCGTTACGATTGATGAAAATACGCCTTCACCCTGATATTCACACATAGAAAAATATTTGACCCTGCCGGTATTCAATAGCTTATCTATAACGCTTTCAAAGTAGCTTAATACTTCCACACCGGAAGCCAGCGAAGCACCACCACGGCCTAACTTGATTGAGTTGACACCATAATATGCAGAAGGTTGGTGTAACGAGACAAAAGAATAGGCGTCATTCCAGTGCCCACCTGGTTTCGCATGTTTATCTACAAGGATGAGGCTGGCAGCGGGGTTACTTCGGATAAGTTCATCAGCAAAAGCAAGACCCATTGCGCCGGTACCGATCACTAAATAGTCTGTTTCCAAGTTTTGAGTAGGCAAGCTAGATTTCTCTTCTGTGAATTAAGTATCACAGGCTAACATACCAAATAGCAGGACAGAAGAATTGGAAGGAGCTCTATTTGACAAAGTAATTCTCAAAATAACTGTTGATATCAAGGTATAAAAAATACACCTTCCTTTATTAACACTCAGGTAGGAGCATCTTCTAAAAGTAAGCCATGGGTCATACCTAAATGATGTTTGTTTTTTACAGCAAAGCGACCATAAAAAAACGTTATTTGATGTCGTTTAAACCTATTAAACAAAAGAAATAGCTTTACATATCTAATGATCTATATTGGTACCAAGTAACTTATTTGTACAATAGACTGAATAGTTCGAACAAATAACTACCAAATGGCGATTACGTTAAATTAGTCGAATTACTTCACTAATAAGGGCACTGAAAATGTTGATGTGGATGATGTTCTAGAGCTATTACTTATCTAAGATAACTATTTCAGGGAGATTAAGCGCAGCATAACAAGTTCTTTGAACTCTTGTATTAATCTATTGCCTTCATCTTCTGACAAGGTCAAGGCTAAGCGGATCGTCGAGCCAATCATATGAACGATCAATAGGGTTGAATCGTAAACTTTGACGTGATTGTCATCCCCAATAATTGAACAAACTCTACGAGAGATAATTTCGGCATTTTGCATACTATCTTGGGCATCTAATTCGACTAGGTTTGGGTTTGCTTGGAGTCCTGCCCAGAGGATAGCCAACACCGGGTCCTTTTTAAACATCATATAAAAAACATCAATGCCTTGTTGTATTTTTACGACCAGTTCATCAATATCATTACAGTCTGATAGTGACTCTTCAATCGTATTTCTTACTTGCCCGAAGAAGCTCTCCATGATGGACTGTAATATTGCATTTTTGTCAGGAAAGTATTGATATATTGAGGCTAATGCGACTCCTGAATGTTTTGAAATTTCCCTCATGCTGACGGAGTCGTTGCCTTTTTTACCAATTAACTCTCTTGCGCTTTCAAGAATTTGATCATACTTCTCTCGGCTACGAGACTGAACGGGTACTCTTCTGGTATTTGTCATGTATTAAAATGCTAATATGTGAGTCATAGGGTGTAATTTATTTTTTTGTGCTTAATTAAATTGTACCCCATATCTAGAAGAATTTATTAAGCGATGTGACCTTTATCGTGTTTTTTTAAACCTTCTTTGGTCTACCTATATTTCGTAGCCGTTTTGCCGATACCATGTGACGGCATCATGGATGCAAGTTTCTACAGTTGGTACTTTATATCCAAGCTCTCTAATTGCTTTGCCACTGATTGCATATTGTGGCGATGACATATATCTGGCTTGCCCAGGGTTCATTTCGGGAGGTTTGTTTGTGATGCTCGATAGCATCTCGCAAAAGTAGCCGTAGGCAATGAATACACGCCTAGGAATCTTAAACTTAGGGGGTGTTGCACAAATTTCTTTCGCCATACGGCAAAACATGTCGGCATGACTAATATTGCTATGAGGCATTCCTGCACAGAGATAACCTTCACCAGCTCGACCTTTTTCAGCCGCAGCAACATGTGCTTTGGCCACTTCTGAGACATGGCAATAGGAACCACCTCCTGGTAGAAGTCCGGGAAGAGAGCCTGCCGCTAGATCGAAAAAAATGCGGCCTATCTGGAGCGTGTAATCGTAGGGGCCAATCATAAAACCGGGGTAAATAAAGACAATCTCAAGCGCTTCGGTCTGATAGGAACGAAGCCGTACTTCTGCTTCGAGCTTGGTGTCGCCATAGTTGTAACCCATATTATTAAAGTTATAACGACCTGTCTGCTCATCATAACTACCGCCGCTTGGGTTGAAACCGAGAACGTCCAAGGTACTGGTGTATATCAATCGTTTTACGCCGTGCTTAAGGCATGCCTCAGCAACATTGGTCGTGCCCTCGACGTTTATTTTTCGCTGTCTGTTAAAGTGTTTTTTCCAAAAAGAGGTATCACCGGCAACATGAAATACCACATCACAACCTTCGACAATTTTATCTACTTCGTCTGCTAGGGTGATGTCTGCAAAAACCAGCTCAACCGGCAGGTCTTTAATATATTTAACTTCCGAGCCATGCATACCCGAAGCTCGAACATCCCATCCTTGTTTAACGAGTTCATGAACAAGATTCGTTCCGAGAAAACCGGTTGCTCCAGTAACGAGACATTTGTTGCGTAGTTTGTGAGGGTTATTCATTGTCTATTTTCTCGTAGCGGTCGTTTTTTGGGTGACTTTATACAAGGTCCATAAGGTCATACTGCCGATGATAGGTAAGCCAACCCCAATGGAAAGCAAAACATAACTAAACGGATGGCCCAAGGTGTACATGCCATTGTTGATGGCATAGGTGAAATCGAGTACCCCTAAGAATATCCAAGCCCCGGCAGATGCGGTGATGAGTAGTAAACCTAGCAGATCACCTTGGTTTTTCAATAGCCGTATGGAGGCAAGTAAGGTTGTTATAGCCAGAATGGTATCGGGTACAACAAAGCATTTTTCCCACGCGTAATAGCCTTCAAAGTTATGAATCAGAGGCTTGAGTTCATCGATAGGGAAGGTGGTTTCCGTGAAGAAACCAAACCAAAAACCAAAGGTGTCCAATGCAGTCACGATGTTGAGGATAATTATCCAGAAAAATAAACGCGAGCTGTTGTGTATTCTGCTTTCTGAGGCAAGGCTAAGCATTTTCGATCTCCTTTGACGCTTCAGCGACGGCGTCTTCCTCAGTTGTGGTTGCTTTTTGGCTTTTTCTCTGAAGTCGCTCAGGGATGATGTCTCTGGAAAAAACGTCTTCAATGGTTTCAGCTCGTTTAATCACTTCAGCCTTACTACCGTTAACCAGAAGCATCGCAGGACGTGGAAGGGCATTAAAGTTTGACGCAGAGACTTCTTGATAAGCTCCCATATCAAGATAAGCGACGATATCACCTTCTTTTATGTCGGGTACTTTAACTAAAGGCGATATTCGGTCTGCATAGCAAGAGTGCCCCACGATGTCAGCTACATGTTTGGGAGTGCCATTTACATTGTTTGCGATTCTGAAATCATGGAAGTTATATTCATAAATACCACCACTCAAATAAAAATAGGTGGTGTCAGTTAAAACCCAATTCATTTTCATCGGTTTAGTTTGCTGTTTGAACTTCTTTACCTTGGTGAGATGAATGCCGGTATTGCCATAAAATCCACGACCCGGCTCTACCTGCAGGCGAATACCATCGAGATTTAAACCGCCCTTCAATAAAGTATTTCTAAATGTGCTAACGGCTGTTTCGGCATATTGCTCAATGCTGGGTGCTTTCTGGGTGCCCGGCATTTTGACCATGACTTTCTCAATCATTGATGACAAGACTTTATATCTTCCTGTCGCGGTTAGTCCATACATCGCGAGCTCTAAAGGGTAAGTGAAAAAAGTCATAATGGTATTCTCACGTTCGCCAAGTTTACTGTGAGGGTCGCGTTCTGTTGCGAAACCACCACCAATGTCTAATTCTTTAGGTCGATACCCGCCCCAAGCATCACAGAGATGGGTGACCAGCTGAGCGTAACGCTTCATCATGCCTTTCCAATACCATAAACTATTAGAGTGACGTCCTCCGTGGAAGTGAAGCCCCGTTAATTCTAGATGTTTCATCTTAAGAACTTGCTTGCCAAGCGTTTCTAAATACTGGGCAGGTATGCCTGATTTGTATACTTGAATACCGATATCGATTGAGGCTGATTCAAGCGAAAAATCAGTGCGTTTCCAAAGGTTAGGGAAATCTGGTTTTACCCTAAAACGGATTTTAGCGACCTTATTGAGTGACTTGGCGATTTGATTAATTCGCTCAGGTTCGTCTAGATCCTCTACGGTGATTCTGACGTCAGATTCTATGCATTTTTTTAGCATTTGATCTGATTTACCGCCACCATTCACCGAAATCAAGTTAGGATCAACATTACATTGTAAGGCTGAATGCAATTCTCCTTCTGAATAGATATCCGCACCTGCGCCTTCTTCACTTAAAATGGTTCGAACTGCAGTATTCCAATTTGCTTTGTTTGCCGGAAGAATGTCGACGGGACCATCAGGCCAAAACTGCGAGAAAGCGGAGCTAAAACGTTTAACATTTTCACGCAGTTGTTGCTCCGAGACGACAAACAGCGGACTGCCAAAGTTTTTTACTAATTTGGTTGTATCGCATTCCTCAATGTATAAGTGTCCGTTTCTGGCGCTAAGAATTTCATCAATTTTGTGATCGTTATTTTCCATGTCTTGGTCTCCAATTTATTTTATTTATGTCTAACACATGATTTTGGTTTGATGTCGTTCGCTTTGGTAAACCATAGGTTAAATAGTTTTCAACGTGTTTAGGTATTTCTTCAATCCTCGTTTTCCGATCATTTTCATGAACGGGTAAAGATAGCGAATCATCCATGGAAAGCAGGACAAGAAGCGGCCGCCAATGCTTTCAGAGTAGGGGAGGTAAATCTCAAGACGTTTTGTACGAGTGGCTTTGATGACAGCTTTTCCAACTTCATCAATAGATAATGGCGTGCTAACGAAGTTAAGCTCACTTCCGCCGTTCATTGCTTCATAGCGAAGCATTTGAGTATCGACGCCACTGGGGTAAATGCCCGTAACGTGAACACCTAACGGGCTAAGTTCATCACGAATTCCTGTAATGAACCCTCGCAGCCCAAACTTGGTAGCAGAGTAAGTCGCGCTACCTTTTAATGAAACAATGCCACCCATCGATACCGTTGATATTATGTGGCCGGAACCATGGTTAGTCATGTTTGTCGCGCAGGCTTTAATTAAGTGGATAGCACTGCGAAGATTCAACTCCAGCTGTTGGTCAATTTGGTGTTCATTTAAATCAATAATGTTTCCAACACAGATTGAACCGGCATTGATAAATGCAAGATTGATATGCCCAAACTCTTGTTTTATTTGGCCGAGTAGCTCCCTAAATTGTATTCGATCTGTTAAATCTGTTGCGATGGTAATTGAACCAGAAAGCGTTTCACCTAGCTGATTTAACTTGTTTTCATTTAAATCAATCAGAATAAGCTTATAGCCTAATGCATTAAGTCGTTTCGCTACATTTTCCCCTATGTCACCCGCGGCACCAGTAACCAAAGCGGTTTTATTTTCAGTCATCTATAAAATACCTTTCAAAATTCGCGGAAATGATATTAATTATCATATTTGTGGTTTGTTTATATAAGCTGATCATTGATCTTGTATTAGTGAATATAATCAATGCTCATGTTTTGTGTCAAGTATCTTTCAATGAAATTTGAACTATGTGACATTTATACTGGGGGGAGGTGTTTACCTGTATTTATATGAAAGGTTTTTTAGAGTTTAAGCGACCACTATAATTTTTTAGCCGGGACAAAAAAAACAAATCTAATTAACAACAGTTGTATTATCTTTAATCTCTTCTATCTTTAAGATGTCTAATTAACAACATTCATACTTACTAATGATAAAAATTGAAGACCCCTTACTCGCTTTGATTATTCGGTTTGTTGTCGAGGACGAACAGCTAGACAGTGTCAGTAATGAGTTTATCCAAAGACAGATAAAAACCTTAGAAGATTATCTGACGCAATTTCCTACAGACGAACATGAATGCCATACGATGCACTGGGTGCAGCAACACGCCGCTGAATACCGAAAGCAATGGGAAAAAAAAGTAGTTACGCATCGAGTTTCAAAATGGCAGTGTAAAGACTGCCCCTTACTGAATGAAGTGGATGCTAATCATTGTATTATTCACCAGAATTGGCTGAGTTTGCTACAACAATTTAGCAGAGATGACATCAGTACGGCTAAATATGTCGAAAGTGCGTTAACACTACTAACTGAGCATAAAGAGCATCTCAGACTGAGTAAACATCTAAAGCTTAAACTCGGTCTTATTAAATAATAGCGCTCGATCCCCGCCCTAGTTAAGCACGCAATATATTCCTAGAAAAGGGCACACCTATGCCTGCTGTAGCAAACCCAAGCAAGAAGTAAACAAGAAGAGCTATAAATATTTAGGGGGATCATTTTATGCTAGTCATCATAACTATCGAACACTCAAAAGGTGGCGCTTTTTAATTCAACACTGGATGTCATTTAGTGGCACAAATTGTGTTAAAACTATGGTTCAGTTTTAGTAACTTAAATAGTTTTGACACAGACTCTCGAATACCGGCTCAGCCCGACTAAATCAATCAAACAGATGCGGCCAAGGCTGAATTTCCTCTAGCTCATACGCTAATTCGAGCAGTGTTTGTTCTTGTCCTAATGCGCTAGCTAACTGAATACCTACAGGGAGACCCTGGCTTGATGAACCTGCAGGTAGTGAGATGGCGGGAGAGCCGGCAACGTTGGCCATGGGCGTGAAACTAGCATAACGCATGAGTCTCTCTAATAGTTCATCAAAGTCGGTTGATGGGTGTAGTTCTCCTAGTGGACGTGTTGTTTGAGCCAATACGGGTGATAAGTATGCATCGTAGGTTTCAAATTGCGATGTGAATTGTTGGGCAGCTTGTTTTAACCGGTATATGAATAGTGGCGTTTTATATAGATTTTTACGGTAGTGATTAGCTAGGCCGTGCGATAGATTGTCCATCGCGTTGGGCGTAAAACTAGCGCTAAATGTGAGCTTGGCGGATTGTTTGACTAAGAAAGATAACATTCCCCAATACAAGCTAAAATCTTCAGCGAACTGAGCCTTTACCGGAAAACGCATTTCTTCCACATGATGGCCTGCATTTGCTAGAGCTTGTGATGTTTTGAGGACTGCGGACCGAGTGTCTGAATCGGTACTAAAGCCGGTAACTGAGTCGATAAAAACACCAATTTTCAATCGCTTCTTATTGGGTGAGGTGACCAATGGGAGTACTGGTAAGTTAGGGTTTTGATAGTATTTTTGTATCTCAAAGTGAAAGTAGGCCGTGTCACGCACACTTCTGCTAAGAATACCTTCACTGACAATATTAATCGGTAATCCACGTGCTGCGAGTTCATTAATGTGTCTGTCCCTGCTTGGCTTTAAGCCAACTAACCCACAACATGCGGCAGGAATTCGAATCGAACCGCCGCCATCATTTCCATGAGCGAATGGTACAACTCCAGCGGCAACTAATGCTGCCGAGCCTCCTGAAGACGCGCCAGATGAGTATGCTAAATTCCATGGGTTTCGAGTTGCTTCTTTATGCGCGGGCTCTGTGGTCGCATTAAAGCCGAATTCAGGCAAACTGCTCTTTCCTAGTACATTCACGCCAGAAGATAAAAACTGTTTAGCGTAGTAACTGTGCCTTGTTTCATTCTTTGGTTTGATTGCAGCCGACCCAAAACTAGTCGGTAAACTCTTAATGGCGATGTTGTCTTTAACGAATGTCGGCACACCATAAAAGAAGGCAGCGTTTTTGTTCTTATTTGGCTGGGAATGCGTGGTCCGATTAAATGTTATCGCATTAATGGCAGGGTCGACTAATAGCGCTCTTTTCCGCGCTGCTTTAGCGAGCTCTTCAATTGAAATAACGCCATTATTTAATTCCTTACTTAAGCCAATCGCATCGAACTTTCCCAGAGCATCATCTTGAAAGCAATGTACCGAGCCTGACGCACTGGTTATGTTGGAGACTGGCTTTTTTGTTCTGGTGCTCATTAGTCTTGTCTCGATTTTATTATTTTTTGGAGTGTTTTTTTATGACGTGCCTTTAGTGTTCAACTTATTGCCACACATGTCAAAGTCTGTTTATTCAAAACTAAGTAAGGCAGGCGTGCTTACAAAGCATTTAGTTGTCTGTTTCATGCATATAATAAGACACTAACTTTTAGTTTAATATTTCACCGCTTGTCTAAAAAACCTGTTTACTTATTCACATAACTTTTTAATTTGGATTAATATGCCGCTTAATTTCTTATCAGACTATCTACAGATATAAAGTTCTGTCATTGTAGTGGTCAAGTAAAACTGGCCACGGTTTTATATTCAAGCCAGTATCTTTTCTCTGACTCATTGGGTGTTAAACCACTGTTATGGCTGTGAGGTCTAACCTGGCTGTAATAGCCAATGATG
>Ga0105348_1001261_pt1 | contig 17218 bp, 14 predicted proteins | sample EN8Hudsemesocosm_2_FD_83504 | JGI IMG/M metagenome (GOLD analysis project Ga0105348, IMG submission 83504) | Methane-oxidizing microbial communities from mesocosms in the Hudson Canyon - EN8C Hudson Canyon | ecosystem: Environmental > Aquatic > Marine > Cold seeps | place: Hudson Canyon... | reverse complement strand
TACGCTTGTCAAAACAAGTAACCCGCGACTTATGTTTATCAAGCTCGTGGTTGATATCTTAAAATCAATAAATGAAGAAGAGTTATTTACCAATTACGAATCTACTTCAGTAATCTACGGAAAAGACTGTTTGATCAAGCCAGGTGCTGTCATTGGCCAGGCAGGTTTTGGTTATGAGCGTGATCGCGATGGTACGCCAATCCGTTTTCCACATTTTGGGAGTGTTGTTTTGGGTAATCATGTTGAAGTCGGCGCGAATACAGTTATTTCTAAAGGTGTACTTGAAGATACGGTGATCCGCGATTGCACCAAGATTGATGACCTTGTTTATATCGCACACAACTGCAAGATTGGTAAAAACGTAATGATTGCGGGTAATGCGACGCTTTGCGGTGGTGTGCAAGTAGGTGATGGCGCATGGATAGGTGCGGGTGCATCAATAAAACAGAATGTTAAGGTTGGCGAAGGTGCAGTCGTGGGTCTTGGGGCAGTGGTAGTGAAAGATGTAGCCGCATATTCGATGGTTGTTGGTAATCCTGCTAGAGCTATCGATGATCAAGCTCAAGACGAAAAAGAACAAGTCCATCTTGCACAACAAAAACGGCAAGAACAACAAACGCAGGGAGCAGCTTAATGTGCGGTTTAGCCGGGCTAATTAACTTAAACGGAGAGCCTGTTTCGCCGCCTGTGTTGCAAGCAATGACGGATGCGATCGAGCATAGAGGGCCTGATGATGAAGGCCAATGGATAGAGGGCAGCGTCGGGCTAGGGCATCGCCGACTATCGATTATCGATTTATCCCCTGCAGGCCATCAGCCGATGGTGTCGGCGAATCACCGTTATGTATTAGTTTACAACGGCGAGGTATATAACTTTAAAGAGTTACGCACCGAGCTTGAAGCGAAGGGCTATTGGTTTCGATCCAAAACAGATTCAGAAGTCGTGCTCAATGCACTTGATGCCTGGGGTGTAAAAGCATTAGACCTCTTTAATGGCATGTTCGCGTTTGCGTTATGGGATCGTAAAGAGCGTAAGTTGCTTCTCGCGCGTGATCGTTATGGAATAAAACCTCTTTACTATGCGGTGCAAGGCAATGTGTTGTCTTTTGGGTCCGAGCAGAAAGCGATACTCGCCGACAAACGTATTCAGCGCAGTGTCGATAAAAAGGCATTGTTAGAGTACTTCACTTTTCAAAATATCTTTACCGACCGAACGCTGCTCGATGATATTAAATTGCTACCGGCAGGTTGTTATCTTGAAATAGATCTTAAGCAAAAAGAGCCAAAGCTTCGCAAAACACGATATTGGGATTACGATTTTCGAGAGCCAACCGAGAAAGCGGATAAACAAGAATACGTTGAAGAGTTGCAGCGCCTTTTTAAACAAGCGGTGAATAGGCAGTTAGTCACCGATGTAGAGTTAGGCAGTTACTTGAGTGGCGGAATGGATTCGGGATCTATTACCGCCGTGGCTTCCCAGTCTTACCCCTACATGAAAACCTTCACCTGCGGTTTTGATCTTCATTCGGCATCTGGTCTAGAGCTCGGCTTTGATGAGCGCGCAAAATCAGAATATATGTCGTACCACTTCAAAACCGAACATTATGAAATGGTACTGAAAGCAGGCGATATGGAGCGTTGCTTGCCAAAGTTAGCCTGGCATTTGGAAGAGCCTCGTGTCGGCCAAAGCTATCCTAATTACTATGTAGCGCAACTCGCAAGCAAATTTGTGAAAGTAGCGCTCAGTGGTGCGGGGGGGGATGAGCTATTTGGCGGTTATCCATGGCGTTATTATCGCGCGGTAAATAACTCAAATTTTAATGATTACATAGAAAAGTACTACCAGTTTTGGCAGCGTTTAATTCCTAATGGAGAGATCCAAAAAGTGTTCTCTCCAATCTGGGCTGATGTAAAAGATGTCTGGACTCGAGACATATTTAAAAATGTATTCAAGCATCATGCGGATGAGCTATACACTCCAGAAGACTATATAAACCACTCATTGTACTTTGAGGCAAAAACATTCCTTCACGGTTTATTAGTCGTGGAAGACAAGCTTAGCATGGCGCATAGTTTAGAGACGCGTTTGCCTTTCTTGGATAATGATCTGGTAGATTTTGCCATGCGCTGTCCTGTATCGCTTAAGTTGAATAACTTAGCGGATGTTATGAGAATAAACGAAAACGACCCCGGTGCAGCCGGCTCTCGGCATTTCCAAAAAACGAAAGACGGAAAACAAATTTTACGGGACGCGATGGCGAGCATGTTACCGCCAGACATCGCAACAGCCGAGAAACAGGGTTTTTCATCTCCAGACGCTTCTTGGTTCAAGGGTGACTCAATAGATTTTGTGAAAAAGCGCTTGTTAGGTCGGAATAATAACTACGGACAATTTATGGATGTTGCCTCTGTGCATAGTTTAGTGAATGAACATGTCTCTGGTGAAAAAAACAGAAGGCTATTAGTTTGGTCTTTACTGAATATTGAAGAGTGGACCGGCCAAATTCTTGGGGCAGCTAATGGTTAAACAATCTAGTAATAAATCAGAATGGTTGCGTGTCCTAAAAAACTCATTGGGTGAAATTTTAGACCAAGAGTTTTATGAAAACTTTGTCGAAATAGTTGATGCCTTGCGGGCACACAAAAAGACAGCATTTAATCGTTTCTTGCCATTAGGAGAATACTTTGGAGACCGCTGGGATAGAGCGTTCGAATACGGTTTTGGTGAGGGCTCCAGTATTTATGACAGCGCTGTTGTTATTGGTGATGTTCAAGTAGGGGACGATACATGGATAGGACCGAATACCCTGCTAGATGGGAGTGGAGGCCTCACGATTGGAAGTAACTGCTCTATTTCTGCTGGTGTGCAGCTATATAGTCATGACTCAGTTGAGTGGGCTACAAGTGGTGGCGAAGTTGAGTACCAATATGAGAGCACTCAGGTAGGTGATAACACATACATTGGACCCAACTCCATTATTGCTAAAGGGGTAACCATTGGGACTGGTTGCATTATCGGAGCTCAAAGCTTTGTCAATTCCGATGTTGCGGATGGCCAGAGAGTTGCAGGTACGCCAGCAAAGATATTAATGTCTCAGAAGACTAAAAGATGAATATGCAAAGTTTTAAGAGGTCGGCGGCGAGTCTTTCGTCTGTCAACGTAAAAGTGTGCACTAGGTGTATCTATGATGAGCGCGTAAGTGCCATCTCGTTTGATGAAGAAGGGGTGTGTAATTACTGTCATCAGATTGATTCACTTGTTGAGCAGTACGGCACAGGCTTGGATAAGGGGAACTCACAGTTTCAGGATATTGTTAGTGAGATAAAACAGGCGGGTAAAGGTAAAAAATACGACTGTGTTATCGGGGTTAGTGGTGGAACCGACTCGTCATACATGGTGTATTTAGCAAAGGAGTGGGGTCTTCGACCGCTTGCTGTGCACTACGACAATACATGGAATTCCGCTATCGCGACGCAGAATATTCGCAAGGTATTGACTGCATTGGATGTCGATTTATACACGCATGTGGTAGATAACAAAGAAGCAGATGACATATTTCGATCTTTCTTTTTTGCAGATGTTGCTGAAATTGAGGCATCAACCGACCTGGGGCTAGCTGAGACACTTTATCGAGCTGCCTCAAAATACAAGGTGAAATATGTCCTTGAAGGCCACTCATTTATAACAGAGGGAATTAGCCCTGTTGGCCGGAACTACTTTGATGGAAAGTATATAAAATCCATCCATCAAAAGTTTGGTCGTCGATCAATGAAAAGCTACCCATTAATGACGTTCGCAAATTTTATGCGTTGGACTATTTTTGGGCGAATTAAGAAGATACGCCCCTTTTGGTATATAGATTACAACAAAGAAGAAGCGCGCTCCTTCTTAGAAGAAAATTATGATTGGGAGTATTACGGTGGTCATCATCTTGAAAATCGAATGACTGCATTTTTTCATAGTGTTTATGCCCCCGAGAAATTCAACAGCGATTTCCGAAATAATACTTTGGCAGCCTTAGCGCGTAATGGAATGCTTAGCAGAGAGGAAGCATGGGCTGAGTATAATCAACCGCCACACGCTGAGCCAGACTTGGTGGAGTATTTTATTAAAAGATTGGGGTTGACGGACGATGAGTATCGAATGGTGATGGCGCACCCCCCCAAAAGTTGGACGGAATACCCAACCTATAAAAAACGTTTTGAAATGCTAAGGCCCATATTCTTTAGTCTAGCAAAAGCAAATCTCGTACCCATGAGCTTTTATCTCAAGTACTGCTTTCCGATTAAGGAGCAGTCATGATCACGATAGTCGATTATGGCTTGGGGAATTTTGGCTCAATCAAGAATATGTTCAAACGCATCGGTGTGGCTGCTGAAATTCAAAGTGATCTTGATGCTATAGATCAGGCCACAAAGATTTTGTTACCGGGGGTGGGTAAGTTTGACGCGGCGATGTCGCGTATTAATGAGAGCGGTTTGCGCGAGATTTTAGAGCGCAAAGCACTTGTTGAAAAAGTTCCGGTTTTGGGTATTTGTTTAGGTATGCAGTTGCTTACCAAAGGTAGTGAAGAGGGTGTACTTGATGGCTTGGGCTGGATTGATGCTCACGCTAGGCATTTCCAAGCGGAAAAAAACTTAAAAGTACCGCACATGGGGTGGAATTTGGTGAAGTCGGCAAACCCCAATCATTTGATCGACCACCTCCCGGATGAGTCGCGGTTTTATTTTGTTCACTCCTATTATGTTCAGGTAGCAAAGCAAGAAAACTCTTTGTTAAAAACGACCTACGGACACGAATTCGATTCAGGCATCGTTGCTGAGAATATCTTTGGTGTTCAGTTTCATCCAGAAAAAAGCCATAAGTTCGGCTTGGCTTTATTCAAACAATTTGCAGAGCTGTAATCATGTTGCGAACCAGAGTCATTCCAACCTTGCTTTTGAGAAATGAGAGTCTCGTAAAAACAGTGAAGTTTGGCAAGTTTACCTATATTGGCGATCCATGTAACACCGTTCGTATTTTTAATGAACTGGAAGTTGATGAGCTCATGTTTCTCGACATTACTGCCACAAAAGAAAACAGAGAGCCGAATTACGCGTTGTTAAAAGATATTGCCACAGAGTGTTTTATGCCTTTGTCTTACGGCGGAGCTGTTCGCACTGTTGAACAAGCGCGTAAAATTCTGAATATTGGTTTTGAGAAGGTCTGCGTTAACTCTGCTGCGATAGATGACATTTCACTCATTTCCGAAATTTCCAATGAGTTCGGTTCGCAGGCAGTAATAGCCTCTATTGATTATAAAAACTCCTTGTTAGGTAAACCTGTTGTCGTACGTGGCAGCAACCAAAAGTCGACCGGAAAGTCAGTCGATGCTTGGGCGAAAGAGCTTGAGACTGCGGGTGCTGGGGAGATTCTCTTAACGTCAGTAGACAGAGAAGGAACGTGGGGCGGGTTTGATATTTATATGATTAAGAGAGTGTCTAACAGCCTCTCAGTTCCACTAATTGCTCAGGGTGGAGCTGGAGGCGTATCTGATATTGGCGAAGTCGTTAATGTAGGGAATGCTTCGGCTGTCGCGTTGGGAAGCTTGGTAGTTTTTCAGAAAAAAGGGATGGGTGTTTTGGTAAATTTTCCAAACGAGACTGAATTTGAGGGTGTTTTTAAGTGACAGATTATTTTTTACACACCGGTATGCATAAAACAGGAACCAAGTTTTTTCAGCATAAGGTTTTTCCTAATCTAGATAAAGTTGAGGTTAGCTATAACCCTCCTAAGCTCTGTCAGTTAATCGCTGATCTCTTAAAGGCAGAGCCTTGTGATGTCGATTTAGTTCTTGATGCGATAGTGAAGGAAAAGATGCGTTTAGAGGCAGGGATTACACAAAAAGTGCTTATCTCTAGAGAGATTATGTCGGGCGACTTATTTAGCTTCTATAAGGGCTACAAAGAAAATTATACGCGACTGAATCGTGCTTTTCCGGAAGCAAAAATAATAATGGCTATGCGTTATCAAGTGGATTGGATCGTATCGTGTTACCGCGAAACGTTGCATGAGCATCATTACCAAACGATCGGGCAGTTTTTAGGATTTGAGCCTGGCGATGATCGCTTTGTTAAGGCTGATTATAGAGACCTAGATTATTCAAGTATTTTGACCCAAATAAAAACGTTGTTTGGTGTTGAGAATATGAGTGTTTTCTTCTACGAAGATTTCCGTAAAGACAAGTTAGAAATGCTAAGTCATATTTCAGATATTCTTGGAGTTGATAATATACCAGTGACTGATGACGGAGATACCATTCCTAATAGGGGGTACTCGGCATTAGCTGCTGTAGTTTCTATCAAGCGTTATCGTTGTTTAAAAGCTCTTGGTCTTGATCATTATTTTGTTCATCGACCCATTAGGTTTTTTGGCGATGGGAGTATTCCTGCAGGGTTTGAAGATTTATCTGTGCTACCTAAAGAAAAATACTGGCATGATGAATTTTTGCGGGACAACGAAGAGATTCGATCTGATGGTTACCCAAACAATCTATCGCTGCTTGAACGCTGGAAGCATAAAGTCAGTTGGCGAAATTTGATGAAAGAAAACTTGGATAAAATCACCTATAAGGATTGGGATTTATTGGGCAAATACCGACCAAAACTAAATGCATATTTCAAAGGTAATAACAATAAGCTTCTTGAGCTTCATTGCGACGTATTGAAGAAGGCACCAATTAACTATACTTCTGAAAGTAAGGGGTAATCTTGTGAGAGTGTTAGTTGTAGACTGTAATTTACGTTACATGAACCCTATGCGCGCACTATTGCCTTTTTACATCTCTAGCTCTAGCGAAGAGGTTACATTTTTTGGACCAGGCTATTGTTCGAGCCAAGATATTGATCGCGGGTTGGTTAATTTTGTGGAAAGAGAAGGTCCGTTTGATATTGAGGTTAGAACTGTACAAAGCTTGCCCTCCAGTATCATTGATTCGATATCTTCTAATTTTGTAGATTCAAAGTTATCTTTTTATAAACGGTCGTTTGCTTATACCTTCAAGAGTCATGACTTAGAAACGTTTTGGCGTGACAAAGGGTTAGACCGTTCCTTTGCAAGCAAGAGGGTTGTCTTGTTGCACCAATACGACTTCCAAGCAATGACGGAGAACTTTCGAGATTACGTTTTGACTGGTTTTGATCTCATTGTTGGATTAAGTAGAGAGTTTTGGGAATCTCATGACTATAAGGCCTTGAATTTATCTAACGAATACAAGCATACGAATTGTTGGTCAGAAGTTCTTGAGTCTTCAGATGAAAAAACTCTGGGTCTGCCAAATTTTGTTGCCCCTCATGAATTTGATTTCAACCATCATAGCAATAGGCGTTATGAGTGGAGTGTTGTTGGAACAACCTACAAGAATCGTGGATTGGTAAAGGAACTTTTTTCGGAGAATTCGATTAGTTATACAGCTGGTAGAAGCTGGCGATATATGAGTTTACAACTAAAAGAACGCTTTAAATTAAACCCGTTTAATTCAAGACGAAACTTAGATGTTTTGAATCAGGAGTTTCAATACTCGTTGGTTAATTCTAAGTATGGTTACACTTGTGGCTCGGACTTGAAAATGCCAATTAGGAAATTCTTCGAAATTCCGGCTGCTGGCTGTACTCTCGTAGCATCTCCTTGCAGTGGATTTCAAAATTTGGGCTTTATTGATAGTGTCAATTCGATAGTTTGTGAACCGCAGGATATTTTGGATGTTGCTAAGGAGCTCAAACATAACCCAGCTAAGGGTCAGGCAATAGCAAAAGCCGGTCAGCGCTTGGTATTAGAAAAACATTCAGTTTTGAAACGGTCTGAACAGCTTTGGGCGGCGATAAGGCTAGTACATAGGGGTAAATATAAGGGGGCAGTTTGGTCGAATGGAGATATATTATTTCATGATTAAGTTTTGGTGGTGGATCCATAAATCGTGCAGCTGAGTATTTTATCCAGTTATATGCATCAGATCATAAATATTGGACTGCGGTTTATTATGATCCCAATATATGTCGGCGCTTTTGGTTTAGGGTCTTATGGCTTGATTGGGTTTTATATTTCTATGAGTTCTTTGCTCGTTTTACTTGATTTTGGAATGGGTTACGCATCCCTAAAGCTGCTTTCTGAATCCTCTCAAGACACACTAAGTAGCGATGTGGCGGTACTTAGATTAATTGAAAAAATTTATCTTGGTTGCACATTTTTAATCGGATTTGTAATTTATTTTCTTTCTAATGCGATTGCAGAAAACTGGTTGACTGTCGACGCTAGAGGGGTTGATGCGACAGCGACGATTCAATTAATGGCGTTTTTGTTATTGGTTTCGTGGCCTCAAAGCCTATACCAATCATTTTTAATGGGGCAACAAAAATTTGTGCCGATGAATGTCGTGATGATCGTTGTAAATATATCTGTCACTATGCTTATGTTTATTGGGTTAACAAATTTTGATCTAAGTGTGGATTATTACTTTGCTGTGATGATTGCGGCAATGGCGCTGCAAACCATAGTTTTGAGGTTGTTAGCATGGGGTGATTTAAGAGGGGTGCCTGAGCAGTCCGTGATGAAAAACGATGTTGTACGATTTTTTTCTTATGCCGCCGGCGTTTCAGTTTTTTCACTCTGTTCACTTGGTTTTTTTCAAGGCCCGCTATTAGCACTGTCTTCCCTTTCGACAACTTCAGAGTTAGGCCTTTATAACTTGGCTATGACCTTCCCTATGGCATTTATTACACTCATGTATCCATTAGGTTCTGTGTTCTTGCCCAAATTAGTTGAGATAGCGGGGAATGAAGATGCTCGAGATAAGTTCGAAAGAGCGGTATTTATAATGGCTAGCTTTATGGTGGCAGGAACAGCAACGTTATTACTTAATATGGACTGGATATATTTATTTTGGGTGGGAGATGAAGCGGTCCTTTCTAAGATAGTTGGGGTATCCAGTTCTTTAGCCTTGGGGACGTTGTTTTACGGATTTACAATGATTTTTAACAATGTATTGTTAATAAATGCTAAAAGTAATCGGTTAGCGAGTGCTTATGTTGTGGCATTGCTTTGGCTTTGTTCTTGTATTTACTTATTCAATGAGCCTTTTAATGCTCAAACTATAGCAGATCTTTGGAAAGATGTTTCTTTTATTCTTATGTGCGGGGTATTGTTCATAGGCTTGGTGAGTTTTCCTAGTTTATTCAAAGCATGGTTTAAGAGTATCTTATCTGCCCTTAGTTTAGGATTTCTGGGTGTATCAATTATCGTAATAGTTTCTACTTACAGCACCCAGGACTCATTTATATTATTGGTATCGACTGTTCTAGTATTCGCAATCTTGTATATTCCTAAAACATATAAGATTGTCAGGGCGTTATGATTATTAGTTCTTTGACGTCGTCAAACGCCTGTGAAGAAAGAAATCAATGGCGTTCTTTTTCTCTTACTACAGGGCCTAGAGTCCTTTTTGCGATTATCTATAGTGTGGGGTTCGTTCTATTCCCTTGGGAATACCTCCTCGGCCTTTCATTCCCAGATAAGCTAAACTATATAGCCCGATTTGATCAGCTCCAGGCTTTTGGGGTTGATTCAATAAACCCTTTGGGTGGAGTACTTGGTGCTTTTATTTCTGAATCTCTCTGGGGCTTTATTCTTTATGGGCTTGGACTAAGTGGTTTTAGTGCTGAGCAAGCTCTGCTTCTAATATCATTTTTCTGCATTCTTGCGATAGTTGTGTTCGTGTCTAGCAAGGTTAATTTTACGCTAGCGGCAATATTTCTATTAAATCCTCTGATCGTAGACTTCGTGATGGCTCAGCAAAGAAGCGCTCTGGCTTTTGCTGGTTTTTTAGCGTTTGTGAGCACTAAGGCCAATGTTCTTCGCATCCTAATAGTTTCTGGTTGCATGTTCATACATGTAGCATTTGGCTTGCTACTCGTAGGCTATGTTTTGGCCGGTGCAGTAGCCAGGCTCCGAGTGGCCAATTCTCCGTTGGTAAACCGGGCTGCGCATTTGCTGATTGCGTTTATTGCAGCTTTAGTGCTTTTGTTGGGTAAAGACTTTTTTTTGTCTGCGATAGGGGACCGTCGAGCAGCCACTTCTAGTGGCTCGCAGTCAATTGTATATGCCTTGTTTTGGCTAGCTTTAATCATTTATATAGTTGTTTTTAGTCGAGGACGTTTGGATTGGTTGTTAAACTTTACTTGCTTGTTCGTATCATTGTTTATGGTTGCGGTTTTTTTGAATACCTATAGTTCAAGGTATCTAGTATTTGCATTGCCCTTTCTTGTTATTGCGCTGGCCCGGCTGACTTTTAACGAATCCGTTTTAAGTTACTTTCTTCTTTTTTGTTACCAGTTCGTTCAGTGGGTTTATTGGTGGGGCTGGTTTGTTAGATGATCGTTAAATCTAATCGGGCGGGTAACATAACGCTCTTGATAAGCACTCTTGGCGGTGGCGGTGCAGAAAGAGTGTGCGTGCTTTTAGCTAATGGGCTTGTGTGTCTAGGCTGGCAAGTGGACTTGGTTATCTTGAAGCAGAGTTCCAATGATCGCTCGGCGGAGCTAAGTGATGGTGTTAATCTTGTTTGCTTGGGTGTGACTAGGGCGCGTTATGCTCCAAAGGCGCTCTTAAGGTATTTGGAAAGCTCAAAGCCAGCGATTCTCCTGTCTTTTAATAACGAGGTTGCCATTGCTGAGTTTTTGATCTCTTTGATTCGTAAACGCACATATCGTTTTGTGCACCGTAATGTGACAACGTTATCCTCGGTACTTTTCCATTCTGGGGGCGGTTTGCTAAATAAACTTCGGTATTGGTTGCTCAAGAAGGTCTTGCGTCAAGCAGACCTTGTTGTTAGCCAGTGTGAGGAAATGGCGAATGACGCAAATAAAGAACTGGGTTTGGTCGGATTACCATATATCTACAATCCTGTTGTTAGCCGAGTTACAGAACCATCAACAACTACCGACGCGAGTGATGTTCAATTTATTTTATGCGCGGGACGAATAGATCGAAACAAGAGCTTTGGACTTGCGGTGGAAGCTTTATCACTGCTTCCAAAAACTAATAAAAGAACAGAGTTGTGGATTGCAGGTGAAGGGCCAGAGAAAAGCGGCATTGAAAGGCTAGCTGAGCAGCTTGGTATAAAGTCTAGGGTCAGATTTCTTGGTTACTCAAAGGATTTGGATAATCTTTACACAAAAGCAGCTTTGGTTTCATTAACATCTCATTTTGAAGGTTTTCCAAATATATTGATCGAGTCAATATCGAATGGGTGCCCTATTGTTTCTGTAGACTGCCCCAGTGGTCCTAGTGAGATAGTAGAAGAGGGTATGAACGGATTTTTGGTTAAAGATCGCACTCCTGAAGCTCTGGCCGAAGCGTATGAAAAAGCGCTAAAAAAGGATTGGAGCAGGGTCGATGCCGCGAATACCGCAGATAAGTTTTCGGGGCAGAAAATCCTGCAACAGTGGGATGAGACACTTCAAGAGCAGCTTTCGTTATTGGAACGCGGGTTGAAATGCCAGTAGTTATACACATCATTACAGGCTTAAATACCGGCGGGGCGGAGCGCGCACTTTACAATGTCATACAAGGTGGTCTCGCTGAGAGTTTTCGAACAATAGTAATTTCATTGACGGACGAAGGTCGTTACGGGCCTATGCTTAAAGAGCTTGGCGTGCCTGTTTACTGTTTAGGTATGAAACATGGATTGCCAAGTATAAGCGCTTTATGGGTTTTGAGGCGTATTATTAGAAAATATCAGCCAGACGTGGTTCAGGGTTGGATGTATCATGGCAATCTGTTTGCTAGTTTAGCGCGATTTTTTTCTTCTCACTCATCTAAGGTTGTCTGGAATGTCAGGCAATGCTTGTACATTTTGCGGGAAGAAAAGAAATTAACCCAATTGGTGATTCGACTATGTATGGTCATTACTAAAAAACCCGCAGGGATAATTTACAATAGTCAGCTCTCCAAAACACAGCATGAGCAGTTGGGCTTTTCAAATAGCAATGGATTGGTTATCCCAAACGGCTTTGATTTGGAACACTTTCAAAAAAATGTAGATGCGATGTGTGTGCTTCGAGAAGGGTTGTCTTTGCCAGTAGAGGCACTTGTTATTGGGCACGTAGGCCGTTTTCACCCGATGAAAGATCATGCTTGTTTTATCAAGGCGGCAGAATTAGTTATTAACGAACAACCCAAAGCTTTTTTTCTTTTGGCAGGAACGAACGTTGATGACAATAATGTGCAAATCATGGATCTCATACCAGAGGAGTGGCGCCACCGTTTTTTGCTTCTCGGCGAAAGGAATGATGTGCATCGACTCTACAATGCAATGGATGTTTTTTGTTTGAGTTCTAGTTCAGAGGCTTTTCCCAATGTGTTGGGAGAGGCAATGTCTTCAAGTCTGCCTTGTATAACAACCGATGTGGGTGAGGCAGCGTATATTGTTGGTGAAACTGGTCTGGTTGTTCCGCCAAAAGACCCTAGCGCATCGGCTAGCGCAATGCTACAGATGCTGGATAAACCTGCGGAGATGAGACACTCTCTTGGGCTGGCGGCACGCCTCCGTGTCGAAGAAAAATTTAGTTTGAAGAGTGTTGTTCGTATGTATGCCGAGTTATACGAGTGCCTGCTTTTAGAGGATAGGTTAAATAAAAATTAAAAATGGATGACATCAAGGGAAATAACATGAACACCGAAATGCACGCTTCTGAAGTTGCTCAAGGCGAACGTTTTGAGTTTGGTAAAAACTGGTCAAGATTTATAGATGGGTTAACCGAAGAGAAAATCAAGGAAGCTGAACTATCCCTCAAGAATATGCTTAGAGTTGACACCTTAGAGGGGTTGACGTTTTTAGATATTGGATCTGGAAGTGGGCTTTTTTCATTAGCTGCGCGGAGGTTAGGAGCTAAAGTAACATCGTTTGATTATGATCCATATAGTGTTGCTTGTACCACTTCTTTAAGGGAAAAGTACTGCACTAATGATGTTAATTGGAAGGTTGATCAAGGGTCGGTTCTCGATAATGATTTTATGAGTAACTTGGGACAATTTGATGTTGTTTATTCGTGGGGCGTTTTACACCATACCGGTAACATGAAGCTCGCATTGACGAATGCGGCGAATAGGATAACTCACGAAGGCTTGATGTTTGTCGCGATTTATAACGATCAAGGCTGGGTTTCTAAATATTGGACGTTGATCAAGAGGTTATACAATCGAAACCGTGGCGGTCGACTTCTCGCGTTAGCAATTACGTTACCATATTTCATGGCACATAAATCGATTAAAGCGCTTCTTCAAAAGCAAATTCCGCGTGGGATGACGTGGTGGACAGACGTGGTGGACTGGGTAGGAGGCTACCCGTTTGAAGTCGCTAGTCCTGAGTACATGATAGATTTTTATTACGACCTTGGGTTTGCGTTAATTAAGCAGAAAACTGTAGAAAATAAGCTTGGTTGCAACGAATTTGTCTTTAAAAAACTAGGCCATTAAGGGCGTACTTTTGGAATACAACTTGAATCTTGATAGATATAGCGTCTCTTTAGAAAGGAATACTTAATAATAAATGTGTGGGATAACAGGGTTTTGGGCTAAGGAAGAAGCGAAGGAAGGTTTAGCCTTGCGAATGGCAGCGCGAATCCAAACACGCGGGCCAGATGATGCAGGTGATTGGCATAGTGGGGATGAAACGCTTGCATTGGCGCACCGACGTTTGGCGATTGTCGATCTCTCTCCTGCGGGGCATCAACCAATGGCTACTTTTTGTGGTCAGCATGTACTTGCTTTTAATGGTGAGATTTATAACCACGAAGACCTGCGTTCAGAGCTTGAGGCAGAGTTAGGGCAAATACAGTGGCGTGGCCATTCGGATACCGAGGTCTTGCTTCATGGTTTGCGGCATTGGGGGATTGAGCTAACGCTGACTAAACTCAACGGCATGTTTGCTTTCGCTTATTGGTCTGAACGCGACAAAGCACTGTTTTTAGCGCGCGATCGAATGGGCGAAAAGCCACTTTACTTCGGGAAGCAAAATGGTGCGTTTTTGTTTGGGTCAGAGCTTAAGTCATTAAAAGCCCACCCACGATTTTCTGCGGATATTGATCGCGATGCGCTTGCTTTGTATATGCGCCATAACTATATCCCGGCACCGTATTCTATTTATCAAAATATTCATAAGTTAAAACCGGCCCACTATGTCGTTATAAGTAACCATGGGCAGAATATTTCTGAACAGCGTTGCTACTGGGACTTGAAAGAGATCGCAAACCACGGTTTAGCGAATCAGGTCACGGATGAGCGTCAGGCACTTGAAGACTTAGATGGCCTTTTGAAAGATTCCGTAAAACGGAGAATGATGGCGGATGTGCCACTTGGTGCTTTTTTGTCTGGTGGCTATGACTCAACAACGGTTGCAGCGTTAATGCAGGTGCAAGCACTAAACCTGTAAAAACGTTCTCTATTGGCTTTAAAGAAGATGCCTTTAATGAAGCGCAATACGCAAAACAGGTTGCAGCGCATTTAGGCACCGAGCATACGGAGTTATACGTAGAACCACAGCAGGCTCTCGATGTCATCCCCAAGCTTCCAGAGATCTATGACGAGCCTTTCTCGGACTCTTCGCAGATCCCTACTTTTTTGGTAAGTCAGTTAGCCAAGCAACATGTAACTGTTGCGCTATCGGGTGACGGCGGTGACGAGCTTTTTTGCGGTTATAGCCGTTATAATTTAGGTTATAGTATGTGGTCTAAGCTAAGCATGCTGCCTGCTTCCGTGCGTCCTTTGGTTGCGTGGCTATGCCGCGTTGCGCCCGGAGAACGCATTGATGTGATGCAGCGTCTCTTGCCAGAGCGTTATCGTGTATCCAGCTTGGCCGATAGATTGCCAAAGCTGGCCGAAGTTCTCGCTCATAGTTCAGGTGATCAGTTCTATAAAACTTTAGTTTCACATAATAAGCACCCATCTGGTTTGGTTTTAGGCTCTTGCGAGCCAAAAACTATACTGGATGCCTCAGGCGATATTCCAGATTTTGGTGATCTTAGAGATAGAATGATGTACCTAGATACATTGTCTTATCTTCCCGGTGATATTCTTACAAAGGTTGACCGAGCCTCGATGGCGGTTAGTCTAGAAGCGCGAGTGCCTTTATTGGATCACCGTTTGGTTGAATATGCATGGAGTTTGCCATTAGAAATGAAAATCAAAAACGGGCAAGGGAAGTGGCCTTTGCGGCAAGTGCTGTATAACTATGTGCCGAAAGAGATGATGGAGCGTCCCAAGCAAGGCTTTGGGGTACCTATTGAACATTGGCTCACGGGCCCACTTAAAGATTGGGCGGCAGCTTTGCTAGATGAAAACCGCTTGCGACAGGAAGGGTACTTTGACCCGGCGCAAATAACTCTTATGTGGAATGAACATTTATCTGGTAAGCGTCGCTGGCATTATTACCTTTGGGATGTGTTGATGTTTCAGGCTTGGCTTGCCGAGCAATAATGTTTTGAGTTAGGGGTTATTGCGCGCCTTGATAATGAGCAATAGCCTCTTTAGGTGTTATTTCCTTGTCAGACTTTCTCCCTAAGAAATAACAACCACTAGCTGCATCGACATTGTATTTTTCTGGAATCAGTTCATCCAAATAAATTAACCAGAAGAACAGTAGTTTAATAACTTTACCGGCTATTCGAGAGCGAAATAGACCTCGCGAAAAATTATCGATAGCCCAAATTAATTGCGTTCCCCCGCCGGCAGATGCTCCTGATTTAATCAGCGAGAAGTGTTTGAACAGGTAACGATGACCGCTTTCTGTAAAGCGTGTGAAATCGTAAGCCCCTTCATGAACGTGCTGCAGAAATGGCGTTTCTGAGTAAACCATGCCTTTCTTTTTGAGAACGCGGTAGATCTCACTTACAACTTTGCTTGGTTCAAGAACGTGCTCTAATACTGCCTGGATAATTACGGCGTCAAAAGCGTCGTTCTCAAACGGTATGCTGTGCGCATCCGCTATGAACTGTATATGCTTGGACGCATAGACATCGAATGCGACTATCTCTATTTGAGAAGAATCATAGAGAGGTTGCATGCCCTGGCCGATGCTACCGGCTCCAATAATGAGTACTCGAGGATTTTTTTCTTTTGATTTGTTAGTAAGCAAGCTCATTAGTTCTGAAATGTTAGCTGCTGTTGCGCTTTTAGGCGGCGAGACCAATTTTTTCGCCAGAGACATCAGGCCGCCATATTTACGCCTTTCAACGACCTCTGGTACATGTAACGATTCAAAGTCTTGAACATTTAGTACTGAGCTTTCAAAATCGACAAAAATGGGAAAACCATCAATGATCTTGTAGGTATGTTCATTATTATCTGTTCTCCAGGTGCCTCCTTCTTGTACTAATGGTTGTCTGGTTCTAGGGCAGATAAATTTAGGGAGCTGGTCTGGTTTTGCGAGCATCTTGGAATCCTTTCTTCTTTTTAATAACGATTTTCTGCAAGGCTAAATGCTTTGGTTTAGTATGACGCTATACGTAAAAAGCTTTCGCTAAGCCATTTTACTAGGAGTAGTAAACTTTGGATAAAGGATTGTAAGTGACTAAGGAAGGCAACGCTATTATATTTGTCGCTACAAGGCACTTCGCTATTTATAGTTCCCGTGAACGAATACTGACTGCATTAATTCAGTTCGGCTATAGAGTCATTGTTGTAGGTAAAGCAGACCATACGACTAAGAACCTCCATGACTTGAATGTTGAGACGGTTGATGTAAGTTTTGATAAGTCTGGTTTCAATATATTTAGGGATATGTCTTTTGTGTTGAGGCTGCAGCGATTAATCGCTTCTGTAAAACCTGTTGTAGTGCACTTTTTTCATGCAAAACCGGTTATATTTGGAGGTTTTATTCGAATGTCCATTAATACGCCAGATTTGAGAATGTTTGCTACCATCACGGGGCTAGGTAGAGCCTTTGAGCAGAGTGTACTGAAGCGGTTTGCTGCCGGTCTAGCTTATAAGTTTTTTCTAAAAAACTACGATTCTGTGATTTTCCAAAATAATGATGATATTCAGTTGTTTTTAGACAATGATTGGGTGGACAAAGATAGTGCAAAGTTGGTTCTTGGTTCGGGGGTCGATTTGTCTCGATTTCGCGTCATTAATGGTACGATCAGATCCAAAATAATATTCGTCAGCCGCCTGATAAAACAAAAGGGTG
>Ga0105348_1001260_pt1 | contig 17221 bp, 15 predicted proteins | sample EN8Hudsemesocosm_2_FD_83504 | JGI IMG/M metagenome (GOLD analysis project Ga0105348, IMG submission 83504) | Methane-oxidizing microbial communities from mesocosms in the Hudson Canyon - EN8C Hudson Canyon | ecosystem: Environmental > Aquatic > Marine > Cold seeps | place: Hudson Canyon... | reverse complement strand
TGCGAATGCATACGTCGTTGTGCTTTAAATCACCAGTGCAATATGAAAGAATGGCTGCATAAAATTAATTAGTAGGGCGTCTACTATTTGGGGTGAGCTCTCTATGAACCTATTTATGAAGCGATAGGCGATACCGATAGTGAAAATATCTTTTGTGATTTGATGAATCAAGTTCGTCAAAATTATTGCCGTGATTCACTGCCTCAAAAATTAGCGGCTTGCCTTGTGGAATTAGCGAAAGACTATGGCAAGCAGGGTGTTTTTAATTGCTTATTAAGTAATGGCGATTGGCTGTTCACATTTTGCAGTACTAAGTTGGCTTGTATTACACGTCGTGCACCTTTTGGCCCTGCGTGTTTAACCGATGCTGATGTCAGCATCGACTTTGCTGCCGAGACGACAAATAACGATGTGGTGAGTATTATTGCGACTCAGCCTTTAACGTCGGATGAAGCGTGGGAAGTTTATGAGCCCGGTGAATGGCGCTTGTGGCAGTCGGGTGAGGTAGTTGCTCGGGGTGTCGTATAGTTTGGCAGATTAAAAAATTCTGCCAAGAACTAAAAATGAAATAAGATAAAGGACAACGGAATGTCGACATCATCAGCGCTTGAATCGGTACTGATTCATTTTAAAAAATTGACTCTTGAAGTGCTTCAACGGCCTACCGATGTAGAGTACCGACGTGAGCTGTTGGATCGCTATTTTGCAGTATCCGCTAACGTTATGATATCGACAATTAACCCTAAACAGGTAACGGTAGGTGATCGGCTTGGTTATTGGTTTGTCCCCGAGGGTCATGATGGGCAACGCCGTTTGCTGTATATCCATGGTGGCTCTTGGATGTCGGGATCTGTTCATGGTTGGAGCGCTTTTGTTGCGCGTTTAGCTGAAGCCTGTGACTGTTCAATTTTGTTTATTGATTATTCCTTGATGCCGGAAGCGCCTTTTCCTGCCGGATTGAATGATTGTCTTATGGCTTATGAATGGCTAAAGGAAAATTATCCAGCCGAGAGCGCTTTACCGGAAAGACAGCAGGGGGAAAAAGTATTTATCGCGGGAGATTCAGCGGGTGGGAATTTAGCCTTAGCCTGTCTTTTGGCAATTAAGGATAAACCGTTAGCCATGCCCGATGCGGCGTTAGCTATTTCTCCTTGTACCGACTTTACCGCCAGTGGTGAGTCGATGCGTACTCATCAAGGTCGTGATCCTATTATTAATGCGCTTGCCATTCCTTTTTTGGCCAAGGCTTATCTCGTTGATTCACTGGCAGACGAGACTCATCCTTTAGCCTCGCCGCTATTTGGTGATCTAGCAGGCTTGCCGCCTTTAATGTTGCAAACGGGGGAGGCTGAAGTCTTGCTGGATGATACGGTGCGATTTGCAGAAAAAGCCAAGCAAGCAGGTGTAGAAGTGTTGCTGGATACTTGGCCAAATATGCCGCATGTGTTTCAAGGCTTTGCACCTTTTTTACCCCAAGCGAGCGACGCTATTAATCGCATTGGGGATTTTTTTAAGAGGTTATGACTTGGCCAGCCGAATACTCACCGGTGTTGGTAATGCTGTTCTCCAACGCTTTCCAGCCACTGTTAAGATTCGCTTCACGAATTAACTCATACTCTTCTTTTATGGCTTGAGTACGATCCCATTCTAATAATTTAGGGGTAATTAGCTTTCGCCATAAAGGTGGAATGAGCACAGAGAGATACGCGGCCATTAAGCCATTCGGCATTTCAGGCTGATCTGAGTGGGTTAATAAATCTTGATAGTGAATTTGAGCATCAGAATGGTGGTGGCTATGACGGGTTAGGTTATAGCTAATGACACCACTCACAACGTGGTTACAGTTCCACGAGTGTCTTGGTTGAACAGGACAGTTTGGATTACGAACTAAACCATAATGCTCTACATAATTAAGAATTTCTAACGCGACTTTAGTCAGGGTGCAAATCATTAAATGAAATGCGACGCCTTTCCAGCCTGCGCAATAATAAGCGAAGAGAGACATAAATACGGCAATCAAACACATGCGTAATAATACGTTTTTAGGGGATAAAAAATGTACACCAATTTTATCTAATCGCGCAGTTTCGATTTCCCAGGCATTAGTAATAGTTCGAAACATCGCCTTAGGTAAGTGCTGATAAAGTGAATCCCCTCGGGCTGCCGTCGCAGGATCTTTTTCAGTGGCTACATACGTATGGTGGCCATAAACGTGTTCTATCGGAAAAGCGATGCCCCAGTTAAAGGCGAGGGTTATTCTGCCTAACCAAAGATCAAAAGATCTTGATGTTCTATGAGTGAGCTCATGTCCCGCAAGGCCGCCAGCTCCTGTTGCAGGCAGGGTGAGTGCGAGAAACATAGGGATATAATGATACCACTGTGTTGTATTACGAATGCTGATCACATCAATGCTACTGAGGCTGGTTATGTAGGCACCGATACCGAACGCATCTTGGCTACCACTTCCGGCAACCCAAAATAACGCAAAAAATAATCCAAATGACGTGGGCAGAGATAAATAAAGCGCTAGATCGAGTAACGCTGGGTATTTGTACGGTTTTTCATCGTAGTCATTCTTTAGTAATTGATCGAGTAGGCCAATGGCAACCACGTAAGTAAGGCCAGGAATCCAAAGCCAGTGCTCACCAAAAAATAAGCCTAGAGTAATGAGCATTGTACAGAGGGTGGTTAAGTAAAATCGTAAATACCGAAACATTTTTATCTTCCTTGATCTGAGAATTTATCGAAATAGAGTTTGTTTTTATTTATGCCTAAAGACAGCAAGTTTTTAGTGGCTTCATCGACCATTGTTGGCGGTCCGCACAGGTAAGCCTCACCTTCATTAATACAGGCATTGGTAAGGTAGCTGCTTAAGAAGTCAGTTACCTTGCCGCGGCATCCTTGCCAGTCACTTGCTGGGTCCTCATCTGATAGCACGGCCTTAAAAATGAATACTCCCTGCCATTGAGATTTTATTGCTTCAATTTCTTCTAGGTAATAGAGATCTTTTTGAGATCTTGCCCCGAACAATAATGTGATATTACGCTGCCTTTGAGCTGGTAGCGTTAGCGCGTATTCGAGTATGGAGATTAGAGGTGCGAGGCCACTTCCTCGCGCAATACAAATCATCGGCTGGGTATTTTGCCTGAGGTAAAAATCACCGTAGCTGGCTTTAATATCGACATCCTTACCTAGCGCTTCATTAGAATGTAACCAGTTAGACATTTTTCCGCTAGGGACGGCACGGACAATAAATGAAATGCACGGTTTTCCTCCCATATTAATCGGTGAAGCATGGGCAAATGAATAACTGCGTTCTGGGTGGGATTCATCGACGGCTGAAATTTGAGCAAACTGCCCAGATAGGTAGTTTAAAGGAGTATCGATATTGATGATGATTTCAGCGATATCAGCGGTTAATTTACGCTGCAGAATAATGGTTCCAGTGCACTCTTGTTGCTGCTGAGGATTATTTGGCAGTTCAATAATTACATCGGATTTAGGAATGCTCTGGCAACCTAATATCATGTTTTGCTCGAGCTCTTCTTTTGTCAGCATATAGGATTTGTCGGTGAGCTCTTTTACCTTGCCTGAGACAAGCTTGCATTTACAGGCAGCGCAACCACCGGCTTTACAGCTGTGAGGAAAGCCGATGCTTGAGCGTAAAGCACCATTTAGTACAGTTTCTTTATGTTCTAACTGAATAGGCGCGTAGCCGTCGACGGTAAGTTGGTATTGATTTTTCTGAAAAAATTTAAACATGTAAATGATGGCACCCTATTTAACGATATAAAAATTATAGGGCGGTGGGCTGATTCAAAATAGATTGATAGTAGGCCTATATGGGGTATTTTCGGCCAAATTATGTAATAGTATACTTTTCGAAAGAGCGAAAAGAGTCTTGGATGTCTAAAACAGTAATTGGTGTTTACCTGCATTATATAGATGGCTATCTGCAAGAGTTAGGGGTTGATAGTCGGTTAGTATTTAGCAAAGCGGGCTTGGCTTATCCGAATTATGTGAAACCTGGGCAGAGAATTACTTTGCTCGAGCTGGCTCAGGTAATTGAGCAGGTGAGCGCCTTTGTAACGATCCCTGATTTCTTTTTGCAACTGGGTAAGCGCATTCCGTTAATGGCTCATGGCAATGTAGGTATGGCTATGTTTGCCTGTAAAGATATTCAAACGCTACTCAAACTTGCTGAAAAATTTGTGCCACTGGCTTTTTCGTCACTTCATTTATCGTTAAAAAATGAAGGCAGCAAAACGATATTTTCTATTGATGCGCAAACAGATTTTCCGTTATTGGATGTTGCGGTGACGGAAGCAATTTTAGGTACAATAATAGTTAATTTACCGCGCTTAAGTAGTGCGGATATCAAACCTTTACGAGTAAACGTCGGTTATCAAAAGCCACAGTATTACCTCGCTTATGAAGCACTGCTGCAGTGCCCTGTAACATTTTCAGCATCTAGTACCGAATTGCTATTTTCAACTCAACAGGTGCTATTACCGATACAAACGGCTGATGCTCTAGGCGGAACGTTATTGGTTGAACAGTGCCAAGAGGAACTGAATCAGGCTAAGAGGGGCTTGTCTTTTGCTCTAAGAATGACTGAAATTGTCAGCGATAATTTATCGGACTCGCCATCGATCACTTTTGTGGCTACTAAATTGCAAATGTCTGAGAGATCATTGCGTCGCCGGCTGGCAGAAGAAAATGTCAGTTTCAGGGATTTAGTGAAAAAAATCCGCCATGAAAAAGCCGTTTATTTATTAGAGAAAACTGATACCCGCATTGATAAAATAGCCCAAGAACTGGGGTATAAAGAAACCGCCAGTTTTCGGCGGGCGTTCAAAGAGCAAGTAGGGCTTTCTCCCAGAGCGTGGCGTTCTAATTCAGCCCTTTATCTTCCCGTAAGCGCTGCGCCATTAAATCAATAAAGCATCTCACTTTGCTGGAGGCCATTCGGCCTTCGCGGTGAATAATGTGCACAGGCATTGCGGGTAGTTGGTAGTCTGACAAGATAGTTTTTAATGTTCCCTGTTTTAGTTCATCAGCAACCTGATAAGAAATTAAACGAGCAATGCCTAAGCCTGCTGCTGCCGCATCGATGGCGGCTTGATTGCTGGTTACCGTAAGCCTTGGTTGAATACGAACAGTCTGTTTCTCCTTTTTCTTCTGCTCGTTAAATTGCCAATCGTGAGCCATGTTGCCAGCGCTAGAGGCAATTAAGGTATGTTGTTTAAGCTCGGCAGGCGTTTGAGGGATACCATAGCGGGCTAGGTATTCCGGCGATGCGACTAATACCAGCCGAACCTCACCAACTGTTTTTGCGTGCAGGGTTGAGTCGGGCAATTGGCCAATGCGAATTCCGACATCAAAACCTTCCTCTAATAAATTGACGATACGATCTAGGAATACGGCGTCTACTTGCGTTTCTGGATAGGTATTTAGATATTCCACTACCCCTGGCATCACATACTTTTGACCAAATAGCACAGGCGCTGTCACGGTTAAATGACCCTTAGGTTTAGAGTTGATACCAATCGCCGCTTCGTTTGCTTGTTCTACTGCCGCTAAAATTCGGCGAGTATCCTCTAGATAGCGCGCTCCAGCTTCTGTTATACGCACATAGCGGGTGGTGCGGGTTAGTAGCTTGATACCCAGATTATCTTCAAGTGCGGCAATGGCTCTGGTAACCGCAGGCGGAGACATATTCAAGCGACGCGCAGCTGGGGCAAAGCCTTGCTCTTCTGCTACGGCAATAAAAACGGTCATTAAGTGCAGCTGGTCCATATCAGGTTCTCTAGCGCTAGTGTGAATTTATATTATTCCTATTTATGGAGTAATCAATTATAAATTATGGCTATTCTTCTATTTCGTGGTGTTTGGCACACTAGCGTCAGTTGTTGAGAAGCTGCTTTTAAAGCCTCAACCAATCAAGCTAAAACAAACCTGAAAGAAAGGAAAAAATTATGAGCCGCATTAATTTAGTCACAGAAGCCGCCGCTAACCCTGAACAAACAGAATTGTATTCAGCGATTCAAGGTCAGCTGGGTATGGTGCCAAACTTTTTGAAAATATTTGCTAATTCTCCTGCTGCGCTGCGTGCATTCTTAGGCTTACATGGTATTGCAGGCGAGGGCAGTTTAGATCCTTTGACTCGTGAGCGTATTGCCCTTGGCTTGGCGGAACAGAATGCTTGTGAGTATTGTGTATCAGCTCATACGGCTATTGGTCGTAAAGCGGGATTGTCGAGTGATGAAATTGAAGCAAACCGTGCGGGCACAAGTCAAGATGCCAAAGCGGGTGTAGCGGTTAAGTTTGCTCGTTCATTAGCAGAGCATAATGGCGCTGTTACTACCGCAGAATTAATTGAAGTGCGTAATGCGGGTTATGACGATAGCGAAATCGTTGAAATTATTACACACGTAGGCATGAATATTTTAACCAACATTTTAGGCAAAGCGAGTCGAGTAGAAATCGATTTTCCTAAAGTAGAACTGAACCCTGCTTAGTTTGTTCTGCAAGCGGATTCATTTGAATCCGTTTGTGGTATTTATATTTTATAGGCATTAGCTTTTCACTCAGTCGATTATTAATTACGGCATTCAGGAGATTATCATGGCTCACCAATACGCAAAAATTGCTTTCACAGATGCCGTTCGTCAAGTTCAAAGCGAACAAAATAGCCGTAATGGTTATGCCGGTATGGATCAGGGTGAAAACTATAATTATTTATTGAGTCAAAACGAAGCGGATTTCATTCAGGGTCGTGACAGTTTTTATATGGCCAGTGTCAGCGAAACGGATTGGCCTTATTTACAGCACCGAGGTGGGCCAAAAGGCTTTATGCAGGTGATTGATGAGTCAACACTTGGCTTTGCAGATTTCAGTGGTAATCGCCAATATGTGAGTGCCGGAAATTTTAGAACCAATGATCGTGTCGCCTTATTTTTTATGGACTATCCGAATCGTCGACGTCTTAAAATGTTGGGACGTATTGAATTAGTCGAAAATACTGATTGGGATTTAATGGCGAAGCTAGAAGAAGCGAGTTCCGGTAAAGAAGGGCGCTATCGTGCCTCAGTTGAGCGCGGTTTTCTTATTCATATTGAAGCTTTTGATTGGAATTGCCCCCAGCACATTACGCCGCGCTTTAGTGAAGATGAAATAGAAAAAGCCATCGCCCCTTTAATTACTGAAAATAAACAATTAAAAGATCAACTGACGAGTCAGTTAGAAGACAATAATGCGGATGACCCAATAAACGAAACGGCTTCTATTTGGGGGGATGGCGAGTTACCGCTGGTCGTTACTGGGATACGCCAACTAACCCCAAGAGTTCGTGCTTATGAATTTCGACATCGTGAGGGTATCGATTTACCTGAAGTGAAAGCGGGTGCACATCTTAAAATTAGAGAACGTCATTACTCTATTTGTTCAAACCCAAAGCGTCGTGATGTATATGAAATTGCGGTACTTAAAGAAGAGCAAGGGCAAGGGGGATCTTTAGCGATTCATCAGCATTTGCAATTAGGGCAAGACGTGAATTGTGAACTGCCCGAAAACTATTTCTCGTTGCATGGTGATAATCGTCCAGCTGTTTTATTCGCAGGTGGTATTGGAATTACACCGATTAAAGCCATGGCTCAGGCACTAAAATGTAGAGGGAGTGAACTGGCACTTCATTATTCTGGCCGCAGTTTTAATGAAATGGCGTTTCAAGATCGATTGCAACGAGCATTTTCTAACGAAGTTACGTTTTATTCGGCCGAACTAAAGCAACGTCTAGATATTCATCATGTTATGGCGCAAGCCTCGGAAGATACAGTGTTTTATGTGTGTGGTCCTAGTGCTTTAATCGACGGTGTTATTCAGGCAGGAATAGCGTTTGACATTAATCCTGAACGTATTCGTTATGAGCGCTTTAGTCATCGTATTGATCGTGAAGCTAGGCCGATCAGTGTTGAGTTTGCTAAGTCTAATAAAGTTATTCAGGTAGAGAAAGATCAGACAATATTGGATGCTGCACTGACAGTAGGTATTGAAATTCCTTTTAGTTGTAAAAGTGGCGACTGCAAAACGTGCGCAGTGAAAGTATTAGATGGGCAAGCAATGCACCTGGATAATAGTTTAAGCGATTATGAAAAATCAACTGAAAAACTCATGTGTCCCTGCGTCTCGCGGGCTATTGGTGAAAATATAGTACTGGATATTTAAGCTCATGATGTTGATCTAGTAATAATTAGTGCGAATTAGTTTTAGTCAATTAGGATAATGTAATGAATTTTGATATCAGCGTAGAAGATAACCGTAGCCCTTTGCCTAATTTTACTCGCAAAAGTACGCTTGAGAAAATACGGTTAGCCGAAGATGGCTGGAACAATCAAGATCCAGCTAAGATTGCGACAGCTTATAGCCTAGATAGTGTTTGGCGAAATCGTGATACGTTTATTAATGGCCGTGAAGAGATTGTTTGTTTTTTAACGACTAAGTGGCAGCAAGAAAAAGAATACCGTTTAATTAAAGAACTTTGGGCTTATAGCGAAAACCGCATTGCTGTGCGCTATGTTTATGAATACCAAAATGAAGGTGGGCAGTGGTTTCGTGCTCATGGCAATGAGAACTGGCAGTTCAATGAAAAAGGTTTAATGACGCAGCGCCATGCCAGTATTAACGATGTTGAAATTACTGATAGTGAACGTAAGTTTCATTGGCCATTAGGTCGTCGACCAGATGACCACGCTGGTTTATCTGAATTGGGGCTTTAAGAAAATAAGATAACCATCACAGCGGTGTCGCTGTTTGAATACAAAAAAAATGATTTAAGCCGGCATTCGCTCTTGATAGGCCGCAAATGTCACTCTAACTGTCCTCGTATGTCATTGAGCCTTGCAGTGACATTCACTATCTTCATTCTAAAATAACGTCTAATCAACGGCTCTTATCAATTATTTCTTTGTCCATTGTGATAGCGTGATATTAAATGAGTTATTTACAACAATACTCGTAGCAGTAATCTGCATAGAATAAATATAAAAGGATCCTTATGAGTAACAGCAAAAGTAATGGCGCTAAAGCGTTAATTAACACCCTGACGAATGCGGGTATTGATACGTGTTTTACCAATCCTGGAACATCAGAAATGCATTTTGTGGCAGCACTGGACAGTTCAGATATGCGCGCTGTTTTGTGTCTGTTTGAAGGTGTTGCGACAGGTGCTGCTGATGGTTATGCGCGGATTGCGAATAAACCTGCGGCGACGTTACTGCATCTGGGCTGTGGTCTAGGAAATGGCTTAGCCAATTTGCACAATGCTCGCAAAGCGCGAGTGCCTATGGTGAATATCATTGGTGATCATGCTATTTATCATAAGCAATATGATGCGCCGCTAGAGTCCGACATTATTACGGTTGCCCGCAATGTGTCGAGCTGGATACGTACGAGTGCAACGACTGAGGAAGTTGGTGCCGATACGGCTGAAGCCATTGAGGTTGCTCAAAAAGCACCACAGCAAATCTCCACACTGATCTTACCGGCGGATGTTTCATGGGGAGAAGGCGGGGTTGCTGTTGAAGCAGATTTAAAACCCGTCGCTGCATCGGCTTCTGCAGAGGTGGTGAGTCAGCTGGCAGATATTTTATTAACTCGTGGCAAGAAAACAGCCATTCTATTAGGACGTCGAGTCTTACTTGAAGAAGGCCTTATTGCAGCGTCTAAAATCTCCGAAAAAACCGGCGCTAAATTATTTACTGAGGTATTTCCAACACGACTAGAGCGTGGCGCGGGTTTACCAAATGTTGAGCGCATAGCTTACCTATCAGAAATGGCGTCGGTACAGCTAAGCGGCTATGAACATTTAATTATTATTGATAGCGCTGAGCCAGTTTCATTTTTTGCTTATCCAGGCAAACAGAGCTATCTGGTACCGAAAAAGTGCACTGTTAGCCATCTTGTCAAACCAGAGCAAGATGCGGTAGCGAGTATTCAAGCCTTGGTTGAAGCCGTTGCTGCAATGGATGTTGCGCCAAAATTGCAGCAAGCTGAGCGGCCTAAATTGCCAACGGGTAAACTGAATGCAAGTAAGGTGTGTGAAGCGGTGGGTGCGCTTATGCCAGAAAATGCCATTATTTCAGACGAAGCCCAGACTTCAGGATTAAAGTTACCTACGTGTACTGCCGGTGCGCCAAGGCATGATGTCTTGACGTTAACGGGTGGAGCGATTGGGCAAGGTTTGCCTGTTGCTGTCGGTGCAGCAATTGCTGGAAAGGATCGCTCGGTGATCACCTTGGTTGGGGATGGCTCAGCGATGTATACAATTCAGTCTCTGTGGACCATGATGAATGAGAATTTAGACGTGACGGTGATTGTTTTAAACAATCGCTCTTATGCGATTCTAAATATTGAATTAGAGCGAGTCGGTGCGGAAGGGGCAGGCCCTAAAGCGAAATCGCAATTAGATTTGTCTAAAACCGAAATTGATTTTGTGGCAATGGCACAAGGAATGGGAATGCCGGCAGAAAAGGCGACCACTGCAGAAGAGTTTAATGATGCGCTCGAGCGAGCTATCCGCGAGCCAGGCCCACATTTAATTGATGCGATTGTGCCGAGTGAATACGAAGGTTTGAAATTAAAGGTACTGCCACATCTGTTAAATGCCATGGGCAAGATCCCTTCCCCAATGGCAAAAGCGATTAAGAAAAAAATCGCCCCTTAGTTAAATTGGAATCCATAATACGAAAGTAATTAGACGTATTATGGATTAAAACTGTATTTAGGAATAAGCCTTTATTGTCTGTAGATGCTGACTAGTAGTATGCAAGCATGGGTTGGGTTATCCAATAGCCTTCTGAGGTGTGTATTTAATCGCTGCTTATAAAGCAATCCGTAAGTTATGTGTAAGTTTTGTGTTTCTTTATATTAATAGCGCTTTTTATTTTCTAAGATTAACGCCTGTAAAATAATTGGCGAGTATCTAATGAAAATTGTTTCGACCGTATTATTATTTCTAGTTAGTTCTTTTTCTGTCGCAGAAGACCTTATTGATTTCGAAATTTCAATCAAGCAAATGTCGAGTCATTATCGGGCTTTTATTTTTTTCGACGGCGAAGAAAAATATAAAAAGTCACTTCTGTCTATTGCATCTCAAGCGTCGAAATATGATGAAATATTGGAAGATAAGCCGCAATTATCTGTCAGGTGGAAAGCATTCATTAATCAGTTAAATCGAAGCTTTGAAGATGGTAGCGCAGTTCATGATGTGAATTTACAAGCTAACTGGACACTTAAGAGCGATGAACTTAACAATGCACTCAATGAGGAAATAAAAAACAATCTGTCTAAAGCGCTAGACGAAAATCCAGAATCTCAGAGCTATGTGCGTCTTGTTCTGCTGAAAATGGAAAGAATACTTACCTCATATATGATTTTAACCAATCCTGTTGGCAGTTATGGTATATCTGCAGAAACGATAGACATCGATCTTCAGGTTGTTGAAGTCACTGCCATGTTAGAGCGACTGAATCTTGAAAATGAGTCATTAAAGAGAGTCGCAAGAAAGTGGAATTTCATTAAGAGAGTATTAATAAAATATAATACTAAGGTAGCCCCTTTTGTTGTTTTACACAGTTACGACAAAATGAGAAAAGATATTGATCAATATTTAGCAAATATATGATCATTCGCTACTTCAAAGTTAGTTCAACCATTTGTTTCTAATACGCTTGTAGACACCATTGTATTTCAATACATCCAAGGCTTTTTGCAGGCGATAGACTACATCACTGTCGGTATCCTTATTGATCATGTAAAAATAAGAATATTTGTCATTAAAAACGGCCACAGGTTCTATTTCTGAAAAGGACCTGTTTTCTAGTCTTAGCTTTGCAGCAATGGATATTTCAACATTAACGATTAATGGCGCTCTTTCGTTAATAAATTGCTTCACGTTGAGTTCAGGCTTAGGGCCTGAGAACATCTTATAGCCTTGTTCTCGTAGGTTTTTTTCACTGGCATCCCCAGAAACAGCGATGATAGGATATTGATTGGTAAGAATGCTGTTTAAGGCGCTATCGTTTGATGTGTTATCAATTTTCATATCCCAAATATCACTTTCTTTTTTTAATTTAAAGAGCTTCTGTGTTCGACCATCAATGGGCCCAACCCACTTAAAGCGATCTTCTCTGCCTTCATTTCGAGTTGCCGTAAATAGCATTGTATTTGGGGTGCTCTCAACGACCTTTAAATATCGTTTCCAAGGAATTAACTCAATTGTTAAATTGATTTTTGCTTGTGCTCCAATTGCGCGTAGTAGGTCTACTGAAAACCCAGTAATTCTCCCATTTTCTTCAAAGTTATAAGGGTTATAGTCCTCACAGTAAGCTTGGATGGTGATTGCTGGAGGCGGGCTTTTTAATGACTCCACTATTTCGTTTTTTCTGAGGTCTTTTGTCAAAACTGCTGTAGAAAGCATAATAGTGAGGCCAAATAACAGTATTTGGATAGGTTGTATTTTCATGTCAACTTTATTGAACCTCTTCTTATCACAATAAAAATTACAGTAAGGTCATGAAAGTTAAATTATCTTAGGGCTTTGGTAATAATTATAGTGAGGATTTGGCTATCTGCATTATTTTAGTATGGTTTTCAGTGCCGCTCTGATGTTCATAAAATTGCTGGCCCTAACAATTTCAATGGAAAAAAACGACTTAAATCAATTAGCTGTACGTTTATTTACAAATCTCTCGGTCACGTTCAGTTTACTAGTTTGGTATTGATTCAGATCATTATTTCAAGAACTGTAAAGAGTATTGTGCACTTTGTACAAACTATAAATAGTCGAGGAGAGAGAGCCATGGCTGAACGCTTTACTAAAAGCATGGCCAGGAATATGTATATGGGAGGAAGTCTTTTCTTCATTCTCATATTCGTAGGTCTGACAATGGATACCGTACGGCAAATGCCGGATCGGGATAATCGTGAAAATCTAACGGAAGCTGTCGCCCATGGGAAGAAGTTATGGGAAGACAATAACTGTGTAGGTTGTCACTCACTACTGGGTGAAGGTGCATATTTTGCTCCTGAACTTGGCAACGTGTTTCAACGTCGCGGTGGCGAAGCAGGATTCAAGCCTTTCTTTAAAGGTTGGATGAATGCACAACCATTAGGTATTCCGGCTCGTCGTGCAATGCCGCAGTTTAATCTTTCAGATGAAGACTTAGACGCGTTGGCTGATTTCTTAGAGTATGCCTCTGGGATCAATACTAATAACTGGCCACCAAACATAGAAGGGTAGGAGACGTATTATGAAATATGAGTCACAAGCTGTCGCTATGCCTTATTTTATCTTTGCCCTCGTTTTATTCGTGGGTCAGATAGTATTTGGTTTAGTATTAGGAACCCAGTACGTTATTGGTGATTTCCTTTTCCCTGAGATTCCATTCAACGTAGCGCGTATGGTGCATACCAACTTGCTAATTGTCTGGTTACTGTTCGGATTCATGGGTGCTGCTTACTACATGATTCCAGAAGAAGCTGAAACAGAATTGCACAGCCCTAAGTTGGCTTGGGCATTATTCTGGATCTTTGCTGCTGCTGGTACGTTAACCATTATTGGTTACTTAGCCGTTCCATATGCAACACTCGCTGAGATTACTGGTAATGATTTATTACCCACCATGGGACGAGAGTTCCTCGAGATGCCGACCATCACCAAAGTGGGTGTTGTCGTTGTTGCACTGGGTTTCTTGTTCAACATTGGTATGACGATTCTTAAGGGTCGTAAAACCGTTGTTAACCTAGTATTGATTACTGGTTTAATTGGCTTAGCCGTATTCTTCTTGTTCTCTTTCTATAACCCAGAAAACCTAGCACTTGACAAATACTTCTGGTGGTATGTTGTTCACTTGTGGGTAGAAGGTGTTTGGGAATTGATCATGGCGTCTATCTTGGCCTATGTATTGATTAAAGTAACAGGCGTTGACCGTGAAGTAATTGAGAAATGGTTGTATGTGATTGTTGCGATGGCATTGATCTCGGGCATCTTAGGTACAGGGCACCACTTCTTCTGGATTGGCGCACCTGAGTACTGGTTATGGTTAGGATCTATCTTCTCTGCGATTGAGCCGATTCCATTCTTCATGATGACTTTGTTTGCCTTTAACATGGTTAACCGTCGTCGTCGTGAACACCCTAACCGCGCTGCTACTTTATGGGCACTAGGTTGTGCAGTAATGGCGTTCTTGGGCGCAGGCGTATGGGGTTTCTTACATACTCTGGCACCAGTGAATTATTATACTCACGGTAGTCAGATCACAGCAGCCCACGGTCACATGGCCTTCTATGGAGCTTATGTAATGATTGTTATCACTATTATTTCTTACGCGATGCCGATTATGCGTGGACGTCCAAATGGTAATAGCAACCAGGCACAAGTTGTTGAAATGTGGGGCTTCTGGTTAATGACTATCTCTATGGTATTCATTACTTTGTTCCTAACCGGTGCTGGCGTATTGCAAGCATGGTTACAACGACTACCAGAATCTGGTGAGGCTCTGAGCTTCATGGCAACCCAGGATAAGATTGCCTTATTCTACTGGTTGCGTTTGATTTCAGGCATTGGCTTTATGGCAGGTCTGATGGTTTATCTAGTAAGTTTCTTCGTCGGTGGTGAAGAACCACAGCTAGAAAAAGCTTAAGCTAGAAGCGTTAGCAAAAAATCGCTAACTCGTTAAATCAAAGGTAGCCAGTCAGTGAAAACTGATCTGGCTATTTTTGTTTTTCAGTTCGAAAAAATAGTTTGTGAAAATAGGAAATAATATGACGGAAAACCAGTTGCAGCGTTCGCGTTTAGTGGTTCGGAGTTTGTTCTTTTTATTGTTTTTGTTGGCTCCCGTATTAAATATATTTCGTTTTGATTTAACCACTACGAATTTTGTCGTTTTTAATCAGGTCTTGTCGTTTGGAATGACGGCGGAATGGATTAAAGCCAGTGATCAGTGGGAGTTGGCTTTTCGCGTATTAACGTATTTTATTTTACCGCTGTTCCTGATGGTGGTAAGTGGCATTTATATTTTCTATAAATGGGGGCGCTTATATTGTGGTTGGTTATGCCCGCATTTTTCGGTAGTTGAATATGTTAATGATTTAATGGATCGCCGAGTAGGGCGAGTCACTATTTGGGAAAAAGCTAAATTCAGCAGTGATAAAGAAGCTGAGCGCAGTAAGGTACTGGATTGGGTCATTATTGTAATGGTATCGATGACTATTGCCTTTTTATGGGCACTTGGGTTGTTATCGTATTTGTTACCGCCTATTCCTTTGTATACCGATTTAATCCATTTTGAAGTGGATTTATACCCCACTATATTTTTAATTGCAGCGACGACAGTATTTACCATTGATTTTGTTTTAGCGCGGCATTTATTTTGTAAATATGGCTGTGCATTTGGGGTCATGCAAAGTCTGTTTTGGATGATGAACAGCAAAGCCATGCTGGTAAAGTTTGATCGTGACCGTGCGAAAGCATGTCAAAGTTGCGAAAAAGACTGTGAAGCGGCTTGCCCGATGCGTTTGCCGGTAAGAAGTTTCAAGCGCGCTAAGTTTACTTGCACGCAATGCGCCCAGTGCATTAGTGCCTGTCAGGAAGTTCAGAAGGATAATCCTGAGGGAACCTTGCTGGATTGGAGTGAAGGAGAAAAATCAAGACACAGCTCCTTGATTCCGGTCAAAACTATTGAGCCTAAAAAGGTGCACAATAAGTCTAAATGATAGTTAGGGTGCAATCGTGGAAGAGTATGTAGGCTTAAAGTGGCACGAGTATATTACCGGTAAAGCTTCAACCGACCATAAAGATGCGGCGGTGCGCTTAAAAGACCAAGGTTTTGAAATTGGTGTGCTGTTTCGTGCCTTAGGGGGCGAAGCCGGTTTGCGTATCGATGCCGCCATGCCTCGCGATTATTATATGCGCCGTAGTTTATTACAAAAAATTGCCGGTACTCACGAGCAAGTTGAGCTGGCTTGGCGTGATCAAGAGTCTCTGCGCTTACCAGAAGAATTAAGTCTATTTTCTACTGCGAAACTGAATAAGTATCTCTATCTTTGGCTAGCGGCCTTGGCCGCTCAGCAGTCTCAGGGCTTTAACCATTGGTTTGTTGATAATCAAACACTGACCTTAAAAGTATTAGAAACATACCCCGGCATGACGTTGATTTATCAGCAGCTAGTTGCCGCGTTTATCGCGATACGCCCCGAAATCGATGATTTAACCCCTGCTGCGGCTGAACAAGAAGTCGCTATTCGTAAGGCATTATTAGAGCCCGGCAGCATTAGTGAATTCCCGAGTGCTGAGTTTGCCCCTTGCCCAGTTTATTTATGGCTATATCCAGGCAATATGAGTACCTGCGCTGCCAATGAGCAATCGACTGGGGATGCAGATGAGCATTCGAAAGGGTCGAGTAATAAGAAAAAATCAAAACGTAAAAAAGCGGAGCGAGTTGAAAATTACGAAAAAAATACCGGCTTAATGGTATTTCGTTTAGAAAATTTGTTCAGCTTTAGTGAGTTTGTTCCGGTTGATCGTGCAGGGGATGATACTGATGAGGAAGATGCTGAAAGCGTAGCCGATGATTTGGATGTGATCAGCGTTTCTAAAAATCGTCAAGCGGCGTCATCCAGTATTAAGTTTGATTTAGATTTACCGTCTAGTGATCATGACGACTTGCGCTTGGGAGAGGGCATTCTTTTACCTGAGTGGGATTATCGTAAGCAGAGCTATCACCAAGATTTTTGCTGCTTGCAGCCAATGATTAATGAGCTTGATCGGACTGATGCTGAAATTCAAGTGGGGTCTGAGGAAGGTTTAAAGAAGCAAGCTTATGGTGTCTTGCCCCCTCATTTAGTGGGTGATGCCGCGAAGTTACGTCGACAGTTTTCAGGGTTAAAACCTGTGCGTCAGTGGCTTAACCGACAGCAAGATGGTGATGAGTTAGATTTAGACAGCTGGATGCATCACTTAGCGGACAAAGATGCCGGCGTGAGCAGTGGCGAGCAAGGTTTTTATCGTTCCTTCAATAATCAAGCCCGTGATTTATCGTGCTTAATCTTAGCGGATCTTTCTTTATCTACCGATGCCTATATTAATAATCACCAAAGGGTGATTGACGTTGTACAAGATAGCTTGCAGTTATTATGTGAAGCGTTAGCCGCGACCGGAGAT
>Ga0105348_1001259_pt1 | contig 17241 bp, 16 predicted proteins | sample EN8Hudsemesocosm_2_FD_83504 | JGI IMG/M metagenome (GOLD analysis project Ga0105348, IMG submission 83504) | Methane-oxidizing microbial communities from mesocosms in the Hudson Canyon - EN8C Hudson Canyon | ecosystem: Environmental > Aquatic > Marine > Cold seeps | place: Hudson Canyon... | reverse complement strand
TCCTAATTAGTTATTATTTTATTACGTCAGCTATTGTGCAATCTGGGATCAGGTACTGCCATGACATTCCGTGTCCGGTCTATTCCCCTCAATATCCTTCCCTTCAATACACTTAATTATTGTTATATGACATAAAACGGGTCTAACGTTGGTATCAGCATAACCATGATACCCGTGTAATTCATCTACACTTTCTCCAGCTCGTAAATCTGTTCAATTGCCCCCTAAGCTACTGCCGAGTAGTCAGTCTGTTCCCTCTATTTTTCTCTCTTATTTTGAGGTCTAATGGGAAATATATAGAATTTTGGCACTATCGTACATGATATAAATAACACTCAGAATAATTAAAAAAGCGAATTAGAAAAGTGAGTATTAAAAATGTCAGGATTTAATGAGTACCACCAGTACGATGCGCTGGGTTTAGCTGAACTGGTTCGTAACAAGGCCGTCACCCCCAAGGAACTACTGGACGAAGCCATTAGACGCGCTGAGCTGGCAAACCCCAAGATCAATGCACTTATAAATCCGTTGTATGATCAAGCTCGAAAAACACTTAATTCTCTGCCAAATGGCGCATTTTCAGGCGTGCCTTTCCTACTTAAAGATCTGCTTGGAGACGTTAAGGGAATACCCACCAGTAACGGCTCAAAAGCCTACGATCATTTAATTCCCACTGAAGATGCCGCTTTGGTAAGCCGTTTTAAAACAACAGGTGTCAATATTTTTGGCAAGACAAACACGCCTGAATTAGGCTTGATGGGCATTACGGAACCCGATGCATTTGGCCCCACTCGCAACCCTTGGGATACTAATCTCACGCCTGGCGGCTCCAGTGGCGGCAGCGGTGCCGCCGTTGCCGCCAGAATCGTTCCCATCGCCTCTGGCGGTGATGGCGGCGGTTCCATTCGCATCCCCGCGTCCCATTGCGGCTTATTCGGTATGAAACCAACTCGCAGCCGCAACCCCAGTGGGCCAAATTTTGGCGAACATTGGGACGGTGCCACTTGCGAACATGTGTTATCACTTTCAGTACGCGACAGTGCGGCCATGCTTGATGCCACCCAAGGCACTGAAGCAGGCGCGCCCTTTGTGATTAAGCCGCCTGAACAAAGCTACTTATCAGCGATAGAAACACCTACTGAAAAACTACGTATAGGCTATACAACCCAATCACCCTATGGTGGTGAAGTCGATCCAGAGTGCATTAAAGCCATTGAACACACGGCAAAACTATTAGAAGGTTTAGGGCATCATGTGGAAGAAAAGCAGCCAAACATTGATGGTAATTTATTATTGAACTGCTATCTCACTATGTATTTTGGCCACACCGCAGCCGACGCTGCACATTTAAAAGATACGTTAGGCTCGAATGCAGTAAAAAACCTTGAAGATGGCACTCGGTTTTTAGCCTTGATTGGTGAATGTTTATCCGCAGGTGATTTTGTTACTGCCAAACGCAACTGGTTCAAAATAAAACACGCTATAGATCACTATCATCGGAGTTTTGATGTATTGATGACACCCACCGTTGCCGCTCCCCCTGTCCTTATTGGTTCCCTTGAAATGGATAGTGCTCAACGTACACAAACAAGAATTGCCAATGCCTTAGGCCCTGGAATTGCTCGCCTATTTAAAAATAGTTTAATTGCGCTAACGAAAGAGGAAGCCAGTAAAAACCTAGCAAAGACACCCTTCACCCAATTAGCCAATCTTACCGGTCAACCAGCCATGTCGGTTCCGCTACATTGGACCCAAGATGGTTTACCTTGTGGTACGCAATTTATTGCACCTTTTGGGGATGAGAGCACACTATTCAAATTGGCCGCGCAATTAGAACAAGTACAACCCTGGTTTAACAAAATGCCGGAGCTGGTAAATATATATCAGTAATTGATCACCTAATTAAGTGGTGGCTCCCCAACCACCACCTCCGGGTGTTTTTATCGTTAATCGATCACCCGATTCGGTATGAAAACTAATTTTGGCCGGTAATGGCTTCCCATTTAATAAGTTCTCACCCGATTTAGCGGCCTCACCTTTGTTCGCACCCCAAGGTTTTTGTGATCGACGTTCCGTCAACAGGGACACTTCTGTTGACTGCAAAAATTCAAACTCCCGAATTAATCCATTACCACCACAATGCAAACCCTCGCCACCAGAGGCATCGCGAATTTGATAACGAGTGATACGGATGGGGTAATGGCTTTCTAAGCTTTCAATAGGCGTATTGAGTGTATTCGTCATATGGGTTTGTACCGCACTCAAACCATAGCCGTCTGCATGCGCTCCCATTCCTCCAGCTATGGTTTCGTAATAATCCCAACGAGGATTTTTTTCTGTAGCCAAGTGCCCCATAGCAACATTATTCATCGAGCCATGACTCGCCGCAGGAATAAGTTCAGGTATAGCTTGCGTAAGCGCCCCCAGAATAACATCAACCACACGGGTCGATGTTTCCACATTTCCCGCCGCCACTGCTGCAGGTCTAGTCGCATTGAGTAAACAACCTTTCGGCGCGTCTAAATGGATCAATCTAAAAGTACCTGCACAGGCTGGCGTATAGGCAGGCATCAAACATCGAAACACATACAACACGGCAGCCGCTGCCACTGATAAAGGACAGTTAACATTACCCGACACTTGTTTTGCGGTACCGGCAAAATTAACATCTACCTTGTAGTCGTCAATGCGAATGACAACCTCTATAGGAATATCTTTAGTGCCCATACCATCATCATCGAGCACATCGACAAAGTGATACTCCCCATTAGGTATGTCATTAATAGCAGAACGAGCAATTCGCTCACCGTAATGATTTAATTCAGTCAAGCCCACCAAATATTCATTAACCCCTAATTCATTAATTAGAAGAGTTAATCTACTTAATCCCACTCTGTTAACGCTGATTTGTGCGACAAAATCACCCATCACAGGATCATCCAAACAATCACCTTTGCTCGGCTCTATGTAAGACGTGCCCGTTATTAATGAAAGTACAGCGTGCTGAATTTCACCGTCTTCCACTAAGAGAGTTGGCGGTATGACGATCCCCTCTTGATCAAGAGAAGAAGATACCGGCATTGAACCCGGTGTATTACCACCGATATTTGCGTGATGCGCGCGGTTAGCAACAAAACCTAGTAATTCATCAGCCACAAACAGAGGCGCAACTAAAGTAACATCAGGCAGATGAGTGCCTCCCATATAAGGGTCATTCAAAACCACCATATCACCCTGTTGCCACTGGCGGCAGGCCACAATATCGCGCATGGCAAATGCCATGCTGCCAAGATGTACAGGAATATGGGCAGCTTGTGCACATAGTTCGCCATCACTATCAAAAACCGCACACGAAAAATCCAGGCGGTCTTTGATATTGGGAGAGAATGCAGCCCGCTGTAGGGCCGAACCCATCTCATCACAGACAGACTCAAGCCGACTCGCAAAGATACTCAACTCAATGGCATTCATAGATTTCAGATCCCATAACATCCTTAGACCATCCATTATTCGCGACCTAACGCCAATTGCCAATAGCCTTAATTCCCTTTAGTATTGCTCCTTTACCGTGGCAGCCTTGGCTGCCATTTTTGTTTTTTAGGATCTAGCTAATTGTTAGAGATAGGAGTTGTGGAACCCATGTCGCAGTCAGAATCAGTCATGAACACCTACGGTCGCTTATCTGTGGCATTTAGCCATGGTGAAGGGTGTTGGCTATATGATATTGACGGCAACAAATACCTAGATGCTTTATCTGGCATTGCTGTGTGCGGCTTAGGCCACGCCCATCCCGCCGTTACACAAGCAATTACAGAACAAGCCCGCAAGCTGATTCATACCTCCAATCTATATGGCATTCCTCTGCAATCTCAATTGGCGGAGAAGTTATCGTCAGTTTCTGGCATGGACAAGGTCTTTTTCAGCAATTCAGGGGCTGAAGCCAATGAATGTGCGATTAAAATTGCGCGCCTTTATGGACATAACAAGGGTATTGAACAGCCAACCATTATAGTTATGTCAGGCTCATTTCACGGCCGTACACTTGCCACATTATCGGCAACCGGCAATCAAAAAATACAGGCTGGCTTTGAGCCCTTAGTGCAAGGCTTCGCCCGTGCGCCATTTAATGACATGAGTGCAGTGCAACAGATCATCGAAAATAATTCCAATGTGGTTGCAGTACTAGTGGAACCAATACAGGGTGAGGGTGGAATTAACATACCCGATGCAGAATATTTACCGGCATTAAGACAGCTATGTGATCAACATGAGCTATTACTAATGCTCGACGAAATTCAAACTGGCAATGCACGAGCCGGGCATTATTTTGCCTACCAACAACACTCAGGTCTGCTTCCTGATGTAGTTACCACGGCAAAAGGTTTAGGTAATGGTGTGCCTATTGGAGCCTGTTTGGCCAAAGGCATTGCAGCTGAAACCCTTAAACCTGGTAACCATGGCTCTACCTTTGGTGGCAACCCATTAGCCTGTGCAGTGGGTTTAGCGGTGATGAAAACCATCGAAGATGAAAACCTAACTAAACGAGCGACCACTCTAGGTGAGTATATTAGTGCTGGTTTTACAGCAGCACTGAAAGATTCAGGTTGTTTGAACAAAATTAAGCAACAAGGCTTACTTATTGGGCTTGAGTTAACTGCACCTTGCACAGAACTTGCAGCAATAGCGAAAGACAACGGCTTACTGATTAATGTGACGGCTGAAAAAGTTATTCGTCTGCTACCACCGCTTATTATGACTGACGATGAAGCGGATTTACTGGTAGAAAAACTAAGCGCTCTAATAAAAAACTATTTTAGTAACAAGTAAGGCTTCTAGCTTCCTAACATTACTTTTAGGGACTCCTAGAAAAGGATAGGCATTATGGCAACAAGGCACTTTCTAACATTACTCGACTTAACTCCTACTGAGTTAACCCAGATCATTGATCGGGGTATAGAAATGCGCAAAATGCACGAACGTGGTGATGTATTTCAACCCTTCAGTGGCAAAGTGCTCGGTATGATTTTCGAAAAGTCCTCTACACGCACACGCGTATCCTTCGAGGCGGGTATGAGTCAGCTAGGCGGAAGCGCCATCTTTTTATCGCCAAATGATTCACAACTTGGTCGTGGCGAGCCCGTTGAAGATACTGCTCGTGTGTTATCACAAATGCTTGATATCGTCATGATCCGCACCTACGATCATGAAAAAATCGAAACCTTCGCGCAATATTCCTCAGTACCTGTTATCAATGCACTAACCGATGATTTCCATCCATGCCAATTGCTAGCTGATATTCAGACCTATAAGGAACTTCGCGGCGATATTACAGGCAAAACCGTTACCTGGGTTGGCGACGGTAATAACATGTGCCACTCCTATATCAATGCAGCGAAACAATTTAATTTTTCATTAAACATAGCCTGCCCTGAAGGCTTTGATCCCGAGCCAACACTAATGGAAGAGAATAAGGGTCGCGTTAAAATAATCCGTAAACCCGAAGAGGCCGTTGCCAACGCAGATATGGTGGTCACCGATGTTTGGGCTTCCATGGGCCAAGAAGCTGAGCAAGCTGAACGCATCAATCAATTTAAGAATTATCAAGTTTCACCCGCTTTGATGGATCTTGCGAACAACGATGCTGTATTTATGCACTGCCTGCCTGCCCACAGAGGGGAAGAAGTCAGCGAAGATATGATGGATGATTCTCGTGCAGTCGTGTGGCATGAAGCAGGTAACCGTTTACATGCACAAAAGGCATTACTTGAGTTTTTATTAACACAATCCCACCGAAAAGATGAGACAAATAGCTAGTTAATGAGCGTTCTTTTACACGTCAACAATGTTCAAATTCATTACGAACACCAACTGGTGGTCAACGACTTATCGTTCTCGCTTAAAAAAGGCGAGATAGGTTGTCTGTTAGGCCCCAGCGGTTGTGGAAAAACCACAAGTTTAAGAGCTATTGCTGGCTTTCATCAAATTACCGCAGGAGAAATTACGCTAGATACTGAAGTTCTGTCTTCACCATCACACATGCTATCTCCAGAAAAGAGAAACCTGGGCATGGTGTTTCAAGACTATGCGCTCTTTCCTCATCTGACCGTTGCTGCAATATTGCATTCGGCTTAAAAAATAAATCCGGTAAGCGGGAAAAAATCACACAATTAATCCATCTAGTAGGACTAACTGGATTTGAAGAACGCTATCCCCATGAACTTTCTGGCGGTCAGCAGCAACGTGTTGCATTAGCAAGAGCACTAGCACCTGATCCGAAATTGTTATTGATGGATGAGCCGTTCTCTAATCTGGATGTTGAATTGCGCCGAAAACTAAGTGCAGAAGTTCGCGATCTTTTAAAACAAAAAGGCATCAGCGCATTGATGGTCACTCATGACCAAGAAGAAGCCTTTGCTATGGCTGATCGCATCGGTGTTATCAATGAGCACTGCATGCAACAGTGGGACTCTCCTTTTAATCTTTATCATGAGCCATCAAATCCTTTTATAGCCAATTTTGTGGGACAAGGCAGCTTTATTGCCGGAACAGCCCTTAGCTCAGATTGCGTAAAAACCGTACTGGGTGAGTTCCAAGGAAATAGAGCCTACCAATGGGAAAAAGGCACGCCTATTAAATTGCTAATTAGACCTGATGATGTATTACCAGATGAAGAACACGGACACAGGGCCCAAATTATTGGCAAAACCTTTGGCGGTGCATCAACGCTATACAATCTTAGACTAAACAGCGGTGAAATAATAAAAAGCTGGTGGCCAAGCCATTTTGATTACAATGAAGGGGATAATGTAGGGGTTAAAATAGAATTTGACCACCTCGTGGCTTTTTCACAATCTGATGCTTAAGAGCGATTAATATTATTCCTGTAAGCAGCGTCAAAAGCGGCTGAATCAAAACCATACAATCGTTTTCCATTGACGATAATTAGCGGTATGCCTCTTCCATCATTTTCTTCAAAGACTTCTTTAGCACGAGCGTTATGATCAATATTAAATTCCGTAAAAGGAATCTTATGTTCCTTGAAATAGCTTTTTGCCGTTAGGCAGATAGGACAAAAATCGATGGTAAAGATATAAACCTTATTGCTTGAGACAGGCTCAGCAAACGCGCCGGCTACAGGAAAATAGGCACATATCACCAATACAGCACATACAGAAATAGACCTTATCCGAGCCAAAATACTCATAATTCAAACCAAATTGCTTTATCGTCTGTGTTAGTGACGTTCAAGCTAGCTGCCCTGGTAATCTAATCAACCCTAAAGAACAAAGAAAGCCGTCACATAACAACAACTTTATTTCGTCCTTCATTTTTCGCACGATATAAACCCTGGTCTGCTCTAGAGATCAATTTCTCAACTGTATCTCCCTGCTGGTAGGTAGCTACCCCCACAGAGGTCGTCATAGCTAAGCCTGGCGCTATATCCTCAAAGGAGGTTTGACAAATTTTATGTCTAATTCGTTCCGCCAATTTTTCTGCGCTTTCTTGCAGTGCATTCGGCATAACAACCAGAAATTCTTCCCCCCCCATACGAGCCACAATATCAGACTCTCGAACATCTTCCCGTAGAATCTCAGCGAAGCGATGCAAGACCTTATCGCCTATATTATGTCCAAAGGTATCATTGACTCTTTTGAAGTGGTCTGTATCAACATAGCAAACAGAAAAAGAAAAGCCACCGCGCTCGGCCCATGCCTTATAACTCGTCAGCAACCCAATAATATGACGGCGGTTAAAAACACCGGTTAACTCATCGGTAATTGCTATTTCTTGTACCTGCCGTAATAACTCACGTAACTTATCATTTTGGCTTCGCAAGCGATTTCTCAAACGACTAGACTCACTACCAATAATAATAAACGAAAAACACATCACGGAATAACCAAGCCACGCCAAAAACTCATTGGAATAATTTGTTATCAGCGGCGAATACTTTGCCATCAATAACAGTACGATTCCGTAGCCAAAAGATGCCACACACGCATACATAACCATTTGCGGCGTTTTGAGCCTAAAGGTACCAAAGAAATAAATGACGAGGGAGTTCATCATAATAAGCTGGCGGGTATGTTCTTCCATGGTAAACGCGATGATCCATATAGCCCCCATGGCCAAGAACATCTGAAGCAGCGTTAAACTGGGATCCTTATGTTTTTTATTCCATCCAAGTCTGATGTACATAAACACACTAACGGTGGTCACCATCACCACACTTAGCATGGCGGCAAGTGTTGGCCAACCCACTAAGGCGTAACCCATAACATATAAAACGCAGCTAATTACACAGAAAAAGGTGATCAAAAACGCTGCTATTAGGCTTCGTTTGAGGCGTATGACCTGCTTTTGGTCACTTGGATAAATTGAAAATACCACTTATTAATTTTCCATTTGTTCTATATTAATAATATTTAAAAAACTACACATCATACGCAACAACTAGGTTCCGCCCACGAGCTTTCGCTTGCTGTAAGCGTTCATCTGCTCGTCCAAGCATGCTTTCAAGTGAGTCTCCTTGCTGAAAGGAAACCACGCCGATGGACGTCGATAATTTAATCGAAGAATAACCTGAAACTTGCTCTGCTTGTATTCTCGCTCTCACTTTCTCTGCAATAGATGTCGCTTCCGCAAGTTCCGTATTTGGAAACAATACAAGAAACTCTTCCCCTCCCGTACGAGCGAGAATATCAGCCTCTCTACTTTCTATCATCAGCGCTTCCGAGAATTGCCTAAGCACCTGATCACCCACCTCATACCCAAATGAATCGGTGACATCTTTGAAGTCATCGACATCTAAATACGATAATGAAAATTGATAACCTCCACGATCAGCAAGGTGAACCTGCTGCTTAAGTAATTCCATAACATAACGCCTATTTAATAATGCTGTCACATCATCGGTAATAGTTACATTTTCCATCTTACGGTAGATGGTTTGTAGCTCAGAGCTTCTTCGACGTAATTTTTGGCGTAACTTACTAATATCTCCGCCAAGAGCTGCAAAGGCAAACCCAGTAACACTATAAGCTGCCCACACCAGCACTTCACGTGACACAGTTAAATCAACACCTGAAGTTTTAAGTAATAACAGAATTAACATGCCATAAAATAAAGACGCTACCGCAGCGTAATAAAGTAATCCTCTGGCATTTAATTGAAACACGCCAAAAAAATAAACCACTAATGAGTACATCAATACTAATGGACGTATGCTCTGATCAAGAAAATAAACAGCAATCAACAAGCCAATGAGCGCAAAGAACATTTGCACTAGAGTTAGACTCGGATCTCTTAGCCCCTTGTTAAAGCCCAACCGAATATAAAGAAAAAGAAATCCACCACAAGTCCAGATGAGTGCTGAATACAGAAATACACCTTCAAGAGACAGCCTAAAAAGACCTTGATGATAGAAAAGAAAACAGACCAAGGTATGCAACACTCCACCACTGAACGCCATCAAGGTTCTTTTCAGGCGCAGTTTCTGCTTTGCATCATGTTCGGGAAATAACAATCCCATAATTAGCTTCTATAGGGTTAGTTGTCAGTAAATACTCAGTTTCAGCAGTATAGCTAGTGCTGACTATTCTGTTCGCACACGCTCCACAGCATCTCGCCAGCCTAGGTATAATGCTTCGCGCCTCGATTTATCCATTTTTGGAACAAAACGCCTATCACACCGCCATTGTTCCGAAATGTCCTCTAGGCTCTTGTATACTCCACAACCAAGGCCCGCCAGGTAAGCAACGCCTAAGGCTGTGGTCTCTGTAACTTGTGGCCGCTCTACTGGAAGCGCCAAGTTATCGGACAAAAATTGTACTAACCAATTGTTGCCTACCATACCACCATCCACGCGCAATGATGATAGCTTAGCGCCATCATTTTCCATGGCTCGCATAAGGTCTTTGGTTTGATAGCAGATAGATTGCAAGCAGGCAGTGACTATCTCGGCAATTCCTGTATCTCGCGTTAACCCCAAAATAGCGCCCCTTGCTTTAGGGTCCCAGTAAGGCGCACCTAAACCAGTGAAGGCAGGTACCATGTAAACACCGCCAGTGTCCTCTGTGATCTCAGCATATTTTTCAGTTTCACTGGCGTGCTGAATCAACTTAATACCATCACGTAACCACTGAACAGCAGCCCCAGCTACAAAGATGCTACCCTCGATAGCATAGGTAGGTTTACCCTGTAACTGGTAGGCAATGGTCGTTAACATGCGGTTATTGGAGCGCAGAGCCGTGCAGCCAGAATTAATCATCATAAAGCAACCGGTTCCATAGGTGCTCTTTACCATACCTTTCTGAAAACAGGCCTGACCAAAAAGAGCTGCCTGTTGATCGCCTGCCATGCCCCGAATTGGTATTGCTGCTCCTAGCAATTTTTCGCTGCTAACACCAAAATCAGCACTGGAATCTAAAACCTCAGGGAGCATCGATGCGGGAACATCAAACAATGCTAACAACTCTGGATCCCAGCAACCTTTATGAATATCGTAGAGCATAGTGCGAGATGCATTGGTCGCGTCCGTAAAATGCTTCTGTCCATCGGTGAGCCGCCATAGCAGGAAACTATCTACCGTGCCGAATCTTAGGCGTCCCTCATTGGCTAGCGCTCTAGCACCGTCAACATTATCCAGTAGCCATTTGATCTTGCTGGCAGAAAAGTATGGATCTATTAGCAACCCCGTCTTTTCAGTTATCTTCGGACCTAATCCCTGATCTGTTAAGGATTGGCAAAAATCAGTTGTGCGTCTATCTTGCCAAACAATAGCATTAGCGATGGGTTTACCCGTAACGGCATCCCAGACAATAGTGGTTTCACGCTGGTTAGTAATACCTATCGCAGTAATTTCTTGTGCTTTAAGTCCTGCATTGACAAGTGTTTGGCTAACAACAGCCAGAGTACTATCCCAAATGTCTTCCGGATTATGTTCAACCCAACCATCTTGAGGGAAATGCTGCTTAAACTCTAGCTGAGCGACAGATTGAATGGAGCCAGCGCTGTCAAAGACTATTGCTCGGCTACTCGTTGTACCTTGATCGATAGCGAGGAGGTAGCACGGCTGCCCCATGATCGGATGTCCCTATTCTTTTTATATTATTCAGCGTATCAGGGCCAAATTACTAGATAAGCAGCTGTCATACAAACCTATTTCCTAGGACCTGCTTTTTATCGCACAAACGGCAACAATCCCTGATTAGGGCCGAAAACCAATTAATATCACCACACTAAGTGAGTAAGTAATTACCCTAAAACATTGTTCTTATTTTATAGATTTTTATCGGGATCCAGCACCTTAGCAGCACACACAACCATTGAAAAAAAGCTCTTAACTTTCAATTAGTTACAGGACACGTAGAATGAAGGGCAAAAAAAACCCCGCATTAGCGGGGCTTATAATCTAACTAGGAGATATGGATCTAACATAGCCTGTGTTCGATGGAACTACTATCTCACAGCCCCCAAACCAGATCTGTTCAGTTCATGTCTATAAAGTGTAAAGAATTGTTAACTCGCACCCAAACTAATCAATCAAAAAGCGAGTTAAAATATGACAGATAAAAGAAAGCCTCCAACATGGGAGGCCTTTAAGAAGCTAACTGCAATGTGTATCTATGTTCATATGCCTGATGAAAATACTTAATTCGTTTCCGTAAATGTATGCTTACACAGCCCTGCATTTTGATCTATGAGTGCTTTGTTCACTTGATGTAACAAAATGTAGTTTTCCGGCGGATATTATAAATTGGTCTGGACAAAAAAATAGGCCTCTAAAAGAGGCCTAGCAATAATACTAAGGAGATAAGAAATGGGTATTACTAAAAACTGCTAACTAACTGATGGGTTTATTATGACAAATACCTAACCATCCTTCCGTTGGCCTATTGTGGTATGAGTGTAACCGTTTATTACGGTTCAATTTATTAAGGCTCGAACCATTATAGAGGCAACCCATTTTTTGAAAATTGAGAATACAACGATTTTTCTTTGAACAAAAAAAACGGGCCTCAAAGAGACCCGACAATACAAAGGAGATAAAAAGGGTAAAGCTCATGAATTCCTGTTGATGGTTATAGTATGACAGACGCTTTCAAAAGTTCTGTAAGGACTGTGTAGTATGAATGTAACGTTTCTTTAACTAGCGTCAATTATTCGGCAGTTTATAAGTTAGTTAACAATTCTAGCGTTTACCTTGTTTTCGCGGCCATATAAGACTAAAGCGAGCCCCCCCTAAGTCGCTACGACCAACAATCGCACGCCCACCATGCCAATACACAATTCGTTGTACAATGGATAAGCCTAAACCATAACCACCGGTTGCCTTCGTACGGCTATCATCAAGCCTCGCAAAAGGCGTAAAAACACGTTCCCAGTCTTTTTCTGGAATACCTTGCCCATCATCATCAACATCAATACGGCAGGTATCAGCACTAGCAGTATAGGTAACTCGAATATTTGATTCTGCATAACGATAAGCGTTACCCACCAAATTTTGTATACATCGGTGAATGTAACGCCTCTCAATTTCTGCCTGACGACGCTTTAAAGGTGCAGATGAACATACTTGCTCTACGGTAACATCGTCTCTACTTGGACGACGCTCATCTACGACTTCTCGAACAACATCATCAACATCAATCATTTCAAAGTTAAGAGTCGGCTGCCCCTCTTCTAATCTCGCATAGGTAAGAATTTCATCGATAAGTTCATCCAACTCTTGAATATCTTTATCAATCATCTCGCCCTGTTTGATACGCTCTTCATAATCATCGGTATCTTCAAGAATTTTCACACCAAATCGAATTCGCGCCACAGGTGTTCGTAATTCGTGGGACACAGCCCGAATCATTTCACGTTGAATACTCAGTAGTCGTTGAATATCTTCAGCCATGCCATTAAATGCTGCAGCCAAACGCCCAACAGCATCAGAACCTGTTTCTTTCACACGCGCTTCAAGATTTCCCCGAGAAATGTGGCTAGCAACACGCTCCAGTTTTCGAAGTCGTCGCTCCAAAGGGCGAATAAGCAAATACACTGCAAACGCAATACCGCACAGCCCCGCAATCAGGATGCTAACAACGAGACTAAAAGGATACGGATCAGGTAATGATAAAGGCCCCATCTGTAGAACTTTTGCACCACCAAGCATTTCGGCATATATCATCGCCGAATTGCCTTCCCGGTCTAGTTCCAAAATGACTTCGCCACGACGCATACGACTACGCTGCTCTGCCCTTAAAGGAGCACTATTTGCTGCAATCAAACGAATGGGGTAACCGAAAAATGTGGCTATGTTAGCAAATTCTTCCTCACGCTTTTCTGCCGGTTGATGAGAAAGTCGATTCAGAATTAAGTAAACCGTTGCTCGGGCTTGCTGCTCTGTAACCCGCTGGATATGTGCGCTAAGCGCCAATTCTTGATCATCGATAGGTAGGCGGGAATAAACGTAGGCATTACCAGGACCTCGTTTATCAACCAACACATCACCACGAGCAAGACGTGATCGTTGAGTTGAGTCTAGCTCCGTATCAGCTATGGGGACGATTCTTAATTTGTACCCCATTAACCGACTCAACAGCCCGAGCCAGCGTTCTCGCTCCTCTTCGGTGCGATCAACAAGACTGTTACTAACTAAGGTAAAAGTGCCGCGTGCAATTTTTTCCCTATTTTCTTGGGCTCGCACCTCATTAGCAACCGTCCAAGTAACGTAAGCCAATAGGGTGACCAGCACTAAAGATAGTACAACACCACCATAAATTCGGAAAAAAATACTGTTCACAATTTAAGATAAATTCTTATTAGGTTTCTTTAACGAAGAGATAACCTTTACTACGAACAGTTTTGATAAGGCGTGGATGCATAGGATCATCACCCACCTTAGGACGAATTCGTGAAACCCGTACATCAATGGAACGATCTTGCCCATCGTATTCAATACCACGTAATGCCGTAAAAATCTCTTCGCGGCTCAGTACTCTTCCTGCGTTGCTGGCAAGTAGCCATAATAAATCAAATTCAGCACTAGTTAATTCGATGGTCTCATCCTCTAGCCATGCTTCACGCATAGAGTTATCAATGACCAACTTACCAAACTCTAAGCGCTGAGCGTCAGCAGCACTTTTCTGCTCATCCATTACAGATGCACTTCCTTCCTGAACACGGCGTAATAAAGCACGAATTCTTGCAAGTAGAATACGGGGTCTTACCGGCTTAGCCACATAGTCATCAGCGCCCATTTCCAATCCAAGCACTTGATCCAAATCATCCGTGCGAGCCGTGAGCATTAAAATAGGCCCGGAATAATATGGACGAACACGTCGGCAAACTGACAACCCATCTTCACCGGGTAGCATTAGATCCAAAACAACGAGGTCTGGCTGCTCATCTTTAATTCGATCAACCGCTGTTGTGCCATTGGCTTCAACTGAAACCTGTAAACCGTCATTTTCTAGAAACCCTTTGGTAAGTTCGGCGAGTCTTTCATCGTCTTCAACTATCAGGATTCGGCAATTTTCATTTTCCACAGCATTCGCACCTAACTTGTCGGTCTTTCGTGAGAAGTGTCGTAATCATATTTCTGTAACGTAGCGAAGTATTACCTTTTTACCTTTTGAGCTCACTGTGTTTCGGGCGAAGCCGTCAGAACCAACGATAAGATGTTACATAAGCATACCGAACATAAGCATTTCATTTACATAAAAAACCCGTCACCTATCACCACTGAGATAAATATCTACACAAATAGCTAAAAAAATCTTCAATATAAAAACGATATCTCCACCCGATGTTGATAAAACGATCACTCTCAATGATTAAATTGGTTTATGCCTTATAGCTATCTTTTTATGTGAAAATCTTATAGATAAATTTTAACTGATTGTTTTCAATAAACTAATGGAGGCATCTACACAGCAACGATAGTAAACACTTACCAAATCACTTACCCATACGTTATCCACACATTACCCCCAAAGCCATCACTTGCAACAATAAAAAAGCGCACTATCTTGTAGACTTCACGGCAAACCATACAAGATATGGTGCTTCATTTATAACAAGATCTATTTATACCTGACCAAATCTCACACTCACTGATTCTCAAATGACAACAGCCTTAACCGGCCAGGACACCGATCAATATCCTTGATATAGGCATTAACCCTTAGTTGGCATTATTAACCTCAGCAATGGAGACAATATGATGGAAACAGACACGAACAAGCAGGAATCACTTGAGGATTTACTTATCACTCTTGATCAAGTACAACAAACCATTGAAATTATGAGTATTGTTGTTGCTCGATTAAAACAGCAGATTACTAATAACCACGAGCAAGAAATAAACAGCTTGTTCGTCAATGATGAATTACCATCGCCATTGCACTAAATAAAAAACGAGAAAATAAATGGCTGACGAAAAACTTTCTGCAGATGATCTAGCCCGCATTGATAGGTACCTTTCATCCCCCATCCATACAGTAGAAAGAAAACCGTTCCGGCCAGGGCTATTGTTAGCAGGTCTTACTCTTTCTGTAGTGTTGATTGGGTTAGGGGCCCGTCTCCTCGGATACCTCATGCTTTGACAGCCTATGCCTAGGTTTACAAACACACTAAATAAGTAAACATAATAAGAACTAGCGCTTTTAGTTTGTTCTAAATATAATGCCGCCCTCATTTAGATCATTCAAACGTTTGTTTGATATCTAACTACAATCTGAATTGAAGGCAAACACGCCTGATTAATAGTCAGACGACTGAGGAAGAACAAATGCAAGCGGTAATGCAATTCATTCTCGATAATAACTCATTGATTTTAAATAGCTTTTCTCTAGCTCATGTAATTTTAGGTACGTTTCTAATTGCTACTAGTCAAGTTATTAGTAAGCAGCAACTGGGTATAGCAAACATAGAAACTGGTGATATTGACGGCCCTGCTAGAGCTACGCAAATGGTAAAAATCTTTAAAACTGTGGGTATCAGCAGTATTGCTTTCGCAGGACTACTTTCTCTCTTGTCCAGCGTAGCTTAATTTGACAATCACACTGTAATGTCAATTTGTTGCCCTTTTTGTAGATCGCCAGATTGCTGATCTACAGACTGGTCCTCCTGATCTAGATCATCATCGGCCTGAATTGGGCGCTGATAGGTATTTCTGGTAGCGTTACGCCGGGCATTATCGCGCCTCTCCTTCCCACGCCACTTCATTCCCTTTTTGCGACGTCTTTCGCCTCGCTTACGTCTCTCTTGCTGTTGTGGGCGCTCAGCATCAATAAGCGGCTCAGCACGCTCAGTAGGGCTCAGGTCCCCTCTACGTTTGAGCTTTTTGACATCACTATGGTTAATCTGCGGCCCTAAAGGCGGAATCAGTGCCATATCTGACTATTCCCACACCTATATCGTTATTTCTTTATAAGGCTATCGGCATATTAGCGCAATCGTTTAGTTACCCATGGGCTATCAACATCTCAGCACTAAGCCTGCATTCATCCAAATAGCCTTGATGTCATTGTATTCCAATATAGTCCGGGTCAGATTGAGGCCGTGTGACAAAAGGCCATACCCGGCGCAAAGTTTCAAAAGTGAAAGCTTCAACTTGCACTGGAAAGTTGTTCCTTCCTAAATACTCACCGTCGTAGACCATTCCGACAAGATGTCCGTAACAGTTATAAACAGCACTACCAAAAAGCTCGGACCCACCTTCAGACTCAAATCGCATTCGTCCTGAAACTACTTCTGTCACCCGGCCTCTGGTTTGCCATACTTCGTTTCGCTCTTTCCGAAATCCCAACACAACAACCGTCTCACCCTCAACAGGTAAAGTAACTATCGGATACTTTAAATCCGCTAAATTCACATCGTGGTAGAACATCGAAAAATCTCGCGTTAGGCTTTCAGCAAAAGTTACGTCCACTGTAAAGTCCGACGTTTCTACTTTAAATTCTGGGTACCCTTTACTGTTGCGCTGCTGGGTTAAAATTTTTCGCACAGATACCACCCCACCGCTAAGAAGAAATCCACTACCAATAATTCGGGCGGTGGCTCCCTGATAAGGAGGTTTTACCTTTATACGGACAATACGATCATGGAATAATGAAACCGGCAAACTGTCACAATGACCCGTTTTATTAAACCCTTTAAATTCATTTGCGACTGAGAAAAAACTAAACAGAGTTAATACAAAAAATAAGTAAAACCTCAACATATTCATCCTTGCCAATTTAGATGTAT
>Ga0105348_1001258_pt1 | contig 17247 bp, 17 predicted proteins | sample EN8Hudsemesocosm_2_FD_83504 | JGI IMG/M metagenome (GOLD analysis project Ga0105348, IMG submission 83504) | Methane-oxidizing microbial communities from mesocosms in the Hudson Canyon - EN8C Hudson Canyon | ecosystem: Environmental > Aquatic > Marine > Cold seeps | place: Hudson Canyon... | reverse complement strand
ATTATTAAAATGCGCTCACTGCCTTGGAACGAGATTAAATCTGGCAAAGACGAGCTTAAACTCTCGGATCGTGAATGGTTCATTAAACGCGTAGTAAAGGATAAAAAAAGCTTTGGTGGCATTAACCTCCCCGTAGAAGTAAGGCAGGTTAATATTTCCGTTTACATAAAGAGCCATCCGGATAATGCTCTGCAAAGCTTTGTAGCCTACATAGCGAATGATTGATGATGAATAAATACTCGTCACAAAAAGGGTTCACCCTATTAGAGGTCTTGCTGGCAGTAAGCATCACCGCAGGCATTGGTATTGGCGCCACACAATTGCTGTCCAGCATCATGGGCACCAGTCAGGCTACCGAACAACGATTTTTACAACTTCGATACCTCCAACGTATGGATTTACTCATGAGGCGTGACTTCTGGCAGGCATCCGGTCGTGCCATTAAAGATGAATATGGCAACATCAAACAAGCTCTCACCACAGACTCCAACTATCTAGTGGAATTTACCCGCTCGGGGCAGGGGCTCAGAAAAGATAAAAGTCGCTCTAACTTACAACGTGTTGCCTATGCCGTAAGAAGCCATAACAGCGAATTTTGTAGCGATGCCATCAAGGACCCCGCCGCCACCGAGAGTAGTAATTGTTTCATTCGTTTCTTTTGGCCGGTATTGGATTTAGCACCAGATAGTGAACCACCCATCGTTCAAGTATTGCTGGACGAAGTAGATGAAGTTGCATTCGCTTTTCGTGGTCAAGCCATAGACTTTGACAACCCAGATAACACCATTAGGAATGATGACTGGCAGGAAGAGTGGCCATCTCCTTTTGTGACGCCTGGCATGACCCTGGATTTAGTGCAGATTAAGGTGACCTATACGGTTAAAAAATTGGGTGAGATAGAAAGAATTTATGAGGTGCCACGTCATGCCTTTATACGCTAATAGGCAAAAGGGGCTGGCCCTCATCACCGTATTGTTCATTTTTGCTTTAGTGTCCCTCTTGGCCGTTTCCATGCAAAAAAGACAGGTCATGAGTATGGCGCAAGCCAGTGCTACCTTTAATCGTACACAAGCTATGTTATTAGCCGTTAGTGCTGAAGATGTGGCCAAAGCATTTCTAAAATTAGACGGTAAACGGGATAAAGACGAAGGTCAGGAGTGGGACGGGGCGGTGGAATTATGGAATAACCCCGTCACCATGGAACTGTCAGGTGCCGAAGTTTTTATTAATATTAGAGACCTGCAGGGTTTGTTTAACCTAAACTCCCTAAGCCCAGGCGACAATGCGAACGCTGCCAGGCAAAGATTTGAAAGGCTATTGAACAATTTATCGCTTCCTGCCAGCGCTAGCCCAACGGACATCGCCCTGCAAACCAAAGAGTGGCTGGATACAGACAGTTCGGCGAGCAATACCTACCAAAACCTTACCCCTTCCTACAGCGCATCCGGCATGGCATTTAGCCATCCATCCGAGCTGTTATTATTGGAGGGTGTCGATCGAGAAACCTATTTACTCATAGAACCTTACGTAACGGCGCTGCCTAAGACAGCAGCGCTTAACATTAACACTACCCACGAACATATCTTGCAAGCCTGGGATCTCAAGTTAACACTAGAAGAAGCGAAAACCGTGGTTGAGAAAGCTAGGGCAGGTTCATGTGGTCTTAAGGTAAGAAATGACAATATATTTCAAAGTACCAACGATTTCTGGGCACATGACAACATTAAAGAGTTAGTGGACCCGGCTAAAGATAAAAACAAACAATGGCATCAAGAAGATTTTGACGTATATAGCCAGTACTTCAGTGTATTTATAATGATTAAAATAAATGAAAATTCAGACTCCACCCAATTAATATTGGAGTCTATTATCAAGCGTGAAAAAGATGATTTCATAGGGGTGGTATATCGTGATTTTTCGCGAAAAATAGAAGACATAACCACACGATTAAAAATAATTAACTGCTGATGCATATGAACTTACTGCTGCTTAACAACATACAAGACCCGGTTCGCCAACTGCAAAATGATGGGCAACTTTTAGAACTTGCCGAGTCTGAACAGGCAGGCACCATTAATGATGTGATCTTGCTCACGGGAACACAATGCCAGGTGCTAAACGCGCCCATGCCCATCAAACAGCCGAGGCAAATCATCAAGGCACTGCCGTTTGCCTTGGAAGACCAACTAGCCAACGACCTAGATCAAAACCACCTGGTTTTTCTAGGGCGTACGGATGGCCAGGCCTATGCCGCCACCATTAACCATGAAACCATGGAGAGCGTTAGCCAAGCATACCCAGCTCAAAAAATGTTTTTTGCACCTCTGTTATTACCTAGCAATCCAGGGGTAACCACCGTCTTAATATTAAACGGTCAGGCCTGTGTGCGCCTGGGTGAATTTTCGGCGTTTGCCGTGCCGGTAGCGTTACTTGCGCTCACACTGGAAAGATATTTATCTGCAGACGATGCCAATAAATCAGTGGCTATTTGCTTTGCAGAAGAAGCCGATGAGCTTTTGCAGGTTCAACTGGAAAATCTTGGCCTAGATATCACCCTACAGGAATTCACTGATGTCTATCAGCACCTTGTGGCACAGGCCAGGCAGAGTAAAACTAACTTATTGAGCGGCCCTTATCAGGTCAAGATTAAAAAAGAAAATGCAGCCAGCCAGAAGTTTAAAGCTTTGTTTGCCTTGGCGGCCAGCTTATTTGTTATCGTGGTGGCCACCAACTGGATTGGTGCATCCCAACAAAACACCTTGGCCTCCTTAGTGCAAACCGCCTCCAAACAGTACTATCAAACACTTTTTCCCGATGAAACCGTACGGCGTGGTTTAAAACGTATTTTTAACGACAAGTTAGAGACCGCATCTCCTGATAGTCAGATGTCGGGCGGATTCACTCAAATACTGGCAAAAGCCAGTTCGCAGATCCGTAAAAATAAAGATGCCCAATTGCAATCGGTTCGTTTCGTCAGCAATAAGGGAATATTAGAAATTAGCTTATTAACCAACAACATTGCCCAATTGGACAGTATAAAACAGCAATTGGAAAAAAGCGGCATGCAGGTAGAAATTGCCTCGGCGAACAATGATGGTAAACGCATCAAAGGTTTAATAAAGGTATCTAACAATGGCTGAAATAATTGAACGATTAAAAGATCAAGTGAGCCAGCAGATACAAGCCTCAAGTTTGTATCAATCCGGTCATGCCTGGTTCAGCGCTTTAACGTCACGGGACCAATCTATGGTGAAGGCACTTTCCATACTGGTGGTGATCGCCTTAATTATTAGCTGGACCTGGCAACCCAGTGAAAAAGCAGTAAAAAATAGCCAAACACGCTTGGCCAGCGAGTTAAAATTCCATCAAAAGATGAAAGAAAATGCTCACCTATTTTCTTCTGGAAATACTGCCAGTGGAGCCGCGTTTAAGGGGTCAATACTAAGCGTGGTAAATAATACCGCCAAGGCCAAAAACATTGCTTTAAAGCGCTTTGAGCCGGAAGGTACAACAGGTTTACGCATCTGGCTTGATCAAGCGCATTTTAATTCGGTGATAGATTGGCTCGAAGTTTTAGAAGTTCAGAAAGGCATCACCATAGAGCAAATTTCAATCGACAAAGTGAGTCCTGGATTGGTGAATTTACGGGCCGTTCTTAAGGCATAGGCGAGGGTACATACATTGGAAAACTCCATGGATTTTGATTTATTTATTATTGGTGCTGGCTCTGCTGGTGTACGAGCAGGGCGCATGGCAGCGGCCATGGGCAAAAAAGTAGCGGTGGCAGAATCACGCTACCTGGGAGGCACCTGTGTCAACGTGGGCTGCGTACCTAAAAAGCTGTTTGTTTATGCCAGTGAATTCCCTCATATGCTGCAAGAAGCAAAAGGCTTTGGCCTGGATTTACAATTGCAAAAATTTGACTGGGCCACCTTGCGCGATAACAAAACAAAAGAAATAGAGCGCCTCAATGGTATCTATAAAAAGCTACTGGATAACTCAGGAGTGCAAACCCTGTGGGGGCACGGCAAGGTCGTAGGCCCTAACCATGTAGAAGTAGATGGCACACGCTACAGCAGCCATAAAATCCTATTGGCCACCGGCGGCTGGCCAACTAAACCAGATATACCTGGCAGCGAACACATGATCACCAGCAATGAACTGTTTTACATGGAAACATTTCCAAAATCGGCAGTGGTGGTGGGCAGCGGATATATAGCAGTGGAATTTGCGGGCATTTTGAACGGCCTGGGTTGTGACACTCACATAGCGTCCCGCTCTGGAAAGTTATTAAGAGGCTTTGATGAATCTACTCGCCAGGTTGCACAGCGGGAAATATTAAAGAAAGGACTTTCACTTATTGCCGAGCAACCCAGTGCTATCATAAAAAAAACGGACGGTTATCAGGTTGAATTTGCATCGGGTAAAACTGTTCAAGCCGATCTAGTCGTATGCGCAACCGGGCGCAGTCCTAACCTGAACAATTTAGGGTTAGAAGAGCAGGGCGTCACCTTGGATGGCAAAGGTTTTGTACAAGTAGATGAGACATTTAAAACCAGTGTGCCTAGTATTTTTGCCATGGGGGATTTAATCAACACGCCACAATTGACGCCGGTAGCACTGGCGGAAGCCATGACATTTTTAGCTCAGCAATATGAAGATAAGCCTGAAGCGCTCAATTATGACAACATAGCTACCGCTATTTTTTCCCAGCCTTGCATGGCAACCGTGGGACTAAGTGAAGAGTCCGCTAAACAACAGGGTTTTGATGTAAGTATTTTTGAGAGTGAATTCAAGGCACTTAAACACACCCTGAGTGGCTCAGACGAGCGTACTTTTATGAAATTAGTGGTGGACAAAAAAACCGACAAAGTAGTTGGGGCTCATATGCTAGGGGAACACGCCAGTGAAATCTTGCAAGGCATAGCTATAGCCATTAAGGCCGGTGCAAGCAAGGCAACCTTCGACAGCACCATAGGCATTCACCCTAGTTCTGCCGAAGAGTTTGTCACCATGCGCAGCGTTACCCGCTAACCCCTCATTGCACTAATTGCGGGCTGTTGCCACTAAACAGGCGCCAGTCCAGCAGCACACAAGGTGGAAGTTCAGAGTCGTTATTTTCTAAATAGCCTGAGAAGAAATTCAAGCTATTTAGCTGCGGATTGTCATCCACTTCCGCTTGAGTGGTGTAGTCCGCTTGAGAGTAGGTCACAATGTCACTAATGGCATTTAACCTGACGGCTATCATCTTCTTACCGGTATCAATATAAAGCAAAATAGGGCGGGTAATATTTTCCAAACGGTCTTGGGCGGCGGCAAATAGAGCCATTAGCTTGGCAAACGTTTTGGTTCGCTCAGCCTCTAAAACAACCAAAGACTCAGCCCGTTGATCGTTGTCGCGCATGGCCAATAATTCACTTGCCAGGGTATGAATTTTTTTATGGGGCGTTTCAAAATCCTCCAAGATATCGGCGAGAATTTCATCATCTGCTTCAAATTCAAGCAGCCACTTGCCAAATGCACACAGGTTAGGGTCTTTTGCCAGGGAGAAGTCACTGTCGTCTTTTAAACAAGACTCCAACGAATCCATCCAGCTTAGATGCTCTTTTTCCCGATCCTTTAGTATTTGTAATACTTCAAGATTTGCCTCATATTCGGCTTCACAACCCATAAGGTTGGCCAGATCATAGATAGGAACCGGTTTACCCTGGTAACTGGTCACCTCAGCACCCACTTTTTTGTCCACCTCAATGCGGGTGGTATTGCGTTTATCTTGCTCTATGTAACGCACCTCGCTCACCGGCGTGGCATATTGGGTTTTGCCCACATAAAAGGTGATCACCTCCAGAGATGTATTGGAGTCGAACAGTGAGGTTAATTCCTGGGTTTCGATTGCAGTTTCCATAGAGATCTCAAATGTATATTTATACCCTAAGACTAGACAAGGAATTACCAATATCAATTTCCGATAATTGTTATTATCGGAATAAATGATTACACAGCTTTTAACGGCTTTATTTAGCAGCTCCAACAGTCTTTTTGATACAATAAGCGTTCTACATATAAGGCATTTTTCATGGCACAGCAAATCACCATCACACGCCCAGACGACTGGCATCTACATTTACGTGACGGCGCGGTATTAAAAGACACAGTTCCTGCCACCGCAAAAATTATGGGCCGAGCTATCATCATGCCCAACTTAGTGCCACCAGTTATGGATGCCCAGCAGGCTCTGGAATATCGCTCTCGCATATTGGCGCAAAGCCATGCATACCCAACATTTAACCCTTTAATGGTAATTTACCTCACCGACAATACCACCCCTGAGATTATCCGCGATGCTGCCCAATCGGGTCATGTTGTAGCCGCCAAACTGTACCCAGCCGGAGCTACGACAAATTCCGATTCTGGCGTCACTGATTTAACCAAGCTAGCAGACATTGCCGCGGTGATGGCTGAGTACGACATGCCATTACTGGTGCACGGTGAAGTGACCTCAAGCGACGTTGACGTGTTTGATCGCGAAAAGCGTTTCCTGGACGACGTACTAGATAACCTGGTGGCCAAGGTCCCTAATTTAAGATTGGTAGTTGAACACATCACCACTAAAGACGCCGCCCAGTTTGTCTTGGCTCATGGTGACAACATCGGCGCCACCATTACACCACAACACTTGGCTTACAACCGTAATCATATGTTAGTCGGCGGTATTAAGCCTCATTACTATTGCTTGCCCATATTAAAACGCAATACCCATCAGCAAGCGTTACGCGATGTGGTTAGCCAGGGCGACACCAGTTTCTTTTTGGGCACTGATTCGGCTCCCCACGCCAAATCGGCCAAAGAAAATGCCTGTGGTTGCGCAGGTTGCTTCACCGCTTACGCCGCCATTGAATTATACGCTGAGATATTTGATGAGCTGGGTGCCCTAAATTACCTGGAATCATTTGCCAGCTTTAATGGTCCTGATTTCTATAAGATGGCCAGAAATACGGATACCATCACTTTACAAAAGACCGACTGGGTAGCACCACAAACCATGCAACTGGGTGACGATGTGATTGTGCCTTTGCGTGCTGGTGAAACATTAAAGTGGCAGCTTGTGTAATCCATGCTGGCTACCCCCCTTGCCATATTAGACAACCTGGAGCATCTGCCCGATGCGTTCAGGCTTAGCCCAGAAGAAGCGGCCGCTCATTTGGCTAAGCCTGGCCAGCAACAGGATTATTATTTTGCCCTGCGCTATCTCACTAGCTATAAAGGCAGCAGCGCTACGTTTAATGCATATCGGCGTGAGGTGGAGCGCATTCTGCAATGGCTATGGCTGGTGCAGGAGGGGTCTTTACAAGAGGTGCGCCGTGAACACATAGAAGAATTTATGGAGTTTTGCATCTCACCGCCCCACCACTGGATTGGCACTAAAAATGTGGCGCGTTTTAAGTCTCGCCAAGGGATGCGAATGGCCAATACAGAATGGCGGCCTTTTGTTTGCCCATCTAACAAGGCCACAGGCACAAAGACGGCGGTGGCATCCTACCGCCCTTCCCAAAAAGCCATTCAATCGTCCTTTGCTATATTGAGCTCCTTTTTTAATTTTCTAATACAAGAGGAATTCATCAGCGCCAATCCAGTGGCCTTGGTCAGGCAAAAAAGTCGTTTCATTCAAACTTCCCAAAATAGAGCGCCGGTGCGCAGAATCAGCAACTATCAGTGGGACGAAGTTATGCGGGTGGCACAAACCCTGGCCGAGCAAGACCCTGGGCAACATGAGCGCACCTTGTTTATCTTAAATTGCCTGCTAGGTATGTATTTGAGAATTTCTGAACTAGTCAGCGATGAACGTTCCACCCCAGTGATGGGGGATTTCCGTACCGACCAGGATCGCAACTGGTGGTTTCATGTGGTGGGTAAGGGCAACAAGAGCCGTATCATTACGGTTTCTAACGGCATGTTAGAGGCACTGCAGCGTTACCGTAGTTGGCTAAAATTACCGGCCATGCCCTACCCCGGTGAAACGACGCCACTCATTACCAAGATCCATGGCCATGGCGCCGTTACAAGTACTCGTCAAATACGCAATCTGGTGCAGATGTGTTTCGATGGCGCTTACGCAAATTTGGTAACCATGGGTCAGGCCGACGAAGCCAGTGAGCTTAAGGCAGCTACCGTTCACTGGCTGAGGCACACTGGTATCTCAGAGGATGTTAAGATCCGCCCAAGGGAGCACGTTAAAGAGGATGCAGGACACACCAGCATGGCCACTACTGATAAATACATCGGCAGCGAGCTTCGCGAGCGTCACGCCAGTGCCATTCATAAAAAGATTGTACGGACACCCTAACCTATAATGGCTCCGATCTTGAGCCATTATTATTAAAACTCCCTTGCCAAGTTTGATATAATCCACTTTTTATTTGGCTTTAGTACCCACCATGAAGTTCGTCATCAAGCTGTTCCCCGAAATCACCATTAAATCTCGCCCGGTACGTAAGCAGTTCATTGCCCAGTTAAGACGCAATATTAAGAACACGCTCAAGTACTCAGATATCGCCTGCTCTGTACAGGGGCAGTGGGACAGCATTGAGGTGAGCATTGAAAATGATGAACAGGAGATGCCCACTCGCTCTTGTTTACAGCGTATTCCCGGCATCGCCAAGATACTTACCGTAAAAGAGCACAGCTTTAAGACCTTTGACGACATTCTCGATGTGGCCGAACAGGCTTATAAAGAAGCCATACAAGGCAAGTCCTTTTGTGTGCGCGTAAAACGCAACGGTGATCATGACTTTAGAAGCATCGATGTGGAGCGTTATGTAGGTGGTGGTTTACTGCAACGCATCCCCACTGCAAGGGTACAACTAAAGAAACCCGATTACACAGTGAAGATGGAAATTCGTAAACAAAGACTGCTAACCATAAGCGCCATCGATCAAGGCATGGGTGGTTATCCCCTGGGCTGCATCGACGGGGTTTTATCCCTAATGTCTGGCGGCTTTGACTCTACCGTAGCCAGCCACCTGATGTCTCGTCGCGGCCTGTTAACCCACTATATATTCTTTAATCTGGGCGGCACCGCCCATGAAGTGGGGGTGAAGCAAGTAGCCCATTACCTATGGAAGCAATATGCCAGCTCCCATGGAGTTAAGTTTGTAACCGTGCCATTTGAAGGGGTGGTTGCTGAAATCTTAAAGAACGTAGACAACTCTCAGATGGGGGTCATTCTAAAGCGCATGATGTTGCGAGCGGCCAGTGATGTAGCCCAAGAGCTGGGCATCGAATCCCTGGTAACGGGTGAGTGTATTGCTCAGGTATCCAGCCAAACCTTGCGTAATCTAAACGTTATAGATGCCGTGACCGATACCCTGGTATTAAGACCCCTTATCTGCATGGATAAACCCGAAATCATCGACATCTCCAGAAAAATTGGCGCCTATGACTTTGCTGCCAGAATGCCGGAATACTGCGGAGTGATATCCGTAAAACCCACTACTCGTGCACGAATAGAAAAAGTAGAAGCCGAGGAAACCAAGTTTGACTTTGGAGTGCTGCAAGACGCCATCCAAAATAAAAAAGTAGAGCGAATTGGTGCAGTATTATCCAGCAGTGAGGGCATATTAGACGTTGAACTGGTGCAAGTACCCGATGCCAGTGATGTAATTATTGATATTCGCGCCCCTCATGAAGAGGAACAATCACCGCTACACCTGACCAATAATCAGATCATTAAAATTCCATTTTATGAACTTATGGCCCGCCTGGAAGATTTGCCAGACGATAGAAATGTTTTACTGTATTGCGCAAAAGGCACCATGAGTCAGATGCACGCCCAGCAATTACAGCAATCGGGCAGAGAAAACGTAAAGGTATTTAAACCTCTATAGCCAAGTTTAAAACTCACCTTATTTTAGATGTGCTACCGGCCAAGGATAGGCCGGTATTCGCTTACTACTGTAAAATCAACCAGCCAAGGCCGGCAAGATAAACCCCCACCCTAAGTATATAGCCCCCTCCAGTGCCGGACGTCCGCCTTCATACACTTCGCCCTTGGGCAAAATAAAGCGTACACATAATTCAGCCAGTGCCAAATAGGCCAACAAAAAAAGAATCGAGCTAAATAACCAGGCCAATACCGCTAACTCCAGTTGGTATTCGATGGCAGAAGCAAAATGAGCACTGCCGCTAATGGCAAGTGCCGCCCCTATATGTTGAGCACCCGCCTTAATGGCCATGGGACTGGCTTTTTTATCGATGGCGTTCACTAATCCCGAAGACCAGGATATGCGTAACCGTGTCTCCAACGCTAATAAAAATTGAGAAATAATAAAGCCCATTAACAACGCAACTAGCCCAAGGTTGGCGTCTTGAGAAGTCCACTGCATGGCCGAACGTATCACAATGGCAGTTCCGATTAAATGGGCTCCCGTGATAAACGCCGCCGCCACATTTCCCTGGGCGGTAGCATGATTTAAATCCAAGGCAGGCAAGACTATTTTATCCTGCAGCCAAACGCCCAAACGCAATAACACCATGGCCAATAGACCATAGATGATCACCAACCACCATTCATCACTGAGGGTAAGACTAAAGGATCCAGAGGTCACACCGGTTAACGCCAGCATAAGTGCAATCACCGCCGCCGAGGTTTCGATATTGCTAGCTTCCGAATGTTGGGTTACCGGACGCACCAGAAAACGACTTAACCAGCGCATGGCAGCCACCAGGCAAAATATAGCTACCAGGTCGACCAGTAGAAAGCCAATATATGAAGGATCAGCAGAAAGCCATTCCATAAAACTACCCTTTTGGTTTGTTCTTTATGGCGTTTATAATGCCGTTATTAAAACTTATGTTCAATAACACATGTCACGGTCTAATCATGAAAATAGTTTCATTTAATGTAAACGGCATTCGCGCTCGCCAGCATCAGGTTGAAGAAATTAAAAATTCTTTGCAGGCCAACGTCATAGGAATGCAAGAAGTAAAAGCGATGCCCGATCAGTTTCCATTGGAATGGGCCGAGGAGCTGGGGTACGACACCGAAGTACATAGCCAAAAAGCCCACTACGGTGTTGCCACTCTGGGTAATCTACCGTTAATAAGCGTTCAAAAAGGCTTTCCTTGGGATGATGAAGAAAGCCAGAAACGCTTTATTCATACCTGCTACCAGATGAAAGACGGCACTTCCCTGCACATTTTAAATGGATACTTTCCGCAAGGGGAAAATCGTAGCCATGAAACCAAGTTTCCCGCCAAACAAAAATACTACAGCGACCTACTCAAATACCTAACCGAAAACTTCAGCGCCCAGGATAACCTGATTGTAATGGGAGACATCAATGTAGCGCCTGCTGATGGGGATATCGGCATAGGTGAAAAGAATCAAAAGCGTTGGCTGCAAACCGGCAAATGCGCCTTCTTACCAGAAGAAAGGGAATGGTTACAAAAAATATATGACTGGGGTTTGCAGGATAGTTACCGAATTTTAAATCCGAATGTTGATGATCGTTTTAGCTGGTTTGATTATCGCAGTAAAGGTTTTGCCGATACTCCCAAGAGAGGCCTGCGCATTGATGTTATTTTAATCAGCGCCCCCTTAGTGGATAGGTTAATTAATGCCGGCATCGATTATGATATTCGCGCCATGGACAAACCCAGTGACCATGCGCCAATATTCATTGAGTTAGAGGATTAACTTTAATTCAACCCTGTTGAAGCTGCTTAATGTAGCTCATCCAGCCTTTCGCCTGGCTGGATGATGTTTTTATGGCCATGGCTTTACTCAGTGCATTTAAAGCAAAGCGAGTATTGCCCAGTCGATACTGGCAAATTCCATCCAGCAGCAACACACTGCCTTTTTGCTTTTGCGTTAACTTAAGCGGGTACAACTCTTTGCCGATGGCAATGGCTTGCTGCCAGTGCTGAGCGTCCACCAAAAAATGCATGAGTCGAATGCCATCTTTTTGCTGTTTGAATGCAATAAACAATCGGTGCAAAGCCGCCCGAGCCTTATCCATTTCTTTTGCTTGCATCCAGGCCTGTTGCATTAATCGCAATGTTTTTTCGGTGGATTCCAGCTTGCCTTGCGCCAAAGCGTTTTCAAGGGCAGTGGCCACCTTGTAGGGATTTCCTTGGCTAGCCAGCAACTGGCCTAGATTTAAATAATCAGACGCCTTAACAATAAAACCCTTTTTATAAGACAATTCTTTGCTGCTAGCGGCACTGGCGTAATCTTCTACTAGCTGATGCATTCCGGCTTTTTGCTGCCAATAATCTTTTTTGTCGGGAAAATTGAGAACTAACTGATTGGTATAAACAAGCGCCTGCGAATAATTCTTTTGCTGGTAATAACCAGAGAAGGCCATTTGCAACCAGGCTTCTTTGGGTTTACTTACCAGCTCACAGGCTTTTACGATATGAGGCAGTCCATCATTGAAATTATCGATACTGTAATACGCAGCAGCCAGCAGCGAATAGACCGCAGCCGACTCCTTAAAATCATCTGCCGCAATAACACCTTCTAATACGTTTATTACTTGGGCATATTTTTCTTCTATAAAAAGCGTTTGCGCATAAAATGATTTGAGCTGAAATAACGTGGCACTATCCAGGCCCTTCAATTTAATGGCACGGGCCAAATATTCATTGGCTTCGCGATAACGTTCGTCCAACAAATGAAGCTGGGCATGGGTCTGCCAAGTTAAAGCCAATCCTAGAGAATTCCCTTCCAAATCCTCTGCCAGTTCAAACAGGTTAGCCGCTATTTCTAAACGGGTTTCTAGATTAGGCTGCTCGTTAATACTTTGTTGAATGTCATTTAATTTGTTATAGGTGCGCGGGCTCAACAAAGCCGCATTCGCCTGAGAGATAAATGCCAGGCTTATTAAAAAAACGATAAAACGAAACATGGTTTTACTTATCCAGATTAAATTCAAAGGGCAATGTTGCTACTTGTGGTACTGGTTTGCCGTCCACTAACTTGGGTTTAAAGCGGTATCGCCAGGCAGCCTTAATGGCCTCTCGTTCAAATATACCTTTTGGTTTAGCGTCGATGACTGACACCTCCTCTACACTTCCCAATTTGGATATTTGCAAGCGCACAACCACATAACCTTCTATTTTTCTGGAAATGGCTTGTGGCGGATACCTAGGCTCCACTTGTACCAAGGGAATTACATCACTATCACCAAAACCATAACCAGATAACATGCCACCCATGGCATCCCCCTTAAAACTCGCTAAGGATGAGCTGATATCAGGAATGGAGATATCCAGCTTTTGAGGGGCCGCTTGTTGCAGTGCCGGCACCTTTAACATGGGAGGAATTTTGGGTTCAGGTGGTTCTTTAGCATTGCGTTGTTTTTTTTCACTTGCGCTGTCATGCATAGCGCGAATGAAATCCACCATAGCCACTTCATTACTGGACTGATTGCCTGCTTGTTTGGGTTGTATCATCCATTGCATAACCCAAAAAACCATAAAGGCCAGCAGGATACCAATTGGGGTTACGATTAATAAGCGCACGTTATAACCCTGGATCGGCGGCAATGGAAATATTAGAGACTCCTGCCAATCTTATTTGATCCATTACCTGCACCAAAATTCCGGTACGGGAATCGGTATCGGCTTGAATAACCACCCCACTTTGTGGACTTTCTGCTTTTAATTTTTCGATATTGGCCCGTACCGAGCGTACATCCACCGCTCGCTTATCAACCCAAATTTCACCGTTGGGTTTAATGGCCACCATTATATTGCCATTTTTATCTTCTTGCGCGGTTGACGCTGAAGGACGTGACACACTGACACCACTTTCCTTTACAAAAGAAGTGGTGACGATAAAAAATATCAACATGATGAAAACAATATCCAGCATGGGGGTCATATCTATGGTCGAGTCTTCTATATCTGCGCTAACGTGTTGCTTTCTCATGTGGTTCCCTACTTGAGCAATCTATCCTGGAATGATTCCAGTTGCTTCTTGGCCATGCCGTCAAAACGGGTTTTAAAATACAGTCCAATCAGTGACACCACCATGCCAGCCATAGTGGGCACCGTGGCCTTGGAAATTCCGGAAGCCATGGCCCTTGCATCACCGGTACCGGTCACAGCCATCACATCAAATACGCTGATCATACCCGTTACCGTGCCCAGTAAACCCAGTAAGGGGCAGATCATTACCAGTAACTGTATGAAGGACCTGTGGCGCTCGTATTCAATACGAACTTTTGAGATTAGACTTTGGCGTATCATCAATGAAAAGCGACTATTGTGATTCTTCAGCTGTTGCCATTCTTGAAAATGCTGCTGACACAGTTCACTGGCCTGGCGATTAAAAAACCAATAGCGGTCTAGTATCAGTACCCATAACAACAAGGATACCAATAATATTCCGTATAACACCGGACCACCGCTGTCTAAAAATGTTATGACATCTGACATCATGTTAGAGGCCTTTTTGTGCTTTCTCGGCAATAAGCCCGGCAGATTGTTGATCAAGGATCTGCACTAACTCACGGCTACGAGAACTCACAATATTGTGCATAAACAACAAAGGAATGGCCGCCACTAAGCCCAATACTGTGGTGATGAGTGCCTGGGATATGCCTCCTGCCATTAGTTTCGGGTCACCGGTACCAAATAGCGTAATGGATTGGAACGTAGCAATCATACCGGTCACCGTACCCAGTAAACCCAACAAGGGTGCCACAGCGGCCAATAACTTTAACAGTGACAAGCCCTTTTCTAGTGCTGGCAATTCTTTTAAGACAGCTTCATCCAGTTTCATTTCCAGAGTTTCAAGGTCCGCTTCTTGATACTGATGATGGTAGACACTGAGAATTCGACCCAAAGGGTTATCTGTTTGCACATTGTCAGCATCCTTCAATTGGGATTTAACTTTTACATTAGTCTTAAGCATATTTAATAACAAAAACAATGCGTAAATTAATCCGGCAAGGGCTAAGGAAATAATGATATAGCCGATTAATCCACCCTGATGAATGCGATCCACCACACTTGGATTTTGACTGCTCAAACCTAGTAGCACGCCGCGAGTAGGATCCAGTGCCAATTCAGAAAAAGATTCCTCGCTGTCAAAATAGTCCGCCACCAAAGCGGCTTCAGAAGGTTGTTTGGTTAATTCAAGTAACATACGAGTTTCGGTGTCGTAGTTTAAATAACCGTTTTGATTGATGGCCATGAAGGGACCTACGTGGGCAATCGATGAGGTAACCTTTTGACCATTAGTATCAATATAATTGCCTTCAAATCTTTTAACTTCGCCTTGTTTGGTCATTTGAAGTTGTAATTCATACCACAAATTTTCCAGCTCGTTAATGCTAGGCAAAGCCTTGCTATCGGCCAGCTTATCTAAAAGCACTGATCTAGCCCCTAACTCGACGGCCAATAAAGAATGCTCTCTTATGGCCGCCAAATCCTGGGAGACCTGACGTACTACCCCAAACATTTCCCCCAAATTACCCAAACGCTTACGCAGCTCTTCTTCAGATTTGGTGAGCGTTTCTTCATTGTCATCAAATCTTTTTTTCAAAGACTTTGTGACCGCTTTCGTTTTAGTAAGCTGTTGCTTGGATAAACCCAGTATTTTCTGTTGCTGATCGTGGCTTTCCAGAAATGTTTTTTCGCGGGTGGCGTGCAAGGCCTTCTCTGTTAAACCATCAGACTTCACCTGCTTTAATAAAGATTGCAAACTGGCTTGTGCAGGGCTAACGGGGGCAACGGTGTTTTCGCCCCACGCAAAACCATTCACCAGAATCAGAGAAACACTGAAGAACACCGACTTTAAATTGATCATGGGTTGACTCCTAAGCCAGGCAATTGAAGGCTTAACAAACTGGGAGCCGATTGCTTACGAGCAATACGTATACCTTGTAAAATCGCACGATCAAATTCGGAATCTAATGCCTGCCATTGTTGACTGGTTTTATCCCATACAAAACCACCGTCGCCACTCAGTGGCAAGTAGTAAAGCGCCACCCTGCCCACACGTAAAAAATCCACCATCTCTTGCTGATTGTTTTGTGAGCGATAAGCTTCTATGGTCCTGCCGTATTCTACTTCTATTTGGTAAGCCTCCAGTACGCGGCGGAATTTTTCGGATACCGTTATATCGGCACTCAATAACAAACCTCTTAAACTGGCAATACGGGTTTCACGCTCCTTTAATAAAAAAGGCGTGTCTAATTCAACAAACGTTTGCAGGCCGTTTAGCATGCGGTCCATTAGCGGCATAATGCCTTGCTGAGTCACCTCTATTTCTTTGATCTGTTCTTGTAACGAAGCGATTTGCTTGTCCTGATTGCCAATAATCTGACTTAGTTGGCGGTTGTAAACAGACAGCTGATCAATTTCAGCCTGAGTTAGGCGATAGTCCTGTAAGGCATCTCGTTGCTGCTCGTACAATGCGTCTATTTTTTGCTGGGATTCATTGGCAGCCTTTTGATTCTGCCCGGTTGCATTCATATTTTTTTGCAAAAGGTCTTGAGCGTTCACCTGTGTGCAAAACCACAGTAAACAACACGCAGTTATTCTTATAAAATCCATATCAATCTCAATTAAATATTACGAATCCACATAAAACGAATTTCAATTAACCCCAAACCTGGCAACAGGATTAGGTCCAATTGAATCAAAGGTAACACCTGCTGCATTTGATAAATGTATCAAGATGTTTAATCGGGTTTACAGTTCTCTGATGGCCATTCCCATATCCAGAGCCTGCTGTTTATTATCTTTTTGGATGAGCGCACCCAGACTGGCATTATCACTAGTAAGATAGCGTTCTACCATGCTGTCCAGATCTTTATAGGTTAACCCCAAAACCTTTTGCCTAAATTCATTCCGCCAGGCCGTGCTACGCCCCTGGCGTTCGTTGTGATAAGCCTGCTTGGCTTCTCCTGCTGGAGAACTGGGTTTATCTATGCCTGAAATAACCCCCAGAATAGCCTGCTCTAACTGTTCATAGCCTTTATCCTCTGACTTAAACCAGTCTATAGCCCGATCAAAGTCATCAAATGTCTCTTTGAACCTGGGGTCACGATAACTGTAGAATTTAAACGCACCAGTGGCACTGTCTTGACTAGCTCCGCCGCCATAGGCACCCCCTTGCTCCCTGATGGCAGTGTGCAGGAATCCATTTCTGAGATAGCCACCCAATACGGCTAAGGCGGGTGCATCTGCGTGATTGGCGCCCACGGTTGCAAAGGCTTTTGAACAAAAATTAGT
>Ga0105348_1001256_pt1 | contig 17250 bp, 19 predicted proteins | sample EN8Hudsemesocosm_2_FD_83504 | JGI IMG/M metagenome (GOLD analysis project Ga0105348, IMG submission 83504) | Methane-oxidizing microbial communities from mesocosms in the Hudson Canyon - EN8C Hudson Canyon | ecosystem: Environmental > Aquatic > Marine > Cold seeps | place: Hudson Canyon... | reverse complement strand
AATCTCGTCTTCAGGCAAAGACATAAAATAACGCCTCAAATGTGCCCCCTTAGCTCAGTTGGTTAGAGCACCCGACTCATAATCGGTAGGTCCCCTGTTCGAGTCAGGGAGGGGGCACCATTTCTTCTCTTAATAACGTCCAATAAAGCATTTCTCCCCAAGTAATATCAAGCTTTAACAACCATTTAGCGCCCGTTAAGAATTAACTGTGTCTTGTATTGTCCAGAGTTTTAAGTACCATCCTAAGTACCACAACCTCTCTTACGCTTTTAGCGTGGTACTTAAAATGGTTAAAAAAGTAACACCTCTATCTGATACAGCAGTAAACCAAGCAAAATCACGCGATAAAGACTATGAGTTATCCGATGGTGACGGCTTAATGCTGCGAGTACGTACCAGTGGTACTAAGGTTTGGTTGTTTAAGTACCACAAACCCTATACGAAGAAGCGAACTAACTTATCTTTTGGTGGTTACCCAGAGCTTTCTTTAGCTAAAGCTAGAAAAAAGCGAACTGAAGCCAGAGAGCTACTTGCTCAAAGTGTCGACCCCAAGACTCATAGAGATGAACAACACCAAAGCAATAAGAATGCTTTAGAAAATACTTTTGGTGTTCTCGCTGAAAAATGGATAGAACTCAAAAAACAGAAAGTTAAAGAAGTTACAGCCAATAAAGCATGGGAAGCCATGAAAAAACACGTTTTTCCGACTTTGGAAAATATGCCTGTACACTTAATCAAGCCAAAGTTAGTTATAGATATTCTTAAACCAATTGAAAGCAGAGGAAATCTGGAAACGGTTAAGCGTCTATGTCGAAATATAAATGAGGTGATGCGTCTGGCTGTTGCTTCAGGTCATATTGAAATTAATTACCTCGCAGATATTACAAAGCTATTTGCAGCGCCTAAAAAACAAAATATGGCTACCATAAAGCCTGAAAGGCTTCCTGATCTAATGCTGGCTCTTGCTAATGCGAGTATTCAAAGAAGCACCCGTTGTTTGGTTGAATGGCAACTACACACAATGACAAGACCTGTAGAGGCTGCTACGGCTCGCTGGTGTGACATAGACCTAGATAAAAAGGTTTGGGTTGTTCCTGAAGAGCGTATGAAGATGAAAAAACCTCATACAATCCCTTTAAGTACACAGGCTTTAGCTTTATTAGAGGTTATTCGGGCAATGAGCGGAAATAGGGAATATTTGTTCCCTAATCATCGTGATCCTAAAAAACATGCTAGTAGTCAGAGTGCGAACGTGGCTCTAAAGCGTATGGGCTTTGCTGGTGAGCTTGTATCGCATGGATTAAGGTCTTTGGCTAGTACAACGCTAAATGAGCAAGGTTTTGATTCAGATGTGATTGAGGCTTGTTTAGCGCATGTAGATAAGAACGAAGTAAGAGCCGCTTATAACCGCGCTGAATATATAGAAAGACGTAAGAAGGTTATGAGCTGGTGGAGTGAACATATTGAAAATGCCGCTACTGGAAATATGAGCCTAGCTAATAGCAACCAAGGCCTAAGGGTAGTAGGAGGCTAACCATTTCGTAAAGAAAATAAAGTAATACAACTGTAACGGCTGTTGCGTTACTAAAATCGTGATTGTTGAGGCGGCAACCCCAACAACCACTAACCATAACTAAACCAAACGAGGGTTTAATCATGACTACAGAGAATATTAACACCAAAAGAGTATCAATCCCTGACGATCAGGCAACATACACTGCAATTTTTAACGCCTCAAACCAAATTGAGGTAGCAAGAGGGTATATAAGCTCAGTTGATGATACTGAGCTTATGGGTGTTTGTGCGAAGCGTGGCATTGATTTGATTTTAGAAAATGCCATTGACTCACTTGCTAGGCATGTAGAAATATTAATGGATAAAGAAACCGCAACAAATAATTCACTAACGCAAAAAAACAAACCAGTTGTTCAAAATACTGTCATGCCGAGTCAAATAGAAGTTCCCTTGCCAGCTATGTATGAGTATCTGGAGGATCTAAGAGGGATTAGCGCAAACTCAAATGGAAAAGTCTCGTGCTGTAAAAAAAGTCTTCAACAAACCATTGAACTTGGTACAAAAGTTTCTTTTAACTTAAAAGCAGGGCTTAAAGGTATTGGTGACATTATAAGCTGTCTTGACCAAGGTCAGCTTGCAATTTCTTTGGGATGGCTCATAAGTAACGTGGGTGATTTTTTACAAGCACTAGAAAACACTCAAACCAACCTTATTAATAGTATTGATGGGCAGCTATGGCCAAATATCGTTTTTGAGCGTTCTGAATTCTCATTCACAAGTTTATTAACGCAGCTTCCTTATGTTAGTCATCACTCAGTGCTTGACCCTAATAAGGCCTCGATAGAAAACTTATTAGGGTGGTGCCAGTGGCAAGAGGGTTGTCAGACTACGAATATAAGAGCTTTGCATGCTGCGATAGGGAGTGCCAAGAATTCTGAAAACTTAGACATGGAAACTCTTTATTTAGGGAGTTTGATGATGGGTGAATGGTCTGCGTTAGTAGAATTTATCAATGACTCAGAAGATATGGCTGTTTTACTTTTGAAGAATAGACATAATCGTGAGACAGGTTCAAGTAGTTAAAACTGAAACTAGTTTGGTTGAGCTAGTTAGTGACTAATTACCTCAGATGAAAAGCGAATAATCTGTTGATACTAGAAAAGTAACGGATATTTAAAAACCTTTGGTCAGCCTAGGGTAGCTCCCGAAAGGCCGGAAACCTTCACCGGCTTGGCTGACTAATTTAATTGAAGGGCGCGAGAAGAGACGCAAATTAATGACTGTTGCAGCATGGGTTCCAGACACATTAAAAAAACAATATTTTAAAACACTAGAAACGCCTGAAAAATTTGATCCTGCTCTTGTTGATGTCACTAAAAAACTAGTCTTAAACAAGAAATTAGGTAAGCAATGGAAAACTTTGAGAGTAGGGTTTGATACTGACGAAGACACGATAGGTTGGCTAAGGTTGAATATTGTCTTTGCTCTATCTATTGCCGAAACCGATAAGATGACAAAAAGTGACAAAGAAAGAAAAGCAGAGAAACTTATTGCCCTAACCAAACAGATTTCACCATTACTACAAGAGTTTGACTGGGATTTTGATATTTACTCGTTTCTTCCTATCGAAGCGCAAAAAAAAATACTCCTTGGGATGGGGTTTCAAAAAGACGCTGTAGAAAATGGAGAAATTAATAGTGCAATGATAGATTTTAATCTTGAAATCGCTGAAGCGCCCAAGATTTCAAATATTCTAACTGTTATTGCACAATCAGCATCAATGCAATGTGGTGGTACGATGAATGCTACTATTTTACCTTCACCTAACTCTGTAAATTATAAAGAGATATATTTCATTCGTATGATGTATACATCTATCCATTACAAGTTTAAAAGACCCATGATTTCATTGATTGAAATATTAATAGATACATTTTTCCCAGACAATGAGCTAAGCGGAACATATGTAAAAGACTGTGTAGAAAGGTTCAAAAAAAGGAATACTTAAAAATAGAGGTGTTTTTCACTTCATTTACATAAAAAGCACTATAGTTGTTTTTAGTGCCAATTTGGTGTTAGTCACTATAGTTGAATGTTGTGTAAATATATGATTTTACACGATTTTATTCTATCTTCATCATCTTCATCATATAACCTTCTTCATCCAAACAGGAACAACAGAAGGTTATGATTACACTTTCAAGAAAACCAATACTATTAAAAGGCTTTGGGATATCCAAAAGCACACTCCACAACCGAATTAATGACGGTCTAATTACACCACCTATATCAATAGGAGGTCGTGCCGTTGCATGGCCTAGTAACGAAGTCGAGAGTCTTATCTATGCTCAGATAGCCGGTAAGACTCCCAATGAAATCCGCCAGCTGGTGAAAGTGTTAATTGAAAAGCGAACCGAGGGAGTGGCATCAATATGAATCGGATAGCTACACCAAATGAATCACCCAAAACAGCAAGCATTCATGCGAGCTCTAAACCAACTAAAGCGCCTTTTAAAATAGAAGTAACAGCGATGTTATTTGTTGAACGTGTTGATCAAGGAATGAATAGTCCAGAAGCGCACTACGAGTATGGAGAGTCATGTTTGCACACTAGTGTTAGTACTTTGTATAACAATCATGGAATTAGCTTCAAGCGCAAATCTGAAAGCTTCACAAATCGTGCTGGTACCACAAGCTCTTTCACTCGTTATTCACTACTTACAACAGATGACGAATTACGAGCGAAGAAACTTATAAATAATTACAGGCTAAGACGGGGCTTGTCCCCTTTAACGTGGGAGGATGCCGCATGATGAATGCTAGGGAAATAAAGCTTCAATCTATAGGCCAATGGGGTGGTTTGGTATCGAATCTAGCTCCCCAGCTTTCACCAGCAATTGAAAAAACAGGCAAGCATATTGCTTGCCCTGTTCATGGTGGTAAAGACGGTTTTAGAGTATTTAAAGATTTTGCTCGAACTGGTGGTGGTATCTGCAATACATGCGGTGAATTCTCAGACGGTTTAGCTTTGCTTCAGTGGGTAAATAGCTGGAGCTTTAGAGTAACACTAGATGAAGTTAATAAATGTTTGAGTGGATCATCTCAAAGTACCAGCAAGCACACCATCAAGCCAATGATGAAAATTAATGATAAACCCAATGATAAGAGCCAAAAAAGTATTGATAGGGTTCTTAGTCAAACTACCAGTATTAGAGGAGTCGTAGCCTCTTACCTGAATAATAGAGGGCTTGGTAAACTGGGGCTTCATGTACCTAACGATCTAAAATCTGTTGAGTCATTACCTTACTGGCATGATGGAAATAATTTAGGTTCATTTCCTGCCATGGTTGGAGTAATCAGGAATTTGGCTGGTGATGTAGTGAGTCTACATCGCACTTATTTGAACACTCAAGGTTTCAAAGCGAATGTTTCAGCACCGAAAAAACTAATGTCACCGGCCATACAAGGTGCGACCGCCGGTTGTGCTATTCAGCTTTTCAAACCTACAAAACAGCTAGCTATTACAGAGGGGATTGAAACAGCTTTAGCAATATATCTATCAACTGGTTTGCCTGTATGGGCTGCAATAAGTACTACCATGCTTGAGAAGGTACATATACCTGCTAGTGTTGAAGAGGTTTTCATTATGGCTGATAAAGACCTTAGCGGGGCTGGTGCGCGTTCAGCCTCCATTCTAGCTTCACGCTTAATCAAGAATCACACAGTAAGAGTTATTGAACCTAGCCCCTCCATACCAAATGGTGAAAAATCTATCGATTGGTTGGATGTATATCAGCGTGAAACTGGTTTTAATATTAAACCTTTGCTGATGGCTGGAGGAACGTCATGAGTACTATTGCTGAAAAAATCCAAAACACTCCAGCTATTACCGTTGAAGATGTTAGTAACAATGTTGGTGACGAGGTTCTTAGTTTAGTTGAGCTTAGCGAGCTAAAGGCAATGAATAAAAAGTATACGCATGTTTCTGTGGGGGGGAGGCAGCGTGTGGTAATGGTTAAGCCTTGTATTATTAATGGTGAAACATACTCCTTTGAAAGTATTAGTGAATTTCAAGGCTATTTTTTACATACCAATAAAATAGCCAAAATGAATACAGGTCTTGCTTGGCTTAAATGGAAAGGAAAGCGCTTTAAACCAGCTGGAATAGGTTTCTATCCTTCAAATAATAGCCCAGATGATGTATTTAATTTATACCAAGGGCTTAGAGTTAAGCCGGATAGTTCAAAATCTTGTGAAATATATCTGAATCACTTAGAGCGGGTAATATGCAATGGGGATCAGCAAGCATTCAAATACTTGGTAGGTTGGTTAGCCCACCTAATTCAAAAACCGGATGAAAAGCCAAGCGTTGCCATCGTTATGAAGTCAGTTGAAGGCGCGGGAAAAGGCACAATGGTAAAACCTCTACTTCAAATACTTGGTGTTCATGGTGTTCAGATTAACGGAGCTGGCCAAGTAGGTGGTAGGTTCAATTCAACAATGGAAAATAAGCTTCTTGTATTTGCTGATGAAGTTGACTTAACCGACTCAGTGACGGCCAATAAGTTTAAGGGCTTGATTTCAGAGTCTGTCATTAACTTAGAAAGAAAAGGGATTGACCCTGAACCAATGCCTAACTACTCCCGTTTTATTTTTGCGAGTAATCATGACAATGTAATTAAAGCAGGATTGAGGGAGCGGCGCTACCTTGTACTTGAACCGAACCCTGATAAAGCGCAAGACGACTCTTATTTTAAGCATTTGTGGGGTTGGATTAATGACGCTGGTGCGTCTGCTTTGCTTCACTATTTACAGAGTTATGATTTAGATGATTTTAAACCAAATCAAGCTCCAGTTACTAAGGCTTTAATTGCTGAGAAATTGGATAGCCTCAGGCTAGCGGAAAAGTTTATGTATGAGCGTTTATCTGAAGAAAAACCCTTCCTTGGTATTTGTCGTCTACCAGCAAGCGATCTTGTAAAAGAATTTTCTGAATGGTGTGAAGAGGGTGCGGAAAAAACAACATCATCACAAGCCAGAAGTTTAATCGGGAAAGTATTAAGTAGGATGAAAGTAGAAGTAAAAGGACGGTCAGATAGAGGTGTTGGTAAATTTTACGAGTTTGGTAGCGCTAATGAATCCCGTAAAAAATTTGCAGATATGCTCGGCCATGATATCAAAACTTTATTCTGAGGCTATCTCATTTTTATATCGAGCTTTGTTAGTCATCGTAAATATAAGACTTTACCTGTACCACCTACACCACGAGTAGTAACTATATGAAATATAAAGATAATTACTGGTACAGGTTATATAAAGTATTAATACTAAACCTGTACCACCTATACCAATAGAAAGAATATGTAAGAAAAATGGCATAGGTGGTGTAGGTAAAAAAATAGCTTAAATTCTTACGTGTACCAAGTAACTCTATGACTTATAAAGAAAATATCTTCTTGGTATAGGTGGTACAGGCAAAATGGAATTTTCGCATGTGGGTGGTGTCTCTGCTAGAAATGAGCGTTTAAAGTGTATTCAATTAAATTTAAATCAGTTAAGTGATAATTATTGAGCATTCTAGATTGTATGTGTTAAATTTCGTTGCGTAAAAGATGATTTCTACGTCTTGTAGTGAGTTTATCTTTCGTAACATCTTGCACATGTTGATAGATAGAATCCCAGTCTATTTCTTCCAATACATTTGTTTTTGGGATGCGAACTGTAAAAGTATCTTGGTCTTGGCTGGGCTCTGGAACCCTGCTAAGCAGCTCCCAATAAGCTTTATCTTCACTTTCGATATACTTAACCAACATTACTACTTGTAACTTATCCCAAAGATGGTTGTATGTAGTTGTGGCTAACCTAATAATTTCATATTCCTGCCCTGAACTTTCTGCTGAGGCTTTCAGTTGAACCAATAACTCAAGCCCTGTTGCAGATTGCCCATGATAAAGGTCAACTCTTAGATCTACACCATAATCCTGAGCAGGTTTCTCGCAAGTCCAATTCCTTGGAAGGTGGTCGTTGAAGTGCCTTTCAGACATTTCTTCCAGTTGATGGTTATTTATTCGCTGAGGATATTGGTGTGTCATCTAATGTACCTACAGAAATTTAAGCTGGTAAGGCATTCTTGAAAGAAGATGTGTTGTTCGCTTCCAGTATTCATAACACTAATGCCGTTTGACTGCTTGGTTGTTATAAGCATTACTCAAAATGCTCAGATTTAGACTGAGATTGAACTGCGGCATATTGTTGCTTGTATGTTTTAAGTGCAAACTCTAAAGCTGCTACGAATGTGTGGTGCTCACAGTCGCCTCCTAGAACAATTTCGATTGAATCGTTAATACGTATCTCCTGACCGTCGATTTTTACCCTAATATTAGTGCCACCTTGATCGATTAATCGAAGTAGTGTTCTTCCTCCATGACCACAATCCCCACCTTGCGGACAATTTGTTCCAGCTTCTACTTGAAGGATATTCGCAGATGTAAACTCATCTGTATGGACTTCAATATTTGGCATAATATTTCCTTGTTTATAGCGCTTATAAGTATGTCTGAAGTGACTGACTATTTGTTGAATACAAACCAACTACTAATAGTTGCTAAATTAATAATTGCCTTCACGCACTATGATTGAATCACTCATATTCATCAATAGTGGTGAAATATTATGCCATGGCAAAGAAAGCCAATCTTCAATTGCTGATTCCGAAATTAGAAGAGGCATTCTATGGTGGTATTGTTTACAAGTGTCGTTAGGTGACGTCGTTAGTGTGACTATTTGAGGTAGGGTATCATTAAATGACGGATACCAAATGCCAGCCATATAAGCAGGCTTTTCATTTTCTAGGCTGAATAGATATTTTTGTTTTTCCTTACCTTCTTTTGAACTCCATTCATACCAGCCAGAACATGGCACAACACAACGGTTATTTGCAAAGGCTTTTCTAAATGTTGGTTTTTCTGAAACGGTTTCAGCTTGAGCATTGATAAGAAGTTTTTTTGACCAAGAGGGTTTTATTCCCCATGAAGTGTTGAGTTGCTGGATTTGGTTATCTAATGATGTGACCGTTGAAACTTGCTGGGTGGGTCTAAGGTCTCGGTTTTCAACAGGCGTGAATTCAAACCCTATAAGCTCAGATACAGGAATAGATATTTTTGTTGTTTGAATATCTAGTCGACCACACATAATTATTTACTCAGATTAACAAGATTATTAGTTAATTTACGACAGACTCAAATCAGTTAAGTGATAATTTAATTTTCTGTTTTTACAAACAAGCTGAAAGGTACGTATATCAAAGTGGTATTGTAGTTAGCGGTTTTTATTTCTTCTTCTTTCTAGTTCACGTTCAAGATACTTAAGCTCTGCTTCTTCTTCTGGAGTAAGACCTTTATTTTCATTGCTCATTTTATTGGTAGCACTATAAGCATTGGCTCCCTTATTGATCTTATCGGCAATGCCTATAGGTTTGGTAACTTTTTGAAAGTTGGTTTCCTTGGTGTTTGTGATATGTCTTAGTTCGTTTACTTGATTTGCTAATTTTATTCCTTTGGTTGTTTTAATTGATTTACCAATAAACCCGATCACACTTCCAAAGCCTATGATGCAAAGTAACACAACCCAAATATTAGCCTTTTCATTCTTCATAATAGTTTGCCTGTTTTACTTCGTTTTAGTAAAGGATAAATATATCAGGTTTGATTACAGTTATCGCGAACATAGGAGCGAGGCTAGTCTCGCTCAAATTATATGTTACGTGTGTAGGCAGGCGGAGGGGTGTAAAGCATGGTTACTATAAATGAATTAATATTCATGTGATCGGCAGTGTTTTTGAAGTTTTTATGTTAATTAACTTTCAATAAAGTTAATTAACTATTGTCTTTTGAGTGGATTTAATTAAAACTCTTCACTAGTTAACAGGCATAGCTAGGGGGTGTAAATGCGAAATATCATCGAAGCAGTACTTAATGAACTTGAGATCAAACAAGCTGAGCTAGGTAAAAAACTAGGAGTAAGTTCACCTCAAATTACACAGTGGAAAAAGAACCCAAGCTTGATTCCCAAAGAAAGGCGGTCTCAACTTGCTGCTATGATAAGTTGGTGCGCAGATAACATGTGGAATGAGTTTCTTGGTGAAGCAAGTGGTGAAGAGTGGGATGATTTCTTCTTAGGAATATTTGAAAGTGGGAATGGCCACTTTGATAGTCGTGAGCTAAGTGGGAATGCTGGGTATTATGGCCCTGAAATAATGGCAGTACTTTTTAGAATGGGCTATGAGACGGATATCGCTCCTCCGTTATTCGATTTGGATGCTGGTGATTGGGTAAACCAAAAAGAGTTAGCGTCGTTGTTTGCTGCTATAGCCTACCACCTGACAACATTGAGCTATTACTTTGAAACCTTCATCTACGAACATGTAGAAGATCATATAGACGTTATAGACGTTATAGACTTTGAGCTTGAAACTATTCAGCGACACTTAATCCTAATTGCCATGAAATTCGTAGATCAAGAGCACTTTACTCACAATAATATTGATTTAGTGAAGCGTAAGCAGGCAATTGATGTTGCGCAAAGTGAATCAATTTCTATTTTAAATAAATTCTGTAATAAAATTATTTCTTCACGCTTACCTGTTCAAGCTGACCCTCTCGCAATAATTCAAAAGCATCCTGATGATCTTTTTGAAAGATGTGATATTGATTTTATGTTTGGTGGGGAAGGAAGAGAAAGCTTTCTTTTACAGCTACCATTTTGGGAAAGAGAGCAGATAGATAAGATTGATTCATTAGAGAAAAAACTAAATTTAATCATGGATCATTTAGGTATAGTGCCGGAAAGCTAGTTCTTATTTGTAGCATCTAATTTTGATCTTAGTTACTTTTTCGCTTTTACTTCTAATAGTAAGGAGTAGTTAATTAAGTAAGGCTGATTAAGTGTGTCGGTTCAAATCAGAGCTTATAATTTTGGATTTATATTTGAGCACAATCAGGCAATGCTACTTTGACTCGAAAGTACGGTTAGCCGCTATCAGCACCTAGCAAGAAAAGTCTCAAATTCGCACAAAACAGACACTTAGGTTGACGCTAGTTTGGTTCAATTATCATTATGTCGCTTACCTCCAAGGCACTATCTAGCGGTGCGCATATGAGACAAATCATATATCCAAACATAAAAGTTTAGAAAACGGCTTTTTCCCTTAAAAACAAAATATTATAAGAGGGGGCTCACTATACAAACATTATATGCGTCAGTTAATTGTGATATTCGTCTAATGATTGCGAAAGTGCTACTTAACTGATAGCATCTATTGCAATCCTATTATTGTTACAGAGTTTGACAATGTTAATCGATTTTTCAGTTCAAAATTTTTCTTCTTTCAACTCAACGCAAGAGTTGAGTTTGATCCCATCAACAACAACCCAAGAACTTTGTGATTTAGAAAACGTTCTTGAAGTTAACAAGTTTGGAATAAATGGTGTATTGCAGAGTGCTGCTATATTTGGGTCTAACGGTTCAGGTAAAACTAACTTTGTTGATTCACTAAAAGTATTAAAAAGTTTAGTTCTAGACTCATTAGACTCCATTTCAGAAAGTTCAATACAGCATGTTATTCCTTTTTTATTAAAAAAAGAGCAATTTGATACGCCATCTGAATTTGAGGTGAGCTTTATAGCAGAAGATAATTTATATAGGTATGGGATATCTATTGTTGAAGGCGAAATAGAAGAGGAGTGGTTATATTGGAATAAAACAGCCCGAGAAACTATGCTTTTTCATCGTACAAAGCAATCCGTGAATTATAACCAACGCTCTTTTTCAGAAGCTAAATTATTTGTAAAAAAAGATGGAGATAGCTGGTCTATTGAGAAGACTAAAACTCATGTTCCATTTTTGTCAGTACTTTCACAGTTTGATGGCGAAAGATCTAGTGTAGTTACTAATTGGTTTCAAAGGCTTAATATAATTTCAGGAATTCGAGAGGCCGGATTCAAAAGGTTCACTACTAACTTGTTTGATAAAAATCCTGATTTTAAGGTATGGGCTTTGGAGATCCTTAAATCACTTCGAATTGAAGATGTTTCTATCGTTGAATATGAGGAAGATTCATCATCATTTCCAGCCCCCAAAAAAGCAATAGAAGACAAAGAGTTAAGCGATGTATTTTCGAAGCTTAAGGGATACCTAGATAAAAATAAAGTTACAAAAAAAAGATTAGAAATAATTAAAAAAACAATAGATGGGGGGGTATTCTCGCTTCCTCTTAGTTTGGAGTCCGAGGGAACTAGAAAATTAATTTACTTATTAGGTCCTTTGTATGACGTTATTAAAAATAATGAAATTTTAGTTATAGACGAGTTTGATAATAAATTTCATACATTATTAAGCAAGTTTATTATTGAACTTTACAATAAGCATAACTTTGGGGAGAGTCAGCTTATACTAACCTGCCATGATACTAATTTACTAACAAACGAACTATTTCGAAGAGATCAAATATGGTTTGTTGATAAAAACGAAAATCACGAGAGCGAAATTTTTTCATTAGTTGAGTATAAAGAACATTATACTCGGAAAGAAAAGAGTTATAGCCGCGATTATTTACTTGGTAAATATGGAGCAATACCATTATTTTCATCTGTCTCAGAGCTTGGGGAGTTGTTAAATGGCTAGAGATAGAAGTCGAAACCGGACTCGTACTCGTAAAGAAAATACTAGAGAAGAACGAAAAGTTGTTGATTCAAGGGAGCTATTAACATTTAGCTTTAGAGAGTTAGATCAAACTCAGCCAAAGAAGCAGCCCGAAACTGTTGAGCTATGGCAAGAGAAAAATTTGGTTCCCACTTTAATGAAGCGTTTAAAAGAGTTGTCTAACTTAACTCGTGATGAAGCTTGTACGCAGCAACAGATTAAAATCTATGGAAACTTCCCTGCTAAGGATAAAACTGATTTTGTTGTACCAGGCCACATTGATAAGCATGCTGTTTGGGGCGTTATTGAAGGTTTAGGTGGATTACCTAGGGTGGCTGGTTATTTATCTGGAAATACTTTTTATGTAGTGTTCCTTGATAGCAATCATAAATTTTGGAAGTCCGAGAAAAAACACACATAACAAATGACTCAATGCGGATTCCGCATACTGTCACATTTTTTGCGGAGCAAGAAGCCTCCCATTTTCTCCACCGGTAATTCTATCAGGTTACAAATTGATAGCATTACCTATGAGAGTATCTGCTTTGTTGCCTTACCCCATAGATCAATCAGTATCAAAATGGCACATTTACGACTGTCATTTATTATAAATACTGTACGCCTTAGTTGGAGGCTCTAGTTCAAAAGGTCAGGTCGCGTGCCGATTTTTACAAATTAGGCTAAAAAGAGAACTACGTGGCTAGAAACTGTCGGTTGGAGTCCAGACAAACCCAGATTTATTCCTGTTTACTCGGAGAAACTCCGAAAGATTCCGACTTACTTCATACAAGGTCAACGAGTTCATGTAATGTTGGCTTCAACTTGATCTACCTCAAAAGCATTCGCAGGCATTGGACAATATTCACTTTTAGACGCTGACATAAGTCTTACTTAATGCCTGGTCAATCTCAATCTTCATGCCGTAAGTGTAAGAAATCACATAGAAATAAGTCAGAATGTTGCGATAAATACGCCTATTTAGGCGATAAATGGGGCCGATAGAGTAAAAAGAAAGTCATAATAGACGAATGCGACTATGGCTGGCGTGGAAAAATATGGTCGAATTTATCAAGTAAAGGGGAGCTTTCTTTGCCAACCATGCCAAAGAAAAGGCTTGGTTGTTCAGATAGTTTCAGTCAGTCATATGACGCCTAAGAGTCAAGGTGGCACTGATGAGGAGATCAATCTTGAATGTATTTGTGACCCTTGCCACTTAATCAAAACAGCTACCGAAAGACAGTGATTATAGGAGGGGGGGGAGGGTAAATCTCTAACAGCCTTTGCCGCAACACTGTCCCCCTAGTCACTTTTTTATGCGCAAAGAATAAGAAACTTTTTTTCGGGAGAATGGAACAATTGAACAAGATTGTCTCACTAGTGAGTGGTGATAGGGCGCTAAAACAAAAAGGTACTCCTAGAGAAAATGGTAAGAGGGTGCGCAGAGGCTCTGCTTTTGATTATTTATGAGATTCTTAAAACGGAGGTTGTTGTTTAGTCGTTATTTTTCTTATGCTTTGCTACCACTGGCTTAGCGCCAACCAATACAACAACCAGCCTTAAATAATTCAGAGCCTTGTGGTTGATGTAACAGGGGGCTATTAGGTTCTACCACCCGCTAGTGTGGCAATGCTCGGCTTTTGAATATATAACCCTACTGAATGCTCCGAGAAACCCCTTCACTGATCGAGGCAACAATAGCAACCAATACTATCGGTCCAAAGAAACACAAAATAAGCTTCTTGATATACTGCTTATCATCCCAAAAGTGCCAGCTCGTAAACAGTATAAGCAAGCTAAAACCGATAAAAAAATAGTAGGGCCAAGACATACTAACGAAGTAATCAACGGCACTCAAAGAGAAAATAGTGACTAGAGTTATTGAAAAGAAAGTTATGATAGGAGCTAGGCTCGCGAAGAAGAAGGGGAAGAGCCCCAGGCCAATATCATGTTTCGAAAATTCCTCATGTCTACGATTAAATCTTGAGGTTTTTGAGCTGCTCGCCTTCCATATTGCCCCAATCCCCATACAAACATATGTAACTGAATCCATGACTTCTCTGTCAAAATAGAATAAATCAAGATTTCTCACTATTTTGATAATTGGGTCAGTTAACCCATGATAGAACATGAGCCCTTTAACGATAAAGCCCCTAAACTCGAAAATTCGATCACCGATTGAGGTGATTGACATAAAAGCCATCAATAACATTATTCCAGACATAAGTTTCCATGCCGTCGAATATTCATTCCAGCGATTTACGAAATTCTCAAAATCTTCTTTAAATGCCATCGGTTCAGTATAGCTCCCTACAGTGATAACACTCCATCATTTCCCAGAATAACTGATAGGTGTGATGCGAATAATTTGGACAGCAACACTTGAATCCTTAAAGGCTGAAAATGGCACATTTAAGTCCACCATTTAATTTTGGGGCTGTAAGGCTTGAATGGACCCTTGAATTTCTACGGCCGGATCATATTTAGACTTTTACAGATTAAGAGCCTAATGTTATTTCCTGAGAGGGTTAAAGGTACTTAATCTTGTGTACCTATCAAGGGAGCGCAGATGCTCGGCTTTTGAATATATACGTCACAACTCAAGTATCGTTTCGGGTTCCGCTTTTGAAAAGCTACAAGCCCTGTTGTTATCTAAGCTTAGTTGCTTATTGCTACCGGAAACAGCTACGTATGAGGTTGTGATTTACCGTCTAAAAAGTGGGGAGCCTTGACCGCTCAGTCCGTAACCAGGGGGCGTAGAAACGTGAGTTTCGACATTTTTCCGAGTTTCTATGGTCGTCAGCAGCAGCTCAGTCCCCGTAATTACTGAGTTTAGACCTGACGAAGGTGCCTAAAAGTTAAGCTAGTGACTCGTCAGCTCATAACTAGGGATAGGCTGTTGTATTATGCTCAGAAGTACCTTATTTCAGGGATGGGGGGCAAAATAACCCGCGATTTGCGGGTTATGAAGTGAATTCTTTAAGGAGTGACCACAGAAGAGCTAGTTGATACAGTAGAAGTGTCTACAGTAATTGTACTATTCTGGATAATTGACGCAACAGAGTCACTTTTAGCAGAAGTGAAAATAATTCCTTGGGGGGATGATGTGTTCTGGTAATTAATATAGGAAATATCACTACCTGAATTAGTTTCATATTGTATTGTCATGTTTCCATCCCTCAAAATTTCTAGTGTCATTAATATTGACTCGTTGGTGGCCATTAGGTCCAACCGGAATCTGTTGTTTAGTTAAAGAACCGTTTGATACAAAGTAGTCGGACCCTCCTTTAACACTTTCAAGCAACGCTCTTTTAAGAGCATAGTTTATACTATCCATATTGCCAATTAGTGAAACTGGATCAAACTTCTCAGTTAATTTTAACTCTGCTTGTATATCATCGTATAGAAGTTTTATTAATTCATAAAATTTTTGGCTAGGTTTTTCAATTGCTAGCTTTAACTCATCTCTTGCTTCTCTTCTGTTAATTGTATAGTCATGACTTCCCGAACCAGAACAAAGAAAAGAAATTACATGTTCTATCTCGGATTCATCCGACATCTGATTTACAATCAATTTTCGAGCCAACATTTGGATTTGTGACATAGAGCGATAAACTTGCCCTAAAACTATTGGGTGGACTTTTTCACCAAGTGATAGCAATACATCTTGTAGGCCATTTCCTGGTTCCAGACCAAACTCTTTTTTAGCGAATTCAATATACCCCTTTATAGCTTCAACACTTATTGGGTACCTTGCGCTTGATGGGGCTCCTTCAATTGGCGGATTTAATGGGGTATTTAGGCTGGGATCAATAGGACCTAGGGTTGCTTGCTTAGTCATAATGATTTTATTAGCGCCTAGGCACATTATTGTGCCAGAACTCTGGCATTTAGAAGGGACAATGATTTCTAATTCATCACAATATTGCCTTATAAGGTTAATCAAAGACCAAGCAGTTAGAGTATTGCCCCCCCTTGTATATAGGCAAAGAGATATTTTCTTTACTGGCCCAATTAAATCCAAATGATTGACAAAATAATCAAAAACTTCTTGATGAATTTCTGTTTCTAAACCAGGTCTATCACCTGTCACATACAAAATCAGAATGGAGTCTCTTTCTTGTTCTATTTGCTTAAAAATCTCAGTTCGGTCTGTGTACATGTATTCTTTTGCCCCTCACTACACTACTAAGTTGGTTAAATGTTGCCGCTTTTAGCTGTCTGATGTTTTGATTACAAAATTCGAGGTTGCTGGACCTTTAGCCTCTATAAATGCAAGCAGAAAAAAATCTGCTGTTAACACTGTTTATGACGATGGCTATTGAACACAATAAAGAGGTGGGAAGCAAATAAGAAAGTTCCGATTCCAGTTCTATTATTTCAGCGTTTTGAGTGCTATTTAAATTATATTGGTGAGTGTTAAATAGGTATGTCTTTTTTGAGGGTGAACTGTATAGAGGGATATGATAATTATTGTCTGAGAAGAGTTCTTGCAAGTTGGTGAAATTGAATTTTTTGGGTTACATGAGATTTAAAACAAACCTTAAATTTAAGGCAAAAAAAGACTCACCAGTAAGCTGCTGATAAATCTTTCTTAATTTGGTTCTGGGCATATTCGGTCTGATGGCCTTCGGGTTATGAATCTGAAAAATATTCACTAATTCATCAGCTTTAATGTGTAAGTAGTATTAGATGTGATTAAACTAAGCTAGCTCTCATTTTTACAATAAAAATTATATTTATTTCTGTGGTGGTTTTAACTCGATGAGTGACTTTTATTTTAAGTACCACGTTAAGTACCATGATGTGTGTTTTCTTATTTGTATTTCGTTTTAAATCATGTGGTTATTTGTTTAATTCAAGTCAGGGAGGGACCATTTATTTCAAAGACTTAACTCTATTTTCTTTCTTTCTTTCTTTCTTTCTTTCTTTCTTTCTTTCTTTTCAAATTCAAATTATCAAATTTGGTGGCTGTTTGATGAATCCGAAATGTTATTATAATTTTTTAGCCGTCTAAATTTGTTCTGATAGTCAAAATTT